>JAABUO010005854.1_pt1 | contig 14218 bp, 16 predicted proteins | sample 5559291 | NCBI WGS metagenome assembly JAABUO01 (sample SAMN10711878, study PRJNA513372) | rock metagenome | isolation source: Antarctica rocks | place: Antarctica: Victoria Land, Finger Mt sud | reverse complement strand
TGTGGAGTGCCCGCTCCCTGCACCGTAGAATCTGAGACTGTCTGTTGCTGTGTTGGCACGTACTGCACGTCCTTGTTGGCAGCAGCTGCAGCAGCAGGTGTCTGTAGAGGACCTAGCAAAGCCCTGATGGATGGTGGTGTACCAGGAAGCCGCCAGTGACGCTGAGTCACATTGGCAGGTGTCTGTGCATCTGGCTCAGCATCATCCAATGTGGCCAGTGGCTCCGTCGACTGTGCACCGGCACGAGCTCCAGCAACCCCATGGGCAGCATCCTGCGTGTCTGCTTCTGTTTGACGCGCTGCGTTTGCAGAAGCAGCAAGTTGCCTTGTAGGCCTGCCCAAGCCTGCTGGCTGTGTCTCCCTGCCAGGCTTCCTGACAGCTTGCTTGATCCTTGCAAGGTTCTCAGATCGGGACTGAGCTGCAGAAGTTGTCACCAGCTGAACACTCTTGCGTGGCTCGGCAGGAGAGGATTTTCCTGCTGTCTTGTTGCCAGTCGGGTAGGTGCTTCTTGCCAGGTTAGCAACTGCCTTGTCAGAAAGCTTGACTTGGCTGGTGCTTGACTTTGTCGCAGGCTTGTTGGTGAGTCTTGCCGCAGACTGCTTGGCGTCCATCTTTGTGCCATTGAGTAACTTATGGGACGAGTCACCCTTCAGAGAGTTGTCGTGCAAAGGAGCGAGCGGTGCCCGGGTGCCCTTGGCATGTCTCCTCATGGCAAGCAGCCCTGCAAGCATGAGGAGCAGGCTTTGATGACTTCAGCGAGCGCTACGGCTTCGTGGTACTGCTGTTATGCTCTGTGAATTGCACAAAGGAGTGAACACACCCGCACAAGATAAGCCTGCCGGTGTTACCTTGTGAGCTGAAGCAAGGATTCCTGCGTTAGCCTCCAGTGCAGGCGAGCAATTCCTGTAGGCGCTGCACCCCTGCAACTAAAAGAACACTGACGTGATCTGCATGTTGAAGCCACTTTCCAACTGCATCTGTTCTGTCAACAACAGCTGTCTTCGTTGACCTTTGAGCTACAGCAGCAGAGACTAAATTCAGCTGTCTAAACGCCCTGCAGGTTTGACTGTCATTCTGCAGTTTCAGCGCTTGCAAGTGTGGGCCTCTCCGTGACACATCGCCATGGCAGTTGCCAAATCACTCAGGCAACTCACGCCAACATTGGTGACGCACTTCCTCTCGACTTCAGTCCACGGCAGTCACCTGTGCGGGTTGCATCAGCAGCTACCCTGCACACTTGTCAGCCTGACTCACCTGAGTGTTGCCAGCCAGTCTCAGCAATGCTCCTCGCAAGCGTGGCGACATTGCAAACAGCACTTTTCGCATCAAGGTCAGACTTCGTGCAGCCTGCAGGCCAGCCAGCAGATCACTCACCTTGCTTATTGTTTTAGGAGGAAGAGAAGGTCAAAGACAGCTTGGCAATCTCTTTGGAAGGCATATGCACAGCCCACGGTATCAGCATAGAGGGTTTGCTACAGATACTGAGGAAGCAGATAAAATCAAGTATCCAGTCAGAACGCCAGACAGTGTTTTTGTGTATAGTGGACCCCTGGCATTGACAGTTAGCAGGCTCAAGGTGACAGATAATTGTGCGCTTTGCTCTTGTCTGGCGCACATTGCATGTTGTTATCACTAACGTTTGCTATACAGAAACTGAGCCTATTCAGTTGCGCCTGCACTCTCCTTGCATCCCCAATCATCATCTATATGAGCAGTGCCAGCTCATTTGGTGCCAAAGCCAGCATAGCATTTACACTTTGTGGATTCGGATTCTTTACAACAGGTGAGGCCAATCCTTGCATCAATCTGAGCAAATTTACAGCAAAAACTGAATGCATGCCATATGGCTGATGATGACACATGCTTATGACAAAACATGCTTACAACATTCACCTGCTGCTATTTGCTGCATTGACACCTTACACTGCCATAACTCGTTGTTGACATAAGATAGCATGTCTAAACAACCTGCTGCATCAGGGGTGACCTGCCGAACAGCATACTACACATCTAGCCATGCTAAAGCTCTGGCCTGAGGTGAGCTATGTGTTGCAGGGCTCATGCACTGGTTCACCTCACCCTATGTTCACAGGCTCACACACAACAGCAAAACAGGTCTGACTGAAGTGGAGACCTTGTCGATCCTGGCAAAGTATCAAAGACGCACGTTTTCAGAAAGTGAAATTGAGTATCCCAACAGCTTTAGACCACAATCTACGTTTCAGGTGAGACATGCTACAAGATTTGCCCTGCAGGCACCCAATAGTGTTAGACCTTGGACCAGAGTGCTGCAAGCGCTGCAACTTATTATCAATTGTTGCAGATGATGTGACTGCAGGTGCATGGTCAAGTGTACTATCTAGATGCCGACAGCTTTGAGGACAAGGAGCTGCTAGCCATGCTGTCGCCTCAAGATCAGACACAGGAAGTTAAGCCTCCGAGTTAGTGCGTGACCATACGGCATACACGCGCGTGTATGAGAGAAGTGAGCTAGGATGATGCTGCTCAGTCTATGCTGAGTGCGGTATCCTTGAGCTTTGGGCGTATGTTTGATGCTGTCAACGTCAACACCGGAACTTCTGACATATGCGTGCACACGCTATAAGCAGTTCTTGTGGCTGATGTCTGAGCTTACTGACACTCAATCAAGCATGTTGCCTGCACCATGGTCGGCTAGCCAGCTGAAAAGCTCACAGCGTTTCCAAATCCAATTTCTGAGTGTACTGGGAACATCGTAAAGCTGCCTGTACTGGCGGAAGATGCACAAATTTGGATCCCTGTTGAGTGTAGCACACAGTGGCTTGTGCAGGGGGTGTGTTGACACAATTTTGCAGTAATCCTTTGTCAATTAATGCAATAAGATCGGCCAGCACAGGCGTCACATGCGGCACGTGCATGACATAACATGGCGTGACGCGACATGAAAAGGCCTGACTTTCCTCGTGCCCGCGGCACGTGTGTCAGCTGCGATCACGTCACCACAGTATACAATTGCCAAAAGGCGCCCCACATGAGCCCCATGAGTGCATCGGCATCTTTGTCGAATGAGTAATGGGTGTTGGCTAGCTGAAATCTGGGTCTTAGTCACGAGATCAGAAGAGCCTCTGGTCAATTTAGCCTAGTGCAAACGCCTGTTTCAAATGGCGTGTGGCTTGTAGACGCCCAGGGGACGTTAGAGACTGCAGCTTGCATCAGCTGTACAGCGACCAAGATCTCCTCCATTGCAGCGCTTGCTCGCGGTGGTTTCTGCGGCAGCTTTGCGAGGCGTCAGAGAGCCTGTGCTGCAGAGCTCTCAGGTGAATATTCGCAACCGACGACGACCTTTTGCCTTGAGTACCTTCTGGAGGCTGTAGTACTCTCCGACGGCAAGAAATCAGATGCTAGTTGTTGGCCTGGTATGCTTGTGACTCGAGTGTTGGTGGAAGTGCAAAGGGCAACAATGCGCATCTCAGTTAAGATAGTACACGGTTGGTCCTTTGCAGCGAAAGATTCACTCAAACACCCGACCAATGATCAGCCTTGATTGGAAGCATGCGTTGCCACGTCGTACTGAACCGCAGCGCTCTTCGTGGTGTTACCGACTAGCGGACCTCTCCATTGCAGGACTCGGCCGCTCTGCAGAGACTCTCGGGTCACTACTCAAGATGCATCATCTCAAGGTTGCTGAAGGTATAGGATCGTTGCCGCGGGAAAAGTTGGTATTATGGGAGCGTTTGGAGAAGTCAACGACGCACCTGCTACATCGCTCAAGGGCATCGGAATTGTTTCTAGAGGTCCTGGCTCTTCAGGACGCTGGCACAGAGATTGATTGGCCATCCATATACTGTGCTATCACCACTCTCACTCGCCTCGATAAGGGGTGCCTGCAAGCTCGTCTGGCGGTCGGTTGCAGTGAGTCCCCTTGTCTGCAAGCATGCACAGTTGCACAGGCCTCATGAAACATATCATCAAATGCAGAAGATTTTATCACATGTATTGCACAGCCACAGAAGAGCATCTTACACGAGGGCACGCATGCACATAGCCAAACGTAGCAACAAACAGCCCCTGTCAAGCAACCAGTCTGCACCCCACAGCATGGCCGGCTCATTTCACCATTCTTGCCATCATCTGTATGTGGCCCTGCTGCATGTCAGAAGTCATCTGCATCATTGCAGGTGAGCTGGAATTCAGATGGATGCTGCATGACCGGCACTTGTACACAGTCCACAAGGTGCCAGTGCGATTCCAGCGCTGCTTAGCTTGCATGGTGGCAAAGCAAGGCCCTTGCGGAGACCACAAAGCAACCTGGTTGTGCAGAAGCCGGCTGACAGATGCTCCTCCTGGCATGGATGTGCAGAATGGTGAGTGACCCAGTGCTACACTTGATGTCCATTGCATCACATCATATCCTCACACATGCATTGGAAAGTTGCCAAACGAATCACAATGCCACAGCTGCTTTTTGCAGTGATTGTTCTGTCAAGACAACTGCAGTATGGTTGAGAAGCAAACAAACACAGTGCCCTAAGCAAGGCACTTGACAAGACCAGCGCCGCCTGTATGCAGCATGTTGCCATGCATTCAGTAACTTGTGCACCTGTGCTGTGCAGCTCGCACAATTGCATTTGTAAAACAAGTGTCTTCCCCTAAGGTCAGGTATGTACAGTTCTGAGTAGCTCCCTGCGTGATACTCTGTGATGGCAGTTAGCACAATTTCCACATGTGTTGATGTGTGCTGAGTGAAATTGGACAACCGTGCAGCTCACTGCTTGCGGCCTTCACGTCAGAGAGCGTATCAGATGACAGACCCCCACAACAAGAAGAGCAGCTCATCAGGACCGGGGCAGCAGCACAGTGAGCTGATCAGCATGTATGACAGCCACACCTGGCCTGAAACACGGCGCTCTGAGACCTTCCATTCCCAGGCCAGCAAGCTGTGGGAGTTTGTCACCGAAGAGATGGTGAGAGGTTGCTCAAGAGCATCATAGCGTTCTCTTGCAGCATGTTGTTGTCACACTCGCCTGTGCCTGTCATCAATTAAACTCTGTGCTGGTCAATTGCTCATGTTCAGAGCTCCAGGCCATGGCAGTCAGCAACACATACATGCTGTTTGCAGTGGGCACTTTTTACAGTGCCAGCAGTTTTTGTCAGTTATATCATTTGTGGTGTTCAGACACCAAGAAAGGTAGCTTCTATACTTTGCCAGCCTATATGCTGTTGCCAGTCCACAATTGACCAGGCACTGATTGTCACTCACCATCATTGTTTGTGCTCGCTATAGTGCTCACTATAGTGCTTGCTACAGCTTGCCAGCCTAGAGGTTGTTGTTACTCCACCAAAAACACCGGGCACTGGTCGTCATCACTTGCTGTCACCGTCTTGTGCTTGCTTGTGTAGAAGGTGGAGGATCCAGTTGAGCTGTGGAGCATTGCAAGCCGCGCATGCAGCAAGCGGTACTTGCTGATGATGGCCAAGCTGTGGCACCGTGCATCAGTGCCTGAGGATCGCATTGCCATGGACAGCTATGTGCTGCATGCGCCTCAGGACTTGCCTGATCAGGCAGCAGGGCCAGTGGAGGATGCCCTGGCTGTGCAGCCTACACAGTAAGAGCCAAATCTGCAATACACTTCATATTGCCACACGATTTGCCTCACTGCCAGTCATCATGTATGTCACTGGTTTGAAGACTTGCTTGCTCAGGCAATATGTCCTGTGGGTGGTGCATTGGCTGTGCAGCCCTCACTGCAAGAGCCAAGTCTGCATTGTGAGTGAGGTTGCCATAGATTGTGCCTTATTGCCAATGACTCATTGCCAATCATCATGTATGTTACCAATCTCAGTCATCTTGATAATGCAGCTGTGCATTGCTGTCTTGGCGGTTTGTCCTTTATTTCTGATTTCCAAAAGAAACCTCTGTTACCTGAGCAGTGTGTGTCTGCAAGCACAATATGCTAGGGTAAGCAGCACTCTTGCCCTTCTGTTTGTGCCCATGCACATGATAGGCAAAGCCTGGCAACCAATTCTGCCAATACAGCGACTTGGCTTTCCAAATGGCAACATTTCAATGCAGCAGGCAGCACTGGTGGTGAATGTGTGATGCATGTGCAGGGACAGGCAGGGCCGAGAAGGAAGCTGGATGTACCCAACTCAGGAGCTTCTCAGGCAGCTCAGGGCTGAGCTGGATCTGGACGACTCATCCAGGGAGAGCTCAGGGAACTCAGAGGACTGCCGGCATAAGCGGCCCTGGCACTGGCTGCCAGAAATGAGGTGATCGTTGTCACTCAACCACATACTGATGACTCCTTGAAAGGTTCTTCTAACTGCTGCAGCTGACTGCAGCATGTCACAAACAGCTGATGATCAGAATGCATGCCACTCAACGCTTCATACTTGCATATGTCATGACAGAAGACAATAGATTGCCAGGGTGCTCTTTTGTCACCTTTGTGCTAGCGTGTGCAATCTATGACCCATATTCAACTGGTAGCCTGGCGAGGTAAAGACACAGCTCGTGCCATGGTTGTGACTAATATGTCTTCTTCACAAGCCTTGCTGTCCTGTTGGCCTTGTCAGCAGACCTGATGCATGGGAAATGACAAGACATCCCTAGGGCTTGTATACACTGTGTGATGCTGAAGAAGTATAGTGACACGGTGCAGTGCTCACCCTCGGTGGTGCAAGATGGTGTTACCAAAGCCCTTGAAGCTGAAGAGGAGTGCCCAGGACTCCTTGGACAGCTCTGCCACTCCACTGCTGAGTCAGGTGTTGCAGTCTGGCTGTTGTTCCTTATCTTCCTCTTGCTGCATTTTGTGCGCGTTTTTGTTTCCTGCCTTTTGCTGTGTGTGGCTGCTTCCTGGTGCTACTATGCAGTCTGCCAACTGCTTTCTAGAGCTGCTTATTGCTTATTTTTTGCTGCCACTCATGTCATTGCCAAGGTTCCATGTTTTGCAGCACATATGCAGCACATACACATTGTGCTGCAAATGCTTGGAGGACGGCATGTACAGTGGATCTCGGCCACTAGCATGCAAGCTGCTGTCTGGCTGAGTCTATTCTCAGCCATGTGCTGACACATGCAGGAGCTGAGCAGGCATGGTAGAAAGAGGCGACTGACATCTGCCATGACAGACATGCTGCAAGGCAGCTCTGGCCAAAGCCCACAGCCCAATGATGACCCCCCCTACGAACGGCGTGCCCCCTCCAAAGGCTCCCCTCAGAAGGCAAGGGGCCCCTCAAAGCGTGCCCATGCCCGAAGGGCAGCTGACCTGTTGGCTGCCCAGCTGATGGCTGAGAGCATTGCCCTTCCGGACAGCGACGCACCAGTCAAGTCTGAGGACTGTGGGAACGGGCAGCAGGCTGAGTCATCACTCATTCCTACCACCCAGGAAGATTGGCAAGCCAGAAGGTGAGATACACGTCTCTTTTTTCCTCTGGGCTGCTTGTGTTGCTGCTCAGTGGTGGAGCAGTTTTCAGGGCCCCAGTCAAAGCAGTGCTGCTGATGGGCTGCACATGCAGCTTGTGACATTCAAGACTTTCAGCAATGGAGGCTTGCTACAAACTGCAGCGTCAAGCCACAGCAAGGGCACAGTTGTTCTTTGAGCCCGTTTCATCTGCAGTGTGCTATCACACACTTTTGCAGTGCAGTTTGAGTTTTGGTGCGGCCTGTGTCAAGCATGTCTGTCTTGTTGCACTTGGTGCACAAAGTGGGTCAAAAGCATTCCGCTGTGGACACTTCCAAGCAGCATTTTGATGTGTTTGAGTGTTGCTGCAGGCTGTCTCATGCTCACTCCTCCAACAATCTGAGTCCATCCACCAGTACCAGTCTTACCCGTTTCAGCAGTTCAGACTTCACCATGTCCCCTGGAGCTCAACTCACCTCCCCAATAGCCAGCGGTCTTAGTATCAACAGCAGCACCACCAACCAAGGGTGTGCCTATTTCGGCAGCCCTAGCCAACATATCACCAGCTCGGCCCGGCATTTGGGCAGCCCTAGCCATCATGTAGGCAACTCTACCCAGCAGTTGGGCATGGGTGCCTATCCTGCCACCCCTGTTGACGCTGCTAGGGGGTAAAGGGGCCCAAACCCTATGGCTGGGCAGCAGTGGCTGCCTCAGAACCCTTCTTTGGCGTCGCATCTGGGACAGATGAGAAGCGAGAAGCAGAAGAGTAGGCCAACCCCTCTGGACTTCGAGATGGGAGTGTGGGGCTTTGACGAGTTTCCTCCTGTGCCAGGTGAGTCATTATTGCACGAACGTGCTTACCTCAGCATTGTCATCTTGACGCATAAGTGTTGTAAGTGCTTCTCAACACATCACCAAGCAGATTGTACAGTCTGCACAACAAGTGCCCTACAGCTGCTTGTATGGCATGTTGGCTTTGTAGTGCTGCACTGCATAAGCTGTCTCAGCCAAATCCCCCCTTGGGCAGCAGATGCTGGTCTGCCGTGGTGTCATAGGCTGTGCTTTGCTGTCCTGCTGCTACCTGCATACCTTGCACTGTTCACCTTGTACTGTACACACTGCGTCGATGCATTGTTACATGCATTGCTGGCAAAAGTTGTCTGCATGTAGGTCAGCTGGAAGGGTCATTGGATGTCTTCGGTCTGCCTCTGGACTTCAGTGGCCATAACAACCACACTATGGTACCAAAAGATGAGCCATTGATCTTCAATCAGGTTTCTGGATGGCAGAGTCACAGTATGCCTGTGGCAGGCAGCAACCCTTTGCCAGGGACAGTTTCTTCTGAAGTTGCACTGTATTTCGGAATGGCATAAACTGCTGAGAGTCTCAACTAAATGGGGGTCTTTATGGCTTTGCTTATATTGTTATCTTTCTGAGTGCTCATTATAGTCACCATGGAGACTGGCACGTTTGCTGAGCAGAAGTAGTATGTGTAGATCCAGCAATTGCTCAGCAATGTGAGGCTCACACATGATCCTTGTTGCATCCTGGGTCTGCATGTTCTGGCAGCATTTGGGTGCAACATGATGAGACAGTTAGCAATTTTTCCATAGCATGATCACGGCATGCTTGAAACCAAGCAATCGAACTTGCCATCACTGAGTAGTGGGACACTATATTAGGTTTGCATTTGCAATAAATACTGCTCAGCTTTACTCATTAGCTGCACTGCTTGCTACTGTATATTGACACATCTTACACAATGTATCTATGTTTACTGACTCAATGTTATTATCATAGTATTGCAGCTGATGGCCTACTGTGGCGCTTCTGCTATTATGATGGCCAAGCCCAAAGCAGCCCTAGCCATTTTGACAATGTATACTAATGCTATTACAGCTGTTACGTTGTTACACAAATACATGTAAAGATTATTGCTTAAGACACTTGTCAACCATCAAACCGATTGTGTCTCAAGACTATTTCATCAAGTTGCTGCTGCGCAAAACACCGCATAATCATCAACAATACACTCCTTCTGTGCATGCATATTGAACACAACGTCAAACACACCAACTAATCTAGTTGAGCTCAAAGTCCTCCACAGCTATCAAAACTTCATTTCTTCGCAGAAATGGTAATGTGAATGGGTCATTATAGCGTGCCAGCTGGTATCCTTCTTGACCTGAGTAGCCGTCCAGAAGCAACGCAGCTCGCAGCTTGCGCTCTGCCTCAGTGACCTGAAAGTCCAGTGGAATTCCAGGAAAAGAAGTTGCAGCCAGAATCCCCCCCTCTTCCATCTTGCGTGTCACCCTAAAGTCACAATTACCCCTTGCGATTACCATTTCAATAGTCTGTGGGAATTGTGTTCTTGCACATGTGCACATCTCTATGCAGAAGCCAAGGCCTACAACAGCCACCAGGCTCATGGAAATCTTAGGCATGACAATAGCACGTGGTAATGACAATCTGGCTCTGCAAACTCATACTAGCGATGCAGATTTCCAGTTGCACATGTCATTTATGTTTGTTTTGTGTCTCAATCTGTTCCTGATGAGCAATGCAAAGCAATTTGTTACCCTGATGAGCAATGCAAAGGAATTTGTGACTGGAAACCAAGTCTTGCCTGGCATCGTTTGGGAGGGGCAGCACGTCTGGGTCTTCCCCATACTTGCTTTCGATGGGGAACTGCATCTTGTCTCCTGAGGGTCCTTGCTGGCCACCAGTACTGATGACTGGTGTTGTCATTTCCATCTTGGTACTCCTGCACATGCCCTCAAGTCAGCAATGTGACAGCTGCAACATAGCACTGGAGCAGCATACCATATGCACGATTCACAGCAGCATTAAGTAAGAAGGAAGGATGCGGCTGCAAGCTGACTTGTGGCAAGGCGCTGACCCAGAGATTACACCTGCTGTACTAGGAAGCACAAAACAACAACAGCAAAAGATGAAGCCCAGTGCACAGACTGTGAAGAGGTGAAATTGAATTGTGTGCATCAGCAATGCAGCATGCAAAGCACAATGTCAAGGATGTAGCAGGCGAGGGGTATATGGACCTGCTGTTGCCTCCAAAAATGTAGCCAGCCAGGTTGTTGAAGCCATCTCCACCAGCTGGGCGGGTACCACTAGGCATGCTGGTCTCAGCCACCAAGTAGGGGCTGTACTGCCGCACTTCATACTCCTTGGTCTTCTTCAGGACAATGTAATGAGGTGAGTCCAGGTTGGGAGTCTGCTGGAGATCAGTCAGCTGTTTGATGACATGAGCAACACCCTCAATCTGCAAAGTCACAGGTGATTAGACATGTCAGCAGCACAGTGCTCGATCACTGTAGAAGGGACCCGAAAGCAACAGGCAGCTAGTGAAGTAAAAGTTTAACCGCTCAAGGCGCACCGAGGGTGATGAGTTGTCCTGAATTGCATCCCACACATCTCTTTGGCCAGCAATCCTGCCATACACAGCATCGATTGCATAGTATGAGTATCCACTGAACACAAGCTTGGGTTGCCATGGCAGGAATCTGCTCTTCAAAGTCATCGTCCACCTGCATAGATGAGGACTTGGTGAGCAGGCAGCCATGTGGCCAGCTTGTCAGGCAGAAAAGGGTACCTGGTTTTGATCTCTTCTGGGCCATTGATGTCAATGTTGTGCAGATTGAATGTGACTTCGAACGCTGTGCGCAGCGCCCTGATGTTGAAAACGAATCCATCCAAGCTCGCATAATTGACTACTGGATCCTGAAATTTCATGTCAGCTGCGTACTTGGCACGGGTCACCTCCTGAAAACGGTAGCAACATATTTTCAGCCAGTATTGCAGAAACAGCTAAACAAAGCAAGGAGCAGCTGACTTGCAACTCACCCCAACGTTAAATATTCGTCCCAGTTCTGCTTCAAGAAACTGCTTCACCTCCTCCATACGTGTGTGTTTCTGGCTGTCATCTGTGACATCGATCACGGCGCTAGTGCTAGCAGACGCCCCTGAGTCTTGTCTAAATTTCACACTGTCGAAATTTGGCTCGCGGGCAGTGCTTCCGTAGCCTCCTCCAACTGCGCGGGCTACAAGATCGCTGGAAGCTGCACGTCTGCCCGGCTCAGAGCATGGTGCTCTGATTGCTGGCAACTGTGGTGTGAGGGGTTTGTGGTTGCTTGATCTGTGATTACACACGGAGCTTGTATGACATAGCTGCATCCTGCTCGACAGGAACACGGACAAGGTGTCTCAAACGCGTGAGGAGTTCGCCAGATACAGTCTGCGCAGTCGGGTAAAGAGCGAAAGTGCTGTACCTGTTGTTGCCCGAACACCTCAGGTTCCAGCCCATGCGCATGCCATGTGACCATTCACTCCTACTGGTTAGGTCAGGCAAGCCCCCTCCAAGCTTGTAATTTGGCGAGCGTGGTGCCCCTTTACAACAAAACAAAACTGCCCGCGACATCTTGTTTGTCGGGTGCTGGCAGGACTGAACGCGCAGCGTCAGGTTTAGACTGTGTTCGACAAAGCAAGCAGCATGTCGCACGAAGTTGCCGGCGAGGTGCTCACGTCGAAGCACCTGAGGCACCGCAAAATGTGCAGTGCTTGAGGGATGTTGTGTCTTGCAGGTCGCTCGGAATCAGATATGGCGTGAACACTGCAAGAAAGAAGCCTCTTGCTTGAAGCTAAGTAGCAATTTCTCGGTGCCAAATCCAAGCAAAAGTGAGTTAGTCGTGCCATACCGCAGCCATTAGTGATGTTGAAAGTGGCACAACTACTGCGCCCAACACGATCGAATCACAGCTCACTGCCTTGCGTCGAGTCACCTGATAAGAATCAGTAAGCTGTGCCTGCAGTGAATGTGATACCAGACAAGCCAAATTACACTACGCCAAAGGTGGTGAAGCCTGGCAGCAGTGATGTCTTGGAGGCAACACAATTCTTGGCTAGTTTGGGGGGACCCAAACATGCGCATCAGGTCAGTTGGCCCCTACTTTATGTGGTCGGCCTGGCCATTGCGGTGTTTGTATGTGAAGCCTTTATGCTGGGTGCAGATGCCAAGCATGGCTTATGTGCTCCCAATCACCTCAAGTCAGGAGTACGGCTGGAGACCCAAGCCACTGTCACCAGCTAGTGCAATGTTTCAGTATAGAAAGACCAAGTGTGATGTCACAGACTATGCTGAGGCTTACGCAGCTTCCATGGGTGGCGAGTCTCCATACATGCACACCAATCCAGCTAAAGCAGCTGCTGCAAAGTAATGCTGTGTAAGTACAGCCACTGTGGAATCACCAAAGTGATAGCAGCTTGCGTTGCAGAACGTTGCTTACACGTGCATCAAGTTGGCTATGCATCTGCTTACTTTGTTATTCAGTACTGTGCAAGGGCTTGCAGGCAAGCATGCTATGTGGCACTGTCTGCATGTTGCACAGGCTTGGTCACGCAATTCACGTCACATGGTTTACTTGCACTGTAAGGCAAGCAACTAAAGTGTGACCCTGGCAAACTGTATAGGCTTACATGAATACAATAAGCGGAACCAATGCGCAGTGGTGTGTCTTCTCAAACATGCAGACAAGCTGACGCATGCTAGCTTGTGCATTTGTAATTTCATTGTGACTTGAGGCAGAGCCTGATGTAGAACCCAGCTGACATGCTGATGCAACCCACACGCTGGCCATCAGCTCAAAACAGCATTGCACAGGCTATGTTGGATGTTTGGCAGTCCCACTGCCAGCAATGTGTTGTTGAGACCACCAGTTGTACAGACTAGCAACAAGCAGCACTTGCTTGTATGCTCCATATAGTACTAGCGCAATCACAGTTAGCAGGAAAAAGTGTACAAGAAGCCTTTCCCACCAGTCAAAACAATATGTGCCAATTGTTATTTGATACTGAAACCATTTCAGCTCAAGCCACCTGCATGATATGCATCAAGCTTCATCTCTTATTGAGTTGTGGGCAAGCCTCCCACCGCGTGCACAAGTAGGGTGCCAAGAACTTGATGAAGCAAACTGATATTCAGCAGCCACATTGCCAGCAGAAAGTGTGGCACTTACTGTGAGATGCTCTTTGTCTTGACGCCTTTTGGTACGTACCGATCGTCGGGCGGACCAAGCGGTCGCTGTACAGTAGACTGCGGATCTTTGGCCATGCCAATCTGTACCAGCTAAAAAGTGTTAGGCAAATGAAGAAAGCCTTGATTCTGCTCGTCGATGTTAGATTTGCGCACGCCATTCTTATCCCTCACCTCACATGGAAGCTGCCGTGGCAGGTCGAGCCGCCCTGCTCGCGCAAACCAGCTAACTATGTCTGCGATACCTGCTCTGTTGCTCTCAACACTGAGGGAGCTACCCGACCTTCTATGCAGACAGTAGTATGACTATGACAGGTTAGCGCAGAGCAAAGTCTGTCTCACAAAAGTTTCCAGCTGGCAAGTACGTCAATCGCTTGGGCAAAGCTTTCCAGGTTTCAAACAACGTTGCCGCTGTGCGTCCAAAGACGGTGCAACATTCAAATATGTAGGGTTGGCAATTGGCTCATTCTGAAGGCTGATATAAAACGGATAATGCAGGTGCTGCTCAGGAACATCAGGCTCCTAGGCGTGACCTTCAACTGGTCTGTCATGTGCTACAATGTACGCAGCGAAACTTTTGAGCAAAATGGTCTGCGCATTCATGCAACCATTCATGCTTGCAGTGCTCTGAGCATATATATATACTCCCATTATGTATATACTCCCATATGTATATACTCCCATTAACAGATCATAAAGTCACGACATGAGTCAACAGCAGGCGTCGTATGCGCATGCAGCCGCTCATGCAGTGTTCTCACCAGGTGCGAAATGCGATTTAAATGCCGAG
>JAABUO010005850.1_pt1 | contig 14225 bp, 19 predicted proteins | sample 5559291 | NCBI WGS metagenome assembly JAABUO01 (sample SAMN10711878, study PRJNA513372) | rock metagenome | isolation source: Antarctica rocks | place: Antarctica: Victoria Land, Finger Mt sud | reverse complement strand
CAGCGCATTCTCCAGCGCAAAGTCCAGCTTCTCGCCAAACTTGGCCGCCAGGTGCGCCTCGCACGCGGCGTCCAGGTCCGCGTCGGTCATCTTCTTGTCTGCGCGCGCGCCATCCCGCACCTGGGTAGGTGTCACCCAACCTGACCCCGTGCCTGTGCCCTACCCTATCCTACCTCATCCGGGGCAATTCCTGTCCTGCGCGCAGGCCCTCACGCGCGCGCGCCGCCGGCGCGCGCCGCCGGCGCGGCCAAGCGGCGCGCTGCCGGCGGCGCAGCGAGGGCGGCCGCGTCTGCGGGACGCGGGCAGGGCCGCGACCGGCACCCCGCTCGACACCCTGTGTCGTTGATTGGCTTCTTGAGCACTCGCTCAATGGCATGCATGTGGTCCGCCGCGCGCCCAGGGGGAAGGGGGGGTGGGGGGGCGGCGGCGGCGCACCGGAGAGCAGGAGCAGGTAGTAGGCGAGCAGGAGCTCCTTGACATGCTGCGCGGCCATCTGGTCGAGCAGCCAGTCGGTGACGCCCTCCTGCGCGTCCATCGTCTGCTCGTACAGCGCCTTGGTGACCTGGTCCACCACCTGCGGCCCCGCGCGCGCGCGCTCGGCGCCCTGCTCCAACCCTAAGGCCCTAACCCTAGCCATACGTGCGCGGCAGTCCGGACGCGCTCTGAGAGCCCAGGCGGGAAGGAGTCCGGTCAGTGACGCGCCGCCTGCGCGCCATAGTGAGTCTTCCAGACCAGGCACCGACTCAGGCCTCATCAGCAGTGCCTACCCGAGGCATGCCCGCTCCCTGCCGGGGCTAGCGGCTGCGGCAGGGAGAGGCTCTTGCCATGGCAGGCGGCCGGGGGCGGGCCGCGCCTGCTGGCGCGCGAGCTGCGCGGTGAAGTACATCTGCGACGCGCGGCCGCCCAGCAGGCTGATTACCGTCATCACCGTGCTAAAGCTCAGCTTGCCCTGCCGCCCGCGCGCGCGCCCGGGTCAGCCAACCGCGCGCGCGCCCCCAGGCCCGCTTCCACGCCCGGCGCTCGGGCCCCGACTCACAGCGCTGCTCTGCTTGAAAACGCGACAGGCCGGACTTGTCAGAGCTAATGGAAACTGAGAAATCGAGCAAGGCGACGGTAGCTACGCTCCCTGAGGCAGCGCGGCGCGTGGGGCGGGGGCTGGGGGCGCGCCGCCATGGCGGACACGGCGGCGACGAGGCCGCCCAGGATCGTGACAGAGAGCTGGATCAGCAGCAGCGGCTTGAAGTAGAAGCGCTTGTCCGGGAAGACCATCTCGATGTCGGCCATGGGGATCTCGTCGAAACGCTTGGCCACGATGTTGCGCCGCGCCAGCCGCTGCCGCCGCGCGCCGCGCAGAGCGCGTCACGCGCCGGTGCACGCAGCGGGCGCTCCGCCAGAGCGGCGCCGCGCTGTGAGGCGCGGCCTTCGCTGCTCCGGGGCTGCGGGCCTGGGCGTGGCAGTCTCGGCGCGGGCGCAGAGGCGGGCGGCCTGCGACATGCAGCCTCAAGCAGACCACTCACCGGGCTGCGCGCCTGGTGCAGCGCGCGCCGGGTGGCGTGTGCTCTGGGCGAGTCAGCCAGGGTTGGGGCGGCAGGTTTTCGTTTCGCACCGGGTCCAGCGTGCGCTGCGGCCCATGGTCGCCGGTGTCGGCCGGGCCGCCGCGGCGGCGGTAGATGACGACCACGTTGCGGAAAGCCGGCTCGCGCAGCTGCACGCTGGACGCCAGGTGCTTGAACACGGCCGCCGCGTTGGGCATGAGCTGCCGCAGCGTGGTGCGCTGCACGACCTGCGCGCGCGGGGCGACTGTGAGCGCGGCGTCGCAGACCCTGCGGTGCGCGCTCGCGCGGCGACGGAGCTGGCACGCCTCCTCGGAGAGCGCGACTACCGCTCGCGATAGCACACATGCTGCTGAAAAATCCACCAAGCTCCTGCCCTAACCCTATACAAACCCTATCCTTACAGCTACCATCACTGCCGCCCAGCCCCTAAGCATCGCCAGCCACTTGGCACGCCTGCCGGCTGGCGCGCCTGCCGGCTGGCGCGCAGGCGGGGCAGGCGCGCGCCTGGTCGGGCGTCTGGTGCGCGCCGCCGCCGGCGCCGCCCACCGACGGCAAATTTGCGCCGTTGCCGGCGCCGGCGGGCGCTGCCTTGCCGCCGCCGGGCGCGCGGCCGCCCGCCTGCCCCGCCCCCGCCCCGAAGCCTGACCCCGGCCGCGTGCCGGCCGCCTCGTCGCCCGGCTTCGCCGCGGACGCGGAGGAGAGCGCGGCGGCGTCGCTGGCGCCCGCGCGCGGCGCCTCCGTGTGCGGCTCGCCGACGGCGGCCGGCGGCACCTTGAAGTGCCAGTCGGTCAGCTCCTTGGGCAGGCCGGTCGGCGCGGCGCCGGCGGCGCCCGCGGGCGGCAGCGCGGCGCCGCCGAGGGGCGCGGGCGCGGCCGCGGGCGCGGCCGCGGGCGCGTGCGTGGGCGCGGGCGCGGGCGCGGTGACGCTGCGGTCGGTACTCGCGGTGTAGCCCTGGTTGCTGGGCGTGGGGCCCGTGGCGGTCGTGAAGCCCTCGCTGCTGGCGCCGCCCTCCATGGACACGCCCAGCTGCAGCCGCGCCTGGCGCACGTGCGCGCCGCGCAGCCTCAAGGTAGGGTATATACTGCACCCTCTTGTACACGCGCCGTGTAGCATGAGCCGCACGCAGGGTGTGCACTCGCGGACAGCAGGAGCGATCAGTCTTTGCCAGCTTCCAGCATCACATACGCGGGCAATGATCGGCAGGGTCCTGCGCTTCAACCCGCTGGCGTGTCAGCAATGGATAGGGTTAGGGTTAGGGCCGCGCGCCTCGCGCTTGAACACGCGGCTGAAGAGCGCCTGGAAGGGGTCGACCAGCAGGTACTGGATGAGCAGGTCCAGCTTCTCGCTGATGTACATGCCCTCCGCGCGCACCTGCGCGCCCCGCCCGGCGGCGTCTGGGCGACCTAAACTTTGAAAGGTATCAAGGTTAAGTTTACCTATGCTCATCCTGAGCCCCAGATTGCGGCACGCGTCAGCATGCACGTTGTGCTCCGGGCTGCCCTTCGCGGGCTGCCTTTCGCGTTCTGGCAGAGCTGCGCGAGAGCGCGCCGGCGTTCGCGCGTAAGCATGTGCCTGGCGCGGGGGGCGCCGGGGCGCGCGCGTCGGACATGCCGCGGTGGAAGACGAGCACGTGGTCGCTGATGTCGGCCGCGGCCGCGCGCTCGCCCGCGTGGCGCGCCCAGAAGCGGCGCAGCAGCTCCGGGTCCATCGCGTCCCAGCGCACCTCCACCGGCGTCGTGAACTGCGCGGCGCCGCCGCCGCCCGCCGCGCTCAGGCCATGGCCGGGCGCCGCGCGGCTGGGCGCAACGGCGCCATGTGCAGCCGCCGGCGCGGGGCGGTGCGTCACAGGGCGGCGAAAGCGTGGCAGCAGCCTGGCGTCTGCGTGAGTCCAGCGTACCTTCACTCTTTGACGCTTTATGGTGCGGGCATCACAGCCAGTGGCAGCACCCAGCACGCGCATCGCATCGTGAAAGCCCGCCCGCCTGATGGCCTAATCGACTCGCCTACGCGCTCCATCATCTATGGAGCGTGCAGGCTCCATGAATGAGCCTACACGCTTCGAACCCCCGCCGTCGGCTGGCTGCTTGTTTAATGCGCTCGGGCAGCACTGACCGAGCAAAGTGCCCCCCCCCCTCCCCCCCCCCTACAATCCTGGAGGCCGCTGGCGGGCGCGCGCGCCGTGAACGCGTCGGCCTGCGCGGTGGCCCAGTCCTCGGGGCTGAGCAGGCGGAAGTGCGCGGACGTGAGCAGCTGGTGGAAGGCATCCAGGCACGCATCCTCGCGCTTGTCGAGCTCGGTGTCGCTCAGGTCCGCTGCGCGCGCGGCCGCACACGTCGGCTGGGCGCGCGGGGCGCCGCCGCGGAGGGGGCCGCACGCCCGCGCGCCTGCCGCCTCGCACAAGCAGCAGCGCGCCAGCGCATTTGCGATAACCTGGTCATCAGAGCCAGCCCACGATCACATTCATTCCCACCACAGCCAAAGATCTCTGAACGGCCCACAAAGCGGCAGGCAAGGCTTCCTGGCGCCTGGGCACCCCACAGGCGGCGTTGGCACCCATGCTCCAGCCCGCTCCCTTCACAAGGCCCCGCCAAGCAGCCGGGCGCGTACGCTTGCCGACGCGCTTGGGCGCGGTACGGTTCTGGGCCGCCAGGCTGAACACCATGAAGTCGCGCTTGACCTGCCTGCCCGCGGACGAGCGGGAGGTCAGCACGCAAAGTCTGCTGGCCAATCCCGCGTCAAGCCGTGCACCACCATCCACATGGTCGGCAGGGAAGGGCGCTGGCAGAGCGCGCACCTGTGCAGCAAGCTTGACCTGCCTGTCCGCAGACAAGCAGGAGGTCAACACGCAGTGTCTGCTGGCCGGAGCCTGCGTCGAGCAGCGCACTGGCATCCACGTGGTCGGCAGGGGAGGACGCCGGCAGGGGAGGGCGCTGGTATGGCAGGGAGCTGGCGTTAGAGGGCGCTGGCATGGGAGGTCGTCAGCATGGGAGGGCGCCGGCAGGGGAGGGCGCCGGCAGAGCGCGCGCCTGCGCAGCGACATGAACTCGTACTGCGACGTGCAGTCCGCCAGGCGCGCGACCTGCTGCAGCGTCTTGGCCGCCTCCGGGCCCATCCGCGTCTTCACCGTGTCTGCGCGGCGCGCGGGCGGGCTCCGCCAGCTGAGCACTTGCACAAAGGCAGCTCCGCGTCAGGCTGGCGCGCGCCGTGCCAGAGCCAACGACTAGCCTAACCGCATTGGGGGGCGCAGGGGGGTTTGCGTGCAGAACTATGCACAGCGCTCGCATGCATTGTAACCATGGCGCGACTGCATTTGGCGCAGCGGGCGCGCTGAGAAGGGTTGGCAAGGCAACACTATGACTTCTAAAGCGGGTCCGTTGCCGGCGCACCTGTGGCTTCCTCCAGCAGGTCGTCCGAGGGCGTGCTGATGTAGCGCTCGGGCGGGACCGCAAACTTCTGCATCGCGTTGTCGTCCTCGGACGCCTTGAGCACCTTGGCAGGCGCGTTGGCCTTCTTCTCGGACTCAAAGCCGCCTATGAAGGGCGCCATGGGGCTTCCTGCAAGCTCGGCACTGATGCTAGCGGATCTGCTGCGCCGCACCACTTCCACTCGAGTCTATACCAGTAGCATAGCACTGAGCACACCTGCACCTCTTGTTCACAGACCTGCATACATCCCGACTCGGGTCACCCGAGGATGGAAACCCGCGCTGCGCTTAGTTAACCTAACATTCGATTCTCTGCAACTGCAACTTGCTGAAAACGGGCTCCTTGCAAGGTCCTGTATCCCGTCGTGGCACGACCTGCTTGGATCGCAGAGCAGCACACGATGACGGAGCCGGGGCCATCGAGGTCCACCGCCGCTTCAGTGCACCCCGACGAGGACGTCCAACGCCTGTTTGAGGAGGGCTTGCAGTGTCTGCAGGCACGTGTGCAGCCTGTGCAGCTGTGCCTCATGCCTAGCTGCAATGTCACTCACGCAGCACTGCGCAGGCAAACGACCTGGAACGGGCTGTGGCTGTGCTCGGGCAAGTGCTGGAGACGCGTATCAGCGCGCACGGCGGTGCGCACACACTCTTCTTTTCTGTGCACACTGACATCCGTCGCTTGATGCACAATCACAATATAGCACAACATGGGGACAAACGACACTAGCATAGCCGTAAAGCACGGACGTGTGTGGATTCAAAAGGCAGGACTTCTGAGCCTGCAGGCGTGCGCGCAGAGATGGCGCTCGAGTGCGCCTCCGCGTATTACCGCTACGGCTCGGCGTTGTTCTACAAAGCGCAGCAGGACAACGACGTGCTCGGCGCGCCGCTGCGCCAGGCCGCGGACGAGCGCGAGGCTGCTGCCGCGCTCGACGCCGCGCCCGGCGCGCGTGCTGCGCAGGGTGCACGGCCCAGCTGCTGCGCTTTGTGAACCCCCCTTGCCTGGCACGATCTCTCTCTAGGCGAGCTCTGCGTGCTGCCGCGTCCGATGACAGGGCTGCTGCTGTACCTGTTGCTAGGTTGCACATAGCAGGAGCTGCAGGCAGGCGGAGGCCGGGCAAGCTGACAGCGTGTGCAGCCGCGTAGCGCAGGCTGCTGTGCAGCGTTTCGGGCGTCGCCTGCAGCGCGCGCCACTCCATGCGCCGCCTTGGCGCGCAGACGCTGAGAAGGAGAACCTGGATGGCAAGGGCAAGGGCCCCGCGCGCGCCGAGGGCGCAGCCGCGGGCGGCGGCGGCGGCAGCGACGAGGACGAGGACGGCGGCAGCGAGGACGGCGCGGGCGGCGAGGAGGAGGAGGAAGAGGAGGAGGGCGACGACCAGCTGGCGTGGCGGATGCTGGAGGTGGCGCGAACGATCTGGACCGCTGCGGGCGCGGGGCGGCACCTGGCCGAGCTGGCAGGTGGGGCGGCGCGGCGCGCGAGCAGCAAGGCAGCGTTGTCATCTCAGGACCTGTGCTGCACTTGTGGGCCTCATATGCGGCAGGGCCCTGCGGAGCCTTGTGCTTTTCACTGCTGGGACACCACGCCTGCATGCTGGAATGCTCGTGGTGGTTCTCGCGGGGCGGTGAGTGCTGCAAGCGCGCATCACACTGGGCTGAGCTGCAGCAAGAGAGGGGTTCCGCTGACCTGCTTGACATCGTCAAGCCGAGCACGCTCCGACAGCAGGTGAAGGAAGGGGGCACCCTGCGGCGGACATGCACTGGGTGACGTGACGTTGGGTTGCGTTCATCCCTCGAGCATTTCCCGGACTGGGACGTCCGCTTGCTCTGTCTCTTGCTCTTCTGTCCTCAGTCAACCCCTCACAGACGGCCTGGCACAGGCGCCTGGCGGAGGGCAGAGGGCCGCCTGTGAATCCCCATCTGCCGGCTGACGCGCGGCCGCAGGCGCCGCGCAGACACGCACCAGCTGCTGGGCGACCTGCCAAGAAACATGCTGCTGTGAGCGCCATGCAGACACGCACCAGCTGCTGGGGGTGACACACGACCTGCGGGCGCTGCGCAGACACGCACCAGCTGCTGGGCGACCTGGCCGCGGAGGCCGAGGGCTGGGACGGCGCGCTGGAGGACTATGAGCAGGCGCTGAAGCTGCTGGCGGCCTGCCCCGACGTCAAGGCGCGGGCTAGGTGTAGGGCAGCGCCCGCGCGCGCTGCTATGCCTTTGTGCTGTCTGTGGCGACGCAGAAGCCGCAGCGCCGCTGAGCCTGCCGCTGGCAACACCGCACATGGGTGAGGGCAAGGACCGCGCGCAGCGGTCTGCCGCTGCGCGGCGCTTGCTGAAGGCCCTGTCCCCGCCGGTTGACGCTGGGCGGGCCTCAGTCGTGAGCACGCTTTAATGACGTCGTGCCGCGCGCTGACGCGCCGCACGCGCGCGCCTGCGCAGGCGGACGACCGGCGGCTGGCGGAGGTGCACTACAAGGCCGCGCTGGCGCTGCAGTTCCGCGGCGCGCCCTCGGACGCGCTCGCGCACGCGCACGCCGCGGCGCGCGTGCTGCGCGCGCGCATCGCGCGCCTGCGCCGCGTCGCCGCCGGGGCGCCGCCGCGCGCCGACCCCGACCCTGGCTCCGGGCCAGACCCGGCTGCGGCGGCGGCAGCCGGGCCGAGCGGGGCTGGCGCGGCGGGGGCAGCGCCCAGCGAGGGCGCGCTGACGGGCGGGCCGCCGGGCGGCGCGGCGGTGCCTGCTGCGGGCGGCGCGGCCGATGCGGCCGGCGCCGGCGACCGCGCAGGCGCAGGCAGCCATGCGCCGGCGGGCGGCGGCGCAGCAGCGCTGGCTGATGCCGCAGCGCCGGCCGACGCAGCGGGCGCGTCCTCATGTCCGGAGGCCATGGCCCAGGTGCGTGGGAACATCGCATGGATGCAGGTGCCGCCGTGGGGCGCGCCCAGCTGCGCGTGCTTGGAGCCGGGAGTCCTACGCCCCAGCAGGAACTGACTGCGCTGTGTCAGCAGAGGCTTCGTGGCAAGCGGGTGGCCCGGGCAGTGTGGACAGGCTGGACGGCAGGAGATGTGCTGCAGAGGGCTGTGGCTCTCATGCGGCGCCGGGGGCTGCATCTCCGAAGCTGCCGTGGCTGCTTGACAGGCGATGGAGCGTGCAGCGGGGCCACCTGCGACGCACCATCACTGATGCTGGCAGCCGAGCACATCTGACATGACACCACACAGCAACCTCATACAAAGATCAGCATGTTGGGGTTAAGGCCCAGCGCAGGCGCGGCGCGGGGCAGGCCGCCGCCGCGCACGAGCTGCGCGCCGCCGCACCGACTCGCTTCGGGAGCTGGTGCTAAGGGTTGGGTAGGGTTAGCCTGACCCATCACCTCGGCAGCGTGCGCGGCACGGCAGGCAGCAAGGGAGGTGGCCGACATGGAGGAGGTGCTCGCCGACACGCGGGAGCCGGTGCTGAGGGTAGGGTAGGCTTAGCCCGACCCTGGACCCAACAGCGCGCGCGGCGCGGCAGACGGCGGCGGAGGTGGCCGACCTGGAGGAGGTGCTCGCCGACATGGACGACAAGGCGGCCGAGCTCGCGCAGGCCGCGCGCGAGCAGGTCGCCACCAAGCGCGAGCTGCGCGCGGCGTTCTCGCAGATCGCGTCCGCATTCACGGGCGGCGGGGCCGACGGCGGGGGCGCCGCTGCCGCCGCGAGCGGCGGCGCTCCTGGCGGGGCCGCCGGCGCGGCCGGCGCCGCGGCGCCCGCAGGCGCCGGCGGCGCGGCTGGCGCCCTGGCAGGTGTGGCCAGACATGTCTGCATACCTGCTAACCATGAAGCACGCATGTGTCCCCGCTCGTTGGGCTCGACAACGGGCAGGTGCATGGGCGCTCGGCTCGACCCAGGTCGGGGCGTCAGTCAGGTGCGCCGTGTGCTGGTGGGTTCTGGCATTGGCTGCGTGCTGGCATTGGACGGGCACAGGATGCCCAGAATACAGCGCCGTGGGGTCGCTGCTGGCTTGCAGCTCGATCCGAGCCAGCAAGCTCTTGTCTGTGTTGCTGGGCGGCAGGCGCGGCGGCGGGCCCCGCAGCGGCGGGCGCCGCAGCGGCGGGCGCCGCAGCGGCGGGCGCGGGTTCCGTGGTCAACCTGGGCGTGGTCGGCCGGGGCAGCAAGCGGCTGCGCCTGGCGCCGGCGGCGCCGCCGGCGGGCGCCAGTGCAGGCGCGCGCGCCCGCGCGGTGCATGCACGCCGCGGCTGCAGGCAGGCACGGTGGTCGTGCGGCTGCGGCTGTTGCTGGTGTCCTGCGTACCACACCGGATCGGAACACGGCAGCCATGCCGGCCCGCGAGTCCCCGTCAACCCAGGGTTATGGTTAGGGTTTCTGACGCCCGCTGATGCGCGCGCCGGCGGCAGGCGCCCCCGCAGACGCGGCCAGGCCCAAGCGCTCACTGGAAGACCTGCTGGGCAACGGCGGCGCGGCCGGCTTCGGCGCGCCCGTCAGCGTCCCGCCCGGCTTTGGCGCCGCGCCCGCGCAGGCCGCGCCGCCCCCGACCGGTGCGTGCGCGCACGGCCGGCCGGCCGGCCTGAACGTGCGGCATGGAGCCCGCTCTGCCAGGCCTGCTGTGCCGACCGGTCCTGTGCTGCGACCGAGCTTGCATGTCTGCGCGGCTCGGCAGTGCCGGCAGCGCGCTGCCAACCCATGTGCACCACGCAATGCCGGCCATGCATCCTCACTGGACCGCGGGCCGCGCGGCCAGGCGCGGACCCTGCCCCAAAGAAGCCGCGCGCGGAGCTGCAGGAGCGGCCCGCCAACGGCGCCGCTGCTCCAGCGCCCGCGCCCGCGCCCGCGCCCGCCGCCAAGCCGGCGCTGCCGGCCTTCCTGCAGGCGTCCAGCATAGCCGCGGTGTATGGCGGCGGCGGCGGCCGGCCCGCAGAGCCCGCGGCCCCTGCGGCACCGGAGTAGGGCGTGCAGCCGGCGGGAGCGCTCTGGGCACCGCGAGCCGGCCGTCGCAGACTATATGCTGGGCGATCCTGCCCTCTGTTGTTTGGTCAAGGCGCTGTACATGCTTGCTGGCGAGCACGAGGTGGAGCACGAGGTGGAGCACGAGGTGGAAGCTACATATAAGAACGTTGCCACACGCCTGCTACCTGGGGAGGGTGGTGACGAGGCAGCTGCTGCCTGGCAGCATGCGTCCTGCATGGCCTCCATGTGGCGCCGCTGGTTATGCCACCGTGCATGCATGCGGAGCATGTTGTCTTGCGGTGCATGGTAGCGGCAAGGTGCAGTGCAAAAAGTGTAACTTGGAGGTGAGCTGCTAGGGCTGACCCTAACAATGACCCAATGCTCCGGCGATTGGTGGCGCGGGCCCCGGTGCCGTCCAGAAAAGTTGCAATCAACGTCGACGCACGTCACCTTTGCATCACCGCCAGGTGCGCTTCCGGACTGCTGTTTGTAGGGAAGTCGAGGTTGGTCGGCATCAGGCACTCTCCGTCCCAGGGCAACGCAACGGCGCAGACGCCAGTCCTGCTCGTGCCTGACGTTGCACTGAACCAGAAACCCTTCAGGCTAGTGCTGCTGGCGGCCTTGTACTACTGCTGATTGTCACTGCAGCTGCTGAAGGCTGCCTAGGCATGGCTGTCTGCAGTGGCTATGCTCGCCGGGTGGCAAACAGCATCAGCGGGGCAAGGGTTCGTATGCATACTGGGTAGGAATGCCTACGAAGGCTGCAGTCGCTGCGCAACCCAAGCGGCTGGCACAGGCCTGATGGTCACTGCGGCTCGCAGGTTGCCGAGCCACGTGCCACCTGCACCATGAAGGCCACCGCGTGCGTGCTGCTGCTGGCGGCCTGCATGGCAGTCGCCGTGCAGGCCCAGAACTATGACCGTGCGCCGCATGGCCCGCATGCACCCGCTCATTGCTTATCGCGTATCATCGCTCGTCGGCCTGCGCTGGCTGCTGTGCAAGCATGCGTCATCGCTGCCGCGTAATGACTATCAGCGCTCGTGCGCGCGCAGCCAACAGCTGCCCCGGCCAGGGCGCTGCGCTGAAGAACGGTGAGCGGCCGCCCCACTGCTTGCGATAGTGCCACCTGGCGAACGCGTTGGCGTGCACACAGAAGCTGCCGAGCAGGCGCAACCCTTGCAGCTAGCATGGCTCGCACCCAGGGAGACTAAGGGTGACGTGAGTACTCGGGTGTGGCACGCGGTGTCTGCTGACTATCTCCCAAGCCGTATGTCTGAAAGTTGACAGCCTTGGTCGCGTTGATGTCGCCGCACTCCTGTCAGGCGCTCCCGTGGCTGCCGCCTGCTGGTACCTGCTGCCTGCTGCCTGCGGGCACCGCCGCTGGGGCGCCGCTCAGACCTCGCGGTGTTGCCGCGCCGCCCCGCTGCGCTGCGGCTGCCTGCGCCGCGCTGGGAGGGCTTGTGAAGGGCGCGCGCGCGCGCGCGCGCAGGCGCCTGCTCGGCCTTTGTGCAGTACTTCCAGGACCACCAGGACCAGGCCAACGCGCCGGACCAGCAATTCCGCCAGCTGGCCTACAGCGCGCCCTACCCCAGCCAGGCCTGCTGCGCGGCCGCGCAGCAGTTTGTGTCGCAGAAGTGCTCGTGCGACGGGCCCACGCTGGGCAACGCGCAGCAGGCGCGCGCCCGCCGCCTGACCGCCTTTTGTTCGCTCGGTGTGCGGGTGCGCGCAATGGGGCATCGGGGCATAAGCGAGAGCGCGAGGCATCAATGGCCGGTATTGGATGATGTGATGCGCCAATAATGGACGACGTACATATGAGAAAGTGTGAGGGTGGGGGATGTCATGGCTCAACAAGTGTGTTGATGCAGGCCTGCTTCCCTGCTCACCTAGCGTGCACACCTGGCGTGTTTGGAAAGCTGTGCATGCGTGCGGTGCTCCTGTGGCTGATGCGCGTGAGCGGCGCGCGCAGGTCGGCCTGACCGTGAACACCATTGTCGGCATCGGCCGGTGCGCACCTGACTACCCTGGCCAGGGTGAGGGTTGACTGAAGGGCGGGTCTGGTGCAGGCTATGCTCGTGCTGCTACTACTGCCGCGCCTTGTGAGCCTGTGAAGGGCAGAGGGATGACAGCAAGCAAGCATGTGCTGGTGACTAACGGCGTCTTCGTACCGGCGCAGTGGCGCGCCCATCCGCTGCGGCGGCAGCAACCCCTGCTACTCTAAGTAGGCGCCGTCGGTTCGCGTGCGGCCGCACGGACGCCGTCGGCTGTCGCGCTCCAGTCTGCCGCTGCTGCACGCTCTGCCTGTGAATGCACGCGCGCCTCGTGGCTGCTGCTTACGTGAGCGCCGGGGGGAGGGCCGGTGTACCCCGGTCGCCCCCGGCGGGACCAGCAAACAGACCGCCAGCTGCTGCTGCCGCTGCTTTCCATTTCTTGTTGAGTCTGCGGCTGTTGCTGCCCTAGGAAGGGGCCGCGCCGCGGCCCGCGCGCGGCTCCCTGTTTTGCATTCTTTCTGGTTGTGCGGCGCGCTGTGCAGCGGCCGCGAGCCCTGGCAGGGTACATACTGTTGTCGTGCTGCCTGGGCTGAGTAGATCGGCGTGGGGCGTTGGTTGGGAGTGTGTTGAGAGCAGCCGTAGTAATGACACGCCTGTATGTGTCCCGGAGCTGTGCGCGCCTGCCGGTACATGCAGTACACAGGTACCAGCACACTGAACATGAGCGCCTTGTCACAGCTCGGACCCACGCATTGCAACGTGCCAAAACGATACTGTACACAGTACACACACGAGCAGTGTCGCCCATTGTCTGCGCAGCGTGCAGACTGTGCACGCCTCGCGCACCAGATGTGCACGCACACCATGTGTTGCGCGGAACATGACTGCCCAGGTGTCGTACGTTCCCATGCGTGTCGGGGCCCCTAGCACAGCAGTGTGGACGGTTCATCAGCCCCTTGGCCCACAGCACACTCACATGGCACAACCTGGACCTGGACATTTAAATAACGCACATCGCTCAGAGACGGCGGCGCCGCCTCAGACCAGGTCGGCGATGGGCACGTCCGTCTCCGCATGCGTGGCCAGGTCCTTGACGCGCACCGCGCCCGCCGCCCACTCGGCCGGCGCGAGCAGCACCAGGCGCGCCGCGCCGCAGCGCTCCGCATGCTGCCCGCCGCCGGGCGCCGCGCGTCAGTGCCCTGCTTGTGAGACTTCTGCGGCGCAGCACCGTGGGGCCCACAGCTTGGGCGCAGCAGCTGAGGTTCATGCAGGCCCTGCGCTGCGCCCGCTCGGCTCCTCCAGCCTCGGAGCGAACACAGCAAACAAGCGCCCCGCGTCAGACGCGGACACGCTGCAGAGGCCGGCCAGGCGCTGGGCGCAGGCACGGCGGCCGCCGCTCCGGCAGCCGGGCGCCCACAGGCCCGCGCCTTGAACACCGCCCTCATCTTCCGCGGCTCCAGCAGCAGGTCCACGCTGCGGCCCGCGCCGCGCAGGCGCACCGCGGCCGCCACGGCGGCCGGCCGCAGCGCCTCGTCCATGGCCACCACCAGGTCGTCCACCTGCGCCCGCCAGGGCCCTCCCCCGGTCGCCAGACCCCTTGCAAACCTGACCCAAAACCCCCTTTTCACCTCCTTGCCGAGGGCGGTGGCACGCTCAGGATGGCTGGGCGCCGCTGCGCCAGCCCTGCAGCTGCCCGGCCGTCCTGGCAGCGCCCGGACCTCGGCCAGTGTGTGCTCCTTCTGCCGTTCTGCACACGGCGCCGTCTGGGCGTGCCGGTGACGCCCGTCTCTGCCGCAGAGCCACGTGCACACAGCGCACGCCCCGGCTGCCAGGCTCCATCATCTGATCAGGGCAGCGCAGCCCCGGGCCATCGAGGTACGCGGCCTCTGCCAGGATGCCTGCCGATGGATCCACCAGAGTGCGGTGCGCTCCGGTTTTCTATCAACAGCGGGAAGCGACAAGGGGGGCGGGCGGCTGCCTGGTGCGCGGGCGCGGGCAGCAGGCCCCGGTCCTTCAGCAGCTCCGCAATGACGCAGTCGCCGAAGCCGAACCCCGCGCAGGGCTGCGGCTCGCCGCCGAACGTGGACAGCAGGCGGTCGTAGCGGCCGCCGCCGAAGATGGCGCGCAGCTTGCCGGCGCGGTCGCGGCCCTCGAACACGACGCCTGCGCGCGCGCGCGCGCGCTTGTGGGGCCCGGGGCGCGGGCGGCATTGCGGGTGCGCACAAGCGCGTCGCCACCGGGTGACCGACATCCGGGCGGGTGAGCCTTCCTTGCATCGCGCCTGAAGCTGCCAGCATCCTGCCTCTGCAGGCAAGAGACC
>JAABUO010005849.1_pt1 | contig 14225 bp, 14 predicted proteins | sample 5559291 | NCBI WGS metagenome assembly JAABUO01 (sample SAMN10711878, study PRJNA513372) | rock metagenome | isolation source: Antarctica rocks | place: Antarctica: Victoria Land, Finger Mt sud | reverse complement strand
ATGAAAGAACATAGTCATGAATTTCATAATCGGCTTACCTTCTTCGGAAGGCAAAAACGTCATACTAACAGTGATATGTAGACTGTCAAAGGAACGACATTATATTTCTTGCTTCACTGATGACGAGGGGACCACAGCAGAAAAAACAGCTGAGCTAATGCTTCAGTGAATATATCGGATACACGGTTTACCCGATTTCATTGTTTCGAATCGAGGCCCCCAATTTATCTTCATCCTATGAAAGTCGCTTTGCAAAAGACTAGGCATTAACCTTCGGCTCTTCACAGCCTACCACCCTCAGATCGACGATCAAAGTGAACGAGTCAATCAGAACGTCGAAAGGTACCTTCGATCCTTCTGTTCGTACATGCAGAATGACTGGGCTAAGCTACTACCCATGACCGAGTTCGTCGACAATAATGCTCTGTCCTCAGCCACCTTCTCGATCCCTTTCTTCCTAAACAAAGGCTTCCATCCTCGTATGAGCTTTGAACCCGATGTCATCGAATATGAAAGTTCCCGTGAACGCTTGCAGACGGCTAAAGCCGAGAATATATCTGAACATATGAACAAAACACTGAAGTTTGCTCGCGAGTCGCTAGTCAAAACACGGGAACAAATGATGGAACAAGCCAATAAGCATAGAAAAGAAGTTGATTACGAGGTCGGATCAAAGATGTTCCTGAATGAAAGAAACATCGTTACAGCGAGACCTTTCAAGAAGCTAGATGACAAAATGCTCGGTTCTTTCACCAACCTAGATCCCGTCGGCTCTTCATATAAACTGGAATTATCAGAGTCTATGCGTGTTCATGATGTATTTCATCCTGACCTGCTTCGCCCTGCCGCCGACGACCCCTTGCCTGGTCAAAAGAACGAACCCCCAGGTTCAATAGTGGTAAACGACGAAGACGAGTGGGAAATCGATGATATATTGGATTCCCGCCGGTATCGGAGACGGCTTCAGTATAGGGTCAAATGAAATGGCTATGACAATGACCTCAATTGGTACAACGCTGATGGCGACGAATTTATGAACGCTCAGAAGGTCGTTGACGATTTCCATATTCGATATTCGAACAAATCGCGCTAATCGACGATTCAACCAATCACGATTTAACAGGCCTGGGCCTGTGAAATCGTGATTGGGCAATCAACCGAGCCGAGCAGGAAATACATTCATGCGGACATGAATCGTCGAAGGGGGGGGGTAATGTCACGATTCTAGCCTTGCCAGGCTCAGCCTTCTAGCCTTGCCAGGCCTATCCTCGCTCCGTCACCTTGACTAGTCCCTATTGGGCCTAGCGTCGGCTGAGGAACACACATATGTAGCCAGCTTCTTTCCTGTAGCTACCTTTCTTCCTTAGCATTTATCTTCTAGTTAAATGACACCTCTATCTGACTCGCTCTAGGCAGGCCCCTAACAATCTCGATTCTTGAATCTACGCAGCGCAAGTCATAAGTGATAGTCTTCTCATGTTGTTCAAGATGATTGACTCTCTTCTTGATCTGTGCTTGATTTCTCTTCATTCATTTTGAATCAATCTGAACTAGTCTCTTGATCTTGTGTAGATTGTAATCAACATCGATTAATTTAATAGTGTCAATGATAAAGCATGATGACTTTTTATTTGAATACTTCTGCAGTTTTTTTGAATCTTCTTGAAACAATCAAACTATGTTCATCATTCTAAATTTGATCAATTTTGAAGTTATCAAAGTCACAGAAACTTTAAGCACAAGTCGAAAGTACTACATAATTAGACGTTAGCAATCATGTCAAACATGTTTTCTTTCACTATGCATGTGATAACTTTCAAGAACGACATTAACAGAAAGTAGAGACTTTGTCATTTACTCAGTAAAGAATAAATGCATTCATAAAACTCATGATACAGAATACAGTCTTCTCGTTCTTGTCTCAAACATCGTTGATGAACATGTTGATTGCTTTGATCTTGTTACAGTTCACTTCAAAGATAATGTTGAGAATGTGCTTTTCATAGAAAGACTCAACTTTCTTCAAGTCGTAGAGACAATTTATTTCAAAGCAAACATACTTCTTATTTCAGTCTTCTACTTCAGAGAATGCAAGTGACTGTGTCTCTGAAAGTTGTTCAAGACGCAAGAATGTGCTAAGTACTTTGAATCAACGAACTTTCATCATTCAGTTGTTGATGTTGAGTTGAGACTCAATTTCAATGCAATGATTGTTGATTCAATCTTGCTTTTTCTTATTTGTTTTCTTTCAAAGTTGATCAATGATTGTCATCATTGAGAAATTGAAAAGTTTGTTGAATCTTGATGAAAGATTGCAATCGATATCTTGATGCTCATTCAATTTCACATCTGTAAGAAAAGAGTTGAAAAACATCAATTGATTGATATCACGTCGTAATCATAGTGTGTTGCACACAGTCTCTAGCTGTTTGATGTACTTCTGAATGACTTGAGAATTTGTCTCTTGAATCTCAACGATTTTCATATATATCTTGTTCATGTCTTTCAAATTTTGATATGTACAGTATTTCAAATTGACTCGATGAGCTTCTTTTTCTTTTCATACTTATTCATGTTGATTCACTATCAAGTTTATCATCAGCATGTTTACTCATGTTGTCATTTGAAAGAAAGATCGTTTAAAGAGTGTATCTGTAACAAATCACTTACAAGATTTTTTATTCATGATCTTAAACAGATTGATGATTTTGAACATCTGAATCATCTTTTTATGCATCTCATTCATGATCAATCAATTTCATCTCATATTTCAGAACTTTCATATCGACTGTGATTGTTTTGCTTTAGAACTTGCTTTTTGAAAATAATGTAAAGTTTTCATCAATTCTGCAAGGCGAGTCTTGTACATGTTTATTGTGATCACACATATGAAACTAGAATTAGCTTGCTCTTCTTTTGATAAAAGATATATATCTGTTTATCTTAATCTGATGATCAGCGCGTTCATCTTGACATCACAATATGCATGATGAATCTGTCAACGTAATAGATCATTGTTCTTGTTGAGATGAATTCAAATCTTCTTTAGTCAGTTGATGATCAAGACTGACGAAATGATAACTAGATTGACAAATTTCAACAATATGAAATGTGCAGATGAGTTTATGTTCACACATGAACATTCAATTTCCAATCTGTTATCAGAAAAGCACTTTGCATCTTTAGATTGAGAAGTATCGAGAGTGTCTTCTTTCAGATGTTCATTGAACTTCTTTTCGTGATGAGCATTGTTGATCTCGTCATGTGCTATGTGCAATAGACGATTCAGACAAATCAATTCAAGCATCTTTATTGTTTTATTAATAAATTAGCATGCTTCACTCTTAATTTTGCTGACATTCATGTCTATATTTTCAAGACTCATATCATCGACATTGTATTTTTTTCTTATGAACATTTTCATTTCAAACATCACAAAAATCTCAAAAGTCTAATATAAAAAGAGTGACGTGATCATTCTTTGCAAATGTATGCATGACTGAGATTCAACATAATTAAAGTCATGCAGAAATAATTGAGCGTAATTTCGTCATCTGTCTTCTTCATGAAGATGCTCTGTAACAGTCAATGATATCTTCATCATGAGTCTGTTTGATCTTGTTAGTCAAGAAACAAGATTGACTTTGATATTTCAATTATTTCGCGTAACACTTCTTCAAAGTCTTCTCACTATTTTCAACATCATTGAGATTCATGTGTGATCACACATGTTCTGACTTTCTTGCAATATCTTCTTTAAATGAAGTGTTGAAGATCATCATGTTCTGTTGAGATTTCATCTGCTGAGATGAAGATTGTACAGTTGCTTTATGTTGTTCAACTCAACTTGTTGAATTTCGATGTAAGTTGATGATATTGTTTTCATTCAATGAAAAACTATCATTTTCTGATTCAAAACTTAATACTGTTATTGAATTATCAAAAGTTGAAGCTGAAATGTGAAACTTATTTGAAGCTGATGTTGACATGTCATTTTCTTGAGTCTGCATCTTGTCATTCGACTTTCATTGCTTTGAATGCAATGATTCAGAACTTTCATCATTCTTTGTAAAGATCACTTGTCGTTAATCTGTCGTTCATACACATACTTCAATGACTTACTATAATGCAATGTTTGATCAGTTAATGTGATGCTTGTTGTGTTTTTCTTTAAATGATTGAATCTTGATCGCTTTCGAGAAAAATATAAGAGTGTATGAATCTTGTTCATGAGATCTTCACTCTTGTCATTTCGCTGTGAATGTACATTCTTCACAAATCTATCAGATCATGCTGCATTGTCTGCTGAGTCAACGTTATTCTTCGTTGTACTCAGAACAGCTGTGTCATTCGCATTACTCTCTTTCATGTTAATAATTGCTGACTGCTTCTGAACATGAATAGACGCTGCATTATCTGCTGAGTCAACATTATTCTTCATTGTATTCAGAACAGCTGTGTCATTCGCATCACTTTCTTTCATGTTAACGACTGCTGACTGCTTCTGAACATGAGTAGACGTTGCGTTGTCTGCTGAGTTGATGTTATTCTTCGTTGTACTCAAAACAGCTGTGTCATTCGCAATGCTCTCTTTCATGTCAATGACTGCTGACTGCTTCTGAATATGAATAGAGTCTATTCAATTCTGCTCTATGAAATTTAAAGTTCTTGTCAATCTTTATTGATATACATGATCTATCGAATTATCAATTGTCATTTCATGATTGATTAATAATGTGTTGATCTCATTTCTTCAAGTTGTCACTTTGTTAATTTTTTTGCTTTCATTAACATCAATGAATCTCATGTGCTCTTGATGAAAAGCTAAGATTGATGAAGCATTGTCTGTGAGTTCTGCACTGATCATTAGTTCGCTGTTTACATACATGTGTTTCTGATCTATCAGAATATGATGTAGCGTGAATCACATTAAAGTGAACAGCATGATTAGATTGATTTGAGACATCGCGTAAAACAGCTTGAAAAGTTCTGTCTGAATTTATTTTCAAGATCTCGTCATCTGTAATGTAGATGATAGTATTCATCTCAGTGTAGCTCATGTCATCTTTGAGAATGTCAATTTACATCTGAAATGAAACATTATAAAATTGATCTTTGTCATCATGTAAATCGTGATCAAGTACATCTTTGATTGAAGTCAAGCTCATTTTCGAGATCTTTTTCGAAGTGATCAGATTCAAGTGTGAATTCATCATTGCATGAAGTTCAACGTCTTCAAGTGTTCTGATGAATGACATGACTTCTTATGACTGTAAAATCTCAGACGCAGATGATGCTCATTGAATCTTTACAATCTTGCATGTGATGATGAATGATTGATCATCTGAAGATGATGTAGAACTAGTTTTTGTATGAGTGAAAAATGTGTTGATCTTTTCAACGCGTTTCTGTTTAAAGCATCTCTTGTTGAAGAGCAATCATTAAACTATAGTGATCAAACTGCTGATAATATGATTTGCTTCAAAGTCATTGAACATAAGCAAGTTGATGTTGTACAGAAATGATGTTAATTTCTTCTCAATAATAGTTGACTTTTTGTGAGATCTGATGTGCTTGAGTGTAAATACGTGCTTTTCAAGTCATTGCTCAGCTTGATTTGTTAAATTCTTCAGCTGATATTTATTGATGTTTAAAATTCTAAGAATCTCTGTCATGTTTCTGAAAGTTGAACACTCATCATCAAGTTGAGAATTCTGATATCTGATAGTGATATTCTTTTTGAGACGTAAGCTAGTTATTATGATGAGTCGATAAAATCAGTTCGATAAGATAGATGATGATGATGAAATATGAATGCTGCTATCTGACTATGTGAAATGAGTTGACGTGACAAACTAGACGCGTACTCGACTGATGTTAAATATGCAGATTCAATCAACTAAGATTGAGTTCAATGAATATATCTCGATCTTGATGATGATGCTCATTGAAAGAGACACATGATTAAATTATGATCTTATGTGATTATGAGATCAACTTGAAAGACTCACATTGAGTATGATTAGCAGATGAATAAAAGATTAAGTTGTATTAAGTACATGCAGTGAATGTGATACTGTAGAAGCTGAAACATAGTGAATTTACTTTAGCTTATGTTGAAGATCTGCGCTTATATGATGCGCATAACAGCTTAAAGAATAAGCTAGTTTATTGTTAATTGAAGTGTATTGTATTTGCAAGTTGTTATGTTTGTATTTCAGTGTGTATTACACAGTGATCAATGTCTCAATCTCTTTAACAGACTTAAACTAGCAGCAGACAAAGAATTTAAACTTTGAAAAAGAATGTTGTTTTCTGTGAAACATGTTTATCAATCAATGAATATTGTCTCTTGATCAGATTTATTTTCTTGCAATGCCTGCTCTTCTGCAAGATTTGTTGCTTGATCTTTGCTTGCATCTCAATGATGCTTTTGCTCTTCTGCGAGATTTGCTGCAGAAGCTTCATTCACATTCTGATGATGCTTTTGCTCTTCTGAGAGATTTGTTGCTTGATCTTCGCTTATGTTCTGATGATGCTTTTGCTCTTCTGAGAGATTTATTACTTGATCTTCGCTCATGTTCTGATGATGCTCTTGCTCTTCTGAGAGATTTGTTGCTTGATCTTCGCTTACGTTCTGATGATGCTTTTGCTCTTCTGAAGAATTTATTGCTTGATCTTTGCTTACATTCTGATGATGTTCTTGCTCTTCTGAAAGATTTATTACTTGATCTTTGCTCACGTTCTGATGATGTTCTTGCTCTTCTGAAAGATTTATTACTTGATCTTTGCTCACGTTTTGATGATGCTCTTGCTCTTCTGCAAAGTTTGCTGCAGAAGCTTCGTTCATGTTCTGATGATGCTCTTGCTCTTTTGAGAAGTTTGTTACTTGATCTTCGCTTATGTTCTGATGATGCTTTTGCTCTTCTGAGAAGTTTGTTGCTTGATCTTCGCTCGCGTATCAAGCTTCGTTTTCGTTTCATTGTGACTTTTGCTCTTGAAATTGATGCTCTGTTTTCATGAAATCAATGAATTCTTGTTGACTAAAGTATTCTTCATAGACTTCGTTGATCGAGAACAGATTTTAAACATGTCGTATCATATGTAAATTGCAAGCGTAATCATGCTGAAGTTCATCATAGTTACATAATACAACAAACGAGTCGCAAGCATGATTACAGACAGTCAGAAGACAATTGAATTGAAACATGAAGTCAAGTTTTCTGATTCTCATCATACATAAAATGATGACAGAAGCTTCTTTGTCTTGAAAAGAATCAATTATGTACGCTTCAACATTTTGAACTTTCAAGTCTGAGACTAAGCTTCTCTTCAGTAACTGAACTTGTGCAGTATATTTCATGAGAATGATGATGTTCTTGATAAATATTTCAACTTCAATGTAGATCTTGACTAGCTTGATTGCTATAATGACTTCAATCTCATTTTGCTTGAACTAAGATGCATTGACTCTTATGTCGATCTCATTAATGTTGAGAAATGTCAATGATCATTCTATTTTGCAAAAGCTCTTCAATACAATAATTGTAATAATCATATTGAATCAAAGTGAAGAGTTGACTGAGAATTGCATCTGAGCTTTGTATCAGACAGTGAATATGATGTCATCTATGATGAGAATTGCGTGATACTGTTCAGTGAGAAGCATATGAGAGTATTCAAGCATAATCAGATGTTCAAATAAACTTTTGTTTATGTAATGCGTGAAGCAATTGTTCTTGATGTCTTCTTTCATCGATCGAAGTTGCTTATCATCATTGAACATATGCATTGAATCGTTGCTGTGAGTCATAGCAATAAAGATCTCTGCGTTCTCAACTTTCGTGACTTTCTGAATGACAGTATGATCTTCTTTGAATTTTTTTAGCATAGTAGTGTCGAAGTTGACCAGCGTGCAAACAACAGCGCTCACGTCATGCTCAAGAATATTCACACTTAGCTTAATCTCGATGCGCTGAAAGAATTCTTGATCTTTCATATTGAGAGTTTTTCTCATCTCAATTCTTTGAAAGTATGAGCAGAACGTCTTAATAACAGCGTCATGCTCAGTCTTATTGTTCATTCTATTAAGCTTGACATTGATAATTCTTTGAAGCATATAACGTTTGAATTCGTGATCTCGCTTCAAGAATTGACGAGTGACATGAGAATTAAGATCTTCGTAATTCACATCAAGTGAATTATCGTCGCTCTTGAAATCTTCATGAATCACATTGACTTCTTCATTGTTGATTTGTACAATTGAAGAATCTTGTGTCTCATGCTGCTTGTCACTTTGTTCACTCTGTTGATTCTGAGATTGCATCTTATTCATCGAATGATCACTCAAACTTGTGACTTTTAGAAGCAGAGTATCAAGACTGATTTGATGCAATTTGTATTGATGATTTCTAATGTCATGTAAAGTCTTCTTGCTCTGATCGATAATTTGATGTGTCAGCTGATCATAAAAGACATCAGATAACTTGTGAAAGACATTTCATCATCATCAAGCGAAATCATTATTTACTGAGTGAAATGCACGACTGTCTTGAGCGACTATCTGACATTCAATGAACTGCAAGTGAAAACGAATGATCTTCTTATTTATCAGAATAATGTCTTTGTTTTTTAATTGTTGAAGCTGTTCATTCAGTTTGAGAATGAATGTATCAGCTGTGTTGTTGAACGAGTTCAGCACTTTGACTTTCTTGCTCAGCTTTAAGAGTAGCATTGTGATAACGACATTCATCAATGTCTTTTCAATCTCAAAAAGTTTCTTGATAAGATCAAAATCATTGAGAAGATTCTGAAAATATTGCATGATCAACATTTGAGACTTATTCAGCTTGAAATCTCACTCAGCAAGAGTAGTTGAGAAATTTAAGTCTTTGAAGAGAACTGATGTAAATTTGATACGAAGATTCTGACTCAGTATAATATCGCGAAAGCGATCGTTGTATTCATAATTTCTCTCATCAATATGAGCAGAATTGAGAATTCTGATTGTCGCTATTTTGATTCTGTTAAGCTTGTCAGACATGATTGAATGAACTGAAATCACATTTGATGCATTGAAAAGACAATACTGAAGTACTTGTTTATTATCATTCTGTCGCTCATGTTCGCGAAGATTGAACATTAACTTCAACTCAGTTGAACTTCAATCTGTCTTGATGAGAAAGCAATGAAGAGCTACACTCACATCTGTCATGTTGAAGAAAATAAACGACTTGACAAGAATGATAACAGTTCATTTGTCATCATTGATCTGCACTTCAAAGTGATTCTTCAAGTCAAATTGATAGTCGAAGTAATCGAAAAGACGCAGCAAATCAACATACTTCTTGTCTGTTTTTGCGAATGTGATGAGTGCACGCAACTTGCAGAGCAATGTCTGAGTCTTCGCAATCAGTGCTCGCTGTGTCTTCATTGACTGTAATCTAGAGAAATCTTCGATAAGTCAACACTTCTTGTCATCGCGATAAGTGCATCGATATGACAGATAGATAGTTGAATGATTCTTCTTTGAAGTCACTTGTTCTACTTGAATGATATGCTTGTGATTTTTAGACTGACTGAATCACATGTTGAATGCTGAAAAGTCTCGCTTTATTCTGATGCTACTGTTGAATTTTCGATACTGATTCAGAAATGTATCTCGTTTGATCGTCGAGATGAAGATTTTCAGCTTGACTGTGCAATCTTCTAACAAATCGAAGACTTTTTTGAATGTGTTCTTTATATTCTGAAGAACTGAAGAACTTTCACGATTCTCAAGCAGAATTGACTGAGTATGAGTTGAGATTGATCTGAAGATAAATTCAAGAAGAGTCATTCATTCATCTTGACGCAGATTCTTAATCTTTGAATCATCAATGTTGTGTGTGAAAAACATGAATTTGAAATAAGAAGTATGCAACAGAGACATGTTTAAATAGTTCATAATGATAACGTCGCGAATGTCAGAATTTGAATGTAAGCGAAAAACTCAATTATGTAAGATGTCGTGAACAGAAAGACAGCTCTCAAATAATGATGATGTAACTTGATGTAATTTAATGTCGAAGCGAATGCTGAATGTTCAGTTCATCAAGATCTTCATCACAATCTTGCAAGTAACATAAAGACTTTCATTTAAAGAATTGAATGCATCAATTGCTGATTTGATTACTTCATCAATTTCAAAAACAATCTTAACTTGAAAGATGACAGATTTGATGCTCTGATGTTCAGCTAAATCTGCTTTCTGCGTCATCTTTTCATCATCTGAAATGAGAATAGTGCAATTGTCATTCTCAAGCTTCATTGCTTGAGATGTGTGATATATGATGTCAGTCACTGCATCTTTATCTATCAATGTCACTTTGAACTTCTCTTTGAACATCATGATGAGATGTTTGTTGAAAGACATAGAGTAATAATGTGAGATGATGTTAAGCTGTTGAATGTGAAGAAGCAATAAGAAGCAGTGAGATTGTAGAATGTATGATGAATGAGATGAGATTGCAGAATGTTGAATTCTAGACTGATGTGAGTTTAAACTGAATGATTGATTTTGACAGTTGCAGCTTGAATTGAGATTGTTATCTGATTGTATTGAAGATTAGAAAGTGAAATAATGTTGCAGAATGTAAAATTCTAGACTGATATGAGTTGAAGCTGAATGATTGATCTTAACAGTTGTAGTTTAAATTGAGATTGTTATCTGATTGTGATGAAAGATAGAAAGTGAGATAGTGTTGCAGAATGTAAAATTCTAGACTGATGTAAGTTGAAGCTGAAAGATTAATCTTGATGATTGCAGCTTGAATTGAGATTGTTATTTGATTGTGATGAAAGATAGAAAGTGAAATAATGTTGCAGAATGTAGAATTCAAGACTGATGTAAGTTGAAGCTGAAAGATTGATCTTGATGATTGCAGCTTGAATAGAGAGTGTTATTTGATTGTGATGAAAGATAGAAAGTCTTTAAGATGAAAATGATTCTGATTTAACTGTTATGATATCTTGAAAGTTGAGTTTCTTAAAAAAGCACACACTCGAATAAAGTGAGCAAGATCTCATTGACAAATTGTATTCTTTTATTAAATATAATTAAAATGATAGAAGTGTTGATCTCAATTTTGATACAATGATTAACTTTCATTCATAAAACAACAAAGCTGTTATTCATCTTTTATTGAATCATGCTTATCTACGTTGTATTCTTCACTATATTCAAGCTAACAATATAAAAGAAATGATACAGTGAATATTGTTTGCATTTTTATCGCTTATCATGTTTTGCTCTGAGACATGAGCAAACAAGCTGCATCATAAACATCTCAGTCACATCTTCATCAATCTGCATATTTTTCATGTTGAGTCTTTCTGCGATGATCATTTGTCAACTTTCATGACTATACTGAGAACGTTCTTCGAGATGAATAAATCAATTCATAGTGAAAATACAATATGTATCTTCGTAATTCGATCAGAATCTGTCAAGATAGTCAGTTATTTATATTGAATCAAGATTTTCTTTGCTTAAAAAGCATAATTGATCATCTTTTAGCATCATGACGTCTGTTAACAAAATCAGTATTGCATTGCAAGTCATAATGCTTTCAAGCGAATCTGTCTATCACTTTCACTGTTGCAATTCATAAGAATGTGATAGCAAGTGCTTTCATAAGAGCATCGCGAATCACAGTGATTCATCTATTGTCAGTGAGCAGATCAATCATGTAGTTCAATCAAGATGTGTTGCATCTACTCATTTAATGATTGCATAACTTTCACATTACTATCAATTGCTTTCTGAATACAGTCACGAAGATAAGCACTCTGTTCAAAGTCTTTCATGAATAGCACAACTTTAACATCTTGTTGTGAAGATTACATTCAAGCGTTTGATTATGCAAATCATAGTTCACATGATTGAAAGATAAGATGATGATCGTCATAGAATCACTGAAATGTGATGTCGTTGTCGATTTAACAGCAAAGAAAGTCAAGAAATTTTCTTCAAGTCAAGATGTTAAAGAACGACATTCTCAAATTAAAGCAGATTCAAAGAATCATTATTCAAGTTCATTGAATCTCACGCACTTCAATTTTTCAAATGTATTGCATAATTTCACTTTCTTCTCAATCACTCTTTGTGTTATCTGTGACTTAATAGACATTGAATAACACTATCATGAAGATAGTGTTGACTGAACGCATACGAAACATCACGACTAGTGCTAAACAAGCTCTCACTACTCAACATGTTAAGAAACGAAGAAATACTACTTTTGAACTTCATTCATCTTTTGAACCTGTCAAAAAAGCAGTCGTAAAAAGAATATTAAATGTTTTGAAGCAAACAAATAAAACAGAGTCGTGAAACAAACAGTTTAATTTAAAGAACATCAAGTATCTTCTTAAAGATACTGTTTTATTTACTGATCTGAACTTACGATTCAAACACAATATACAACATTGATTCAAGCAGATCTTAAGTGTCAACGATAACAGTTGAAAGAACAGAGTTGATTCTGAAATATATGATGAAGAGACAAACGAGAACATGATCAAGAAGTTTGTAGACTTTCATGATGATGATTCAGATGTATATGATCTGTCTTACGTTGTAAACTGAACAATCATACTTGATGATAGAAAGATTTCACACAACTCAGATACAAGAGTATTCAATCATGTGAATAAGTTTGACTTTGAGCTTTGACGTAGCGATCAATCTCGTTTGATCTTCAACTGATGTATCAACTGAAACTACATGCATTTTTCGCTTTGCAATCAGATTATTGTTCATTGCTTCAATCAATCAATCAAGATGACAAAGACGTTGAAGAAATGCAACGACTGAAGAGATCTGAAGAATATACTGTTTCATTTGCAAAATAGCAACAAGAGAGAGTTCATCATTGAATTGATCAGTTCATGAATTTGTAAAGATCTCAGTGATTATATCACAAATGATGAAACTTCTCTCGAGCTCAAAGTATCAAGAAAAGACAGAAAGATACAAGTATCAAGAAATGAAATCTTAATTATCATTTTGAGTTGCTTCTTTTGTATATCAGCTAACTGATTGCTTTCATTCAGATCAGCGACATCACTTGTGCAAAGCATCTAAAGAACAAACATAAGAAGCATTTGCAGAAAGACGAGTCATACATACTCGATCTTCTTACTCGTTGACGATGTTGTCACAAGCAGTGTAAAAACTTCATTCGCATCTGTTATCATCAAGATATAAATCATTCTCATAAAGTGATAAAATCGAAGACAATATGATATTGAGCAACAGCAATTGCAAGAGATGACAAAGAAGTTGACTGCAACAACTCTTCATTCAGTCTAGTCGTTGAATGACTTCATTCATTCTCAAGAAATAAAGATTCATTGATGAAATTAAAGTCTTCATCAAGCAGTTAGTTCATTGCAGACACTGTCTATAGTGCAACATCATCAAGTATGCTTTCATTGAAATCAACGTATGCAGCAACATCTGATTCATTAATATGTGCATTGTAATTGAACTCATGATCTAACTATTGACAGTAGCAATAGACGAGTTCAATTGAGATGTGTTATCAGATGTGTCAAAATTCTTGTTGTCATTCAAACAAGCAGTCAACATCACATAAAGAATCATCAGATGAAGAGTTCTTTGAAACAAAACTACATCATCTTCAATGTCATTTCATCATCAACAATTATCTTCGCTCGTTACTGTCACTTATTTGACTGATGAGTTCATCTCTACATTTGTCGATCAGCTAATCTCTTCATTTAAGTTCAAGTCTTTAATCTTTGATACTTGAACTCTCTCAGTCTTCATTGTACATCAAATAGTAATAACTATAAAATCTAAACAGTTTTGCACTTATGATAAGTTCAGAAGAAGCAACGATGAGTTTAAGCGCAATTGACATGCTATCAGAGAGTTTCAAATAAAGATGAAGAAGATAGATGCATAGTCATATATCTTTCGAGTTGCTCATCAAGTCATGACAAGAGTGAGATAGATGATGATGACAAGATAAAGTTTGTAAACTCTAAAGATTGCTTCGACTTGAGATATATAGCACTTTAGCAGTCATTACTTGTCAGGACCGTGCCTAGATGATACAACCAATGGAGGTCAGGGTTGATAGTGCTTGATCTTTAGAGGTAGCTATAACTGAATATTAAGAATACAGAAGAAGGTTGGTACAAAAGCTTCTATTTAT
>JAABUO010005847.1_pt1 | contig 14228 bp, 24 predicted proteins | sample 5559291 | NCBI WGS metagenome assembly JAABUO01 (sample SAMN10711878, study PRJNA513372) | rock metagenome | isolation source: Antarctica rocks | place: Antarctica: Victoria Land, Finger Mt sud | reverse complement strand
ACCTACAGCATTGGGAGATGCATTGGCAGCAGGGGCAGCGGCCATCACAGAGTGTGGGGATCCAAGCGGCAAGGAGCCTCCCTGCATGCAAATGCCTTCAAGCAGAGTACCGTGCAGTTCCTGGAAAAAACTGATCCAATGTGGGAGCGTTTGATGGAGCGAAGATAAATGCTACCTGAGGTTGGAATGACGCAACGGCATCTGCAAGAGACTGCTGAAGCTCTCCTGCTGTGACCAGACCTCTTGCAACAGCCAAGGCCTTGCCCTCACCATTCAAGACAATCACCTGCAAGGGACTGTGCATATCGATGCTTGGTGAGAAACAACCTATTTGGTTGTCAGCAGTATGCCAGACCTCTACAGTTTCCTTACCATTGGCAAATCTGCCTGTTGGATTGCTGGCAGTGACGATCTGCTCAAAGCTGCAATAATCGGAGGCATGGAGGTGGCCTGCTCCGAGGCTGACAAGACAAACAGTGTGGCCTGATCTCGCAACGTAGCCAACCCACTAGTGCGAAGTATCATTTCCATCATGGAACTATCCTTGCCAGGGCCTGTCAATGCATTGCGAACATAAAATCAAGCCAATGAGTACGATGCAACATATATTGCCTTGTGCTCGGCGCACCTTTCAGCAAAACAACCAGAGGCTTTCCGTTGCTCTTAATGTCTTTGATCTTCGCGGTGAGGTGCTGTTCCGCCATGATTTCTGTCCCTGTGCGCGACAAAGCTACTGTGTGCTGTATTGGTGCCGGTGCTTGAAGGGGTCAGAAAGAGGCAGAAGTACAGACACAGATCAGCCCTGTGCAAGCTGCTTAGGTAGGTCAAATCGCAGATTTTCGCCCCGATGATGGCGGAAACAGATTGGTTCAAAGGCAACGAAAAATGACCGCTGCTCTGTATGAGGTTTGCTATCGGTTCCTGCCTGTGAAACTGTGGAAGCTTTGACCACAATCAGTGTGTGTGCATATACATGACTAAGCTGGCGTTTCACTTATTGTTTCTGCGCAAGCTTTTGCTCCTGCAGCAGGCAAGCAGTGCGGCAGCTGCTGATTCTTGTTCTATTTGGTAGGTGTGCAAAAGCCGCAGGGCTGAGTCTTTGCTGAGCATGGCTGGCCGCCACCTGCCGTGCCAACATCAGTATTCTCGCCAGATCGCTAGAGCCTGCACAGCTCGTTCCGCACGCGTTGGCAACTTGGCAGGACGACTCGCAAGTCACGAAGGAGCGAGCACATCTGGTCGCCATCATCTCTCCGAGCCTAGATTGCAGCCTTCACGGAGGCTCTTCTCTGAGCAGTTTCAGTGCAGAGTTGTCGCTCCTGGCCGAGAGCAGGAGGCAGCGCAAACTCATCAGTCGTCCCTTGATCAGCAGTCCTTGGCATTGCAACCGACAAAAGCGCCAGTTTGCGATCCTGAATCCTTTACTGTAGAGGCTGGAGAGCTCAGTGGTGTCAACCAGGAAGCTAGTCAGCACCCTGACGATGTATTCCGCTGTTCAGGATGTTCTTTGGAAGAGTGCCAGGTGAATTACATCAATTTCAGCTGCAACACCGCATCAACATCTCATGCTACTCCCCTGCAGGCAGGCCTTGTCACACTTAACACACGCTTGGTCCTTTGCAGGGTCCCTCCGGGTGCGCACAGATGCTGTGGAGAAACTCTCTGGACGGCTATCTGCGACAAATTTTGAATGCTCGTGTGTATGACGTAGCGGTAAAAACTTCAGCCCACTGTTATTTTGCAAGACCCGTGCAATACAGTTGATATTTCAATCCGTCATTTTGCATCATGTCCAGACTGACATGACATGCCGCACTTCAAGTAAAGAATGCTTGCTTTTTCGCCCAACAAAGATTTACACAGGGCCTGATGCATACAGGAGCAAACCCCTCTCGAGCAGGCTGCTGGCCTGACAGACGCCACTGGCAACAATTTCTTGCTGAAGAGAGAGGACCTGCAACCGGTGAGCAGAACAAGCACAACACCTCACCCTGCTATTCACACTGATCACACTGGGCCCAGCCTACAGTGCTGACTAGTGCATACAGGTTGGTCCAGACAACGTGTCCACGTTGTGTTCTGCCAAAGGCAGCCGGCATGCATTTCTCAGCACGGCTTCAGAAGTCCATTGCTTGATTGTGTACACAGAGACATCAAGCACAGCCAGCATGCTCTGCAAACCTGCATGGAGGCTCCCTGCAAGGCAATGCCATCATGTATGCAGGTGTTCTCGTTCAAGCTCAGAGGCGCCTACAACAAGATGGCAACCTTGACGCCTGAGCAGCGCGACAAGGGAGTCATCTGCTCTTCTGCCGGCAATCATGCACAGGGAGTGGCTTTGGCAGCATACAAGCTGGTATGCATTGCACCCAAACAGCACAAAGCGCTTGACAATGTGCTGAGCTTTCTCCATCAAATGATGGTTCACACATAGGTGTGAAGAATGCATATTCATCACTCACAGATGTCATATGTATGAGCATTGCATGGTGCAGGTCACGCAACTGCCAATGTTATTGCCATGCGCATGGTTACAGTTAGCTTCATGCTGATCATTGCAAGCTGCAGTGCTTCGCAGTCTGCATGTTGGAAATGCAATTTGCCTGGCTGAGTCAATCTGCTGGTCCAGGGATGTAAAGCAGTCATCTGCATGCCTGTCACAACTCCTGAGATCAAAATAGAGGCAGTTGGGAGGCGAGGAGGGCAGGTCAAGCTTGTTGGAGAGACATACTCAGAGACCCAGACATACGCTCAGGTCAGCAACAAACCTAGGTCAAATCAAAACAGGCACGATACTGTTTGCCTTGGCCTGAAACTAACACAGAATCAGCGTCACCTACAAATTTCTGGGGACTCATTGCCCTGGGAAGCTTTACAGTGACAGCAGCACTCAAACGTTAGTTGCTATGCTGCTGCACGTCGCATGGCAAAAGAGGCACAAGCCACAAGCTCCACATTTTCCCCTTCATTGCTGCTGGCTGGTTCGCAAATGCCTTTCTTCCTTTCTAGTGTGGTCGTCAATTTGGTGACCTTAGGACAGTCATTGTCTTGACTGTGGCACGTGGGCGCAAGGCACTGTGTATTGAAAAAGCCCTGTGACCAGCCCTTCCAACCAGGTGCCCTCCTTGCATGTATGACAACACATTCCTGAGGCTAGCAAACAATTTGTCCGTAATGCCTCCCATGGTGAAATGCCACGTCATGCAGGACACGGCAAGACAAGAGGGCAGGGTGTTTGTGGCGCCGTACGATGATCCTTTCACCATTGCTGGCCAAGGCACAATAGGCACAGAGATCCTGAGGCAGCTGACCACCTCCCAGCTGGAGACCTTGCATGCCATCTTTGTTCCTGTCGGCGGTGGTGGCCTGATTGCCGGCATTGCTGCTTATGTGAAGGCTCTGAAACCAGAAGTGAAGATCATTGGAGTGGAGCCTTCAGGCAGGTTCTGACTGTTGGTGCAGCTCTGTCTTTGCATGACAGGTCTCATGTCAGCAGCCAAAGTGAAGTGACATCAAAGCGTCAAGTCCTCTTGCCTGCAGCTGCCTTCTGAAAGCTCACAACTCAGAAGCCAAGCCTGCTCAAGCCTGATGTCAGGATCATCACGTGTACCTCATAGCTGGCTTGCACTCAGCACATTTGTCGAGCCAGACACAGGTCTTGCCTCAAGATTCAAGTTGGTGCATCCCACACCCTAGGTCCTGCATGCAGGTGCAAATGCAATGGCCATTTCCCTGCAAAAAGGGCAGCGTGTGACCCTCTCGAAGGTGGATGCCTTTGCTGACGGCGTGGCAGTGAAGCAAGTGGGCGCAGAAACCTTCCGCCTGTGCCAGCAGCTGGTAGACGGCATTGTATTGGTGGACAACAGAGCCATCAGTGCTGCCATCAAGGATGTGTTCAATGAGACCAGGTCTATACTGGAGCCCGCTGGTGCTGTGGCTGTGGCTGGCGCCAAGGCTTACCTTAACAGACATGGCCTCAAGGTATGCTGCTGTACAGCCCCAGGACCTCCTTTATGGTCATGACACTGACAGAGTGATGTGAACTTTTCTGAACGCATTTTGGCCAGGTCTGTGTTTGTGAAGGCATGCTGCTGCGCTTTTTGGAAGGGCAAGCTCTGTCTAGAGTCCACTGTGAATGCATGCTGATGTATCCATTGCAAGGGCAAGCTCTGCCTGAACTCCATCAGAGCTGGGGAGACCAGTTTTAACAATAACTCACCTTTGGAACAGTTTTTACAGTAACTCACCTTTGGGAGCATGCCTACAGTGCAGTCATGTCTGTGTCAGACTTTGGGAGGAAAGGAAGCTTCCTGGTGAGCCAGCATGACACCATGTGATCAACCCAATATGATGCAAAATCCAATGTGAAACACAGTCAGCCTAGACATGTTTTTGATGTTTTCTTCTTTTAATCTGTTTGAGTACTTTACGCTTGATTTGGGAGATTACCAGGGCCGCCAGGCAGTCTGCTCACTGACAGCTGCAACATGCCATCCAGTTGGTCAGTGTTGACAGCTTGCATGTGGCTAGGTATGTACAAAGGTAATCAGGTAAGAGGGATTGAGGGCGCAGATAATGTTTGCAGGAGAAGACAGTGGTCGTGATCACGAGCGGGGCAAACATGAACTTTGACCGGCTGCGCCTGGTTTCGGAGCTGGCAGACATTGGTGCCTTGAAAGAAGCCATGCTGGCCACCACCATCCCTGAAAGCCCTGGCTCCTTCAGGGGCTTCATCGATACTGCCCTTGCTGACACCAACCAGTCTGTCACGGAGTTCAAGTACAGGTGTGTGACAGCATATGTCATGATTGCATGATAGCGGCTGATTTGTTCATCTCTGCAACCATGTTTTCTATTCTGGTCAATGCTAGTCAGCCTGTTGCTGCAGTTGCAATCTGAATGTGTGGCTTCACAGCGCTTTTCCAAAATCCATGTCTATGCCTGCGAGATCATCTGCTTGCAGTTTAAGGCCATGTTGACACTGAGCTGCATGGACATGGCGAAGCTAGAAGTTCCTACAATACCGGGTTCTTGGTCTGCCTCGAAAAACCTGTTTGTGCCCCTGAGCCGCTGATCAGGCCCAATCTGCACCATCAGACTTGATACCTAATCCAGGCACCATGTACAGGTATTCTGCTGGGGACCAGGCTCACATTCTGTTCAGTGTGGGCATCAAGGATGCCTCAGAGCTCAGCAGTCTCATGCAGCGCCTGAATGACAAAGACATGCCGACACAGGACTTGAGTGGCATTGAAGCAGCTCAGGTAAGTCATGACGGAAAACAGTTTACAGCACACACAGCATATTCATGTGGGCGTCACAGCAGTTGTGATGAGTCACAGCTGCCTCTATATGGGGGTTGTAATGTAGCGTATGGGAATATCTCATGCTAACAATGGCCATGCCTTTTGGTGGATGCAGGAGTAATTGGCCCAGTCGCCATGGGCTGATCCTGACAGGAATTGCTGGTCTGAATGATGTGCGCCATTGTATCCCTGTTGGTGCTGGCATTCAAGCACAATGCATCAAATTCTGGCCTTTCATTAGCTACCAGCTTTTGCTGCCCATGCTGCGTCAAATGTTGTCAGCAAATGACCCGGCTGATCAAATGCATGAGAAGTGTTGCTTGGTCATTGCAGGTCCATTTGAGGCATTTGGTGGGAGGCAGAGCTCGCAGTTACATGGGTGAAATGCCTCACGAGAAGATCTATCAAGTGGAGTTTCCTGAAAGGCCAGGAGCCTTGAAGAAGTTCTTGTCTGTGCTGCAGCCTCAGTGGAACATTACCCTGTTTCACTATAGACAATCAGGTGAGCTCCATGTCACGCTGTGGGAAAGTTACCATTTGCTCTTCACACCAGTGTGTGCAGCTGATGTTGTCAGGGATGCAGTGTTTACTACTTAGCTGATGCCTCTCTATGTGTTCTGCCGTACGCACATATAGACTAAGAGACAGTGTGTTCTTCATACATGCCTTGAATGAGCAATCTTCTTATGTTTGGAGAAGGGCAGGATACCGTACAAATTTTCAAAACATCCTCGGGATTTTAAGTCACCTCAGGGTGCTTTGGAACTGAAAGAATCAGAATAAGTTTTCAGAAACAAATACTCAATAACTTTATCTATCGTCAGGCAGGCTGCATGTTAAATTTATCGGGCTTTAAGTGTCCTGGGGCACCTGTGCATGTCCAAAACCTGTTGATTTGCAGCTACAATCAAGCTACAGCACAGAGTGCATCATTGGTGCATTCACAGGTGTCTGGCCTGTCATACCAACAGTCAAAAGCTTCCCATAATCAACGTTTCTACCCCCTTTTTTTCAGTCACCGCCCCCTTTTGTTTGGGGAATAATTCAACAAAACAAGGATACTCGCATAAAATTACATATGGTATCTGCATGTGTTTCCATGTTGCCAGGCAGTATGTGCATACAGTTTATAAGACAGCGAACATCAACACATGCCTCAAGTCAGACAGCTTTCTACGAATGGAGCTGGCCAGGAGTTTTGCGCCATACATGCAATTTCTTCTCATGTCTTCCCCATTTCGCACATTTCGATTTGTTGCAATGCAGGTAACAGGACGTCTCAGGCTTTGCTCGGTCTACAGCTATCTCCAGACCAGCAAGAAGCCTTCCAAGCTGTAATTCAAGAGTTGGAAGTCGATTTCACTTTCACGACTCTTCCAGAAGACGCTCGGCGCGTATTTGACATGTTCATTCAGTGACACACAGAGTGTAGTCTATATGATGCTCTAGAAATGCACGAGGCTATTCTACAGGTTAATATTTTCATAGGTTCAGAACTCATGTTTTGCTACAGCACACTTCAGTAGAGCTGCACGCTCTGCTCTTTAATAGAAAGAGTTCACAGTGGTAGCAAATGACTGCATTGGTGCTTCATCTATATTGATTCTAGTTGTCTAAGCGCAAGGCCTTATTCCTTGCAGACTGTCTACTGGCTGTCACATGTACACCTAGACTTCTTTTGGGTGACTTGCTGCTTTTGTGGCCAGTCTTGTCAAGCTGTTGCAGAGTCGTGTCATGGGGCCCATCACTTACGCTGTTCACCAGATTAGAACCAATCTGTGGTGTGCGGCATATCCGCTGATCACTGTTGGGCTGATACTTTGGTTGTTCCACAGAAGTGCTGGCCAGCTGAGCTTCTGAATCAGCTGCTCTGGCAGAGCCAGCTCCTGCGTCTTCGGAGCTGTAGCTGATGCAGCATTTCTAGACATTGCACGTGCACTGCTTTGAGAGCTGGCACCTTGACTTGGCTGCTTGTTTGCCTGCTGTGAGGATCTGGCTCTGCTCATCACAGGCTGTAACTGCGGCATGTCTGTGGCAGGGCTGAAAGACTTTGCTGCTGTCAAGTACTCCAATGGCCTCTGGATTGGAGGCAGCAAGCCCACTCTGCAGTGTAACAACAAAAGCTGTGCAGCAGAAATGACCATTCGTGGTCACAGAAGAGGGCCATGCAACACAAGGTTTTGGGGGGCAGGAATAATACAGGCACCTCATATCAGGCCCCACTTGCCTGCGTTTCAGTCTCTGAATGGAGTGCTGACAGATGTCGCCCACCTCTGCCTCCAACATCCTGATGCTGTGCGGCGTCAAATCTATTGGCCATTGCGAAAGCACAGAGCGGCGCTGTATAGCTGTTTGCCCTTCGTGTTGAGGGTGACCGACTTTTGTTTCATACAAATCAGCAAGCGGGCCTGGTGCAAAGTGTACCCTGAATGAACACACCCAAATAAACGACCAGATTACAGGGGTACAGTAACGCCAAGTGAACTAAGTTGGCTGCATGCATAAGCACAATCTTTTGTGGCAAGCTGTGAGACAACGTGTCCTAGCGTTTGTACCTGCGTCTTCTGGTCTTGACCATGTTGACAGCATTGCCTTTAAGGGGGTTCTGCGTACTGCTCACCCATGCTGCATAGTCTGTAAGGGAAGCAGCGCCTTGCCTGGATGGATCAGACTAACACGCGGAACTGGCCTGCAAGGCTTGCTGACCACCAGGGAAGTCTCACGAGATGAGGGAAGTCTCTGAAAACCAATGAAGGTCATGCAAAAGCGGTGCGGCGACACTGGAAAGTTTTGACAAGTTTCGCATGCTGAGCTTTCGAAATGCTTACCGGCAACTTTAGAGTCTCCTAAAATTTGCATGACAGACATATGAACAAATCTCCAACTTATAGCTCATAGTTCTGCACTGTATTGCGAACCCAAATGTGGGTAACAAGCTCCTTGTGAAAGCCTGATGCGTGCATGCGCATATGCCCATCATGTCAAAGACATAGCAAGCTTCCATGCTGTGGATTACCAACTACTTGCCAGACAGGTATTGACCATTGGGACAACACTCACAATAGCCTTGTTTACTGCGTACAGGGCTGAAAGGACGTGTGGTGCTGCATCTGCCACATGTGCTGAGGTGGTAGCTTGGCTGCATGCATGCATGACGTTCACATAATTACACTTTTACAAAATGATATCTTTGGAGCTGGCCCAGCCTGTAATGATCTGCATGATGCGCACAGCATTGGGGTGCGAGGACCCCTGAAGCATCCCCATCACCTGCCTGCACAGCCACAAACAACAACATTGTTCATTCTGGCACCATCTACCCACATATGCAGTGCAGTTGGCACTAAGTTGGCACAACGGATGAAGATTCCATGTGCTGCACACCAAAGATGCATACTGGTGACCAGTGACCACCACGAAACAATGATACAGTCGAAGCAATTGCCATCTCAGTCAGAATCACAACATTCTGGTGGGTACAGTGACAGGCTGCAGCAGTCATCATGCCCACATTGCTGCAAATGTTGCATGCATGCTCCGCCAAACCCAGCTCTGCATGTTCAACCTTGCAATGTAGACTCCTTCAGATATCTCCACAATGTAAAAACACACCGGACACTAGTCCCCAGGCGTTGTTGAGTTTAGAATTTCCACCTTGAAACGGGCGGTTCCCTCATAAAAGTGACGTTTCTGTGTCCCAAGAGGGCTAGTCAGCATGCACAGCTGTACCTGAGTGCATCTGGTGTCTCCTTGCCAGCAACAACCATCTGCAGAGTGCCAGCACAAGCGCCCTGCTTGGCCTGCCAATACACAGGGGCCGGGTCCAGCTGCTCCAACACATCAAAGGCCCTTGCAGCTGCTAGGAAGAAGCCTGCCTGGTAGCACTCATTGGCAATGAGCTGTAGCAGCTCCAAGGACCTCTCAGAGGTCTCTTGCTGCAGGTACAGCTCCCAGGCCAACATGGGCTTCCCTGTAAAACACATGCTTTGGATTTATCTTGGATTCTTAAGCCTCTGATTTTGGACAATGATTGATAAGTGTCAAAAGAGAACTTTTAGTTTGCATCGCAAATAACACCATGGTGCAAATACGGTAAGTTTTCTTGTTGAAAATCATGTTTTCGAAGTTGAAAGAAACTTTTCACACAACGCAATGCATCCATTGTGACCTCAAATGCATCCCTTGGCTATAAGATTCAGGAGCTTCACAGGGCTCCAACTGCCCCCTTGCTGACCATGTTCAATACCAAGCCTGGTGTTGCTTGCATAACACATACACCAACTTGTGGCTAACACCCTGGCAAGCCCTGACACAGTCTGGACAGTCCTTATGCTTAACGATTAGTTGAAAGAATGAATCAGTGAAGTTGGGAAGGAATCAAAGAGGCATGGAATGGTCACCTTGCATGATGAAGGTGCGTGCTGACCAGTTGAGGAAGGGCCCTTCCTGGCGATAGGCCTCGCTCTGAATGGCGCCGAAGGTCTCTTCAGCTTCTGCCCACTCTCCATTGGAGGCGTATGCAATGCCATAGTTCCAGTTGAAGTCGTCATCAGAGGCCAGATATGTCTTGATAGACTTCAGGTACACCAGTACGTCCTCAAACTGCTTCAACAGGAAGAAACAAGAGGCCATGCATTGCCGCCCTGCAGCAGAGTTGTCTGCACTTAGATCTTCTGACAGCACATGATTGGCTCCATGATGCGATTGTTCACAACATGACAAGCCTTTTGCCAACCATTGCTGCCCTGCACGCAGTGTACTGTGCTTGCTGCTGACATTCACGTCACAAGTGCAAGACTTCGCTAAAACTTAGGAACTGGTGAGTGCAACTACAAAGACTTTACAGACTTGATGCAATAGCAGCACAGTCTTGACTTGCCTGAGTCTTGAGCACACATGCTCTCCTACCAAAATGGTATGCTGGTTCCAATCAAGGCCTCTGAAGTGACATGATACTGCTGTAAGCACAAGGTGGGGATGAGGCTTACCCGGTATGGTATCGCACTCTGCAGCAGAGGAGCCGACAGCTTGGAAGCACTGCTGTGCAAGGCGTAAGTGCTCACTTGAGGCTGATTGGGACTGCCCCATGGATGCATGCACCACACCTGCACAGCATACACTATTTCACACAGTATCTCATAAAGTATTTGCGAGTCTGACTGCTGCTAATATGAAACTTCCTGCAATGCAGATGTAGTTGCCTACATGCAGATACTTGAAGGAGCTGCAGAGCAGACTGCTACTGCAAGAACGGCCTATCTGTTCAGTACTGTCTATACTGTCCGTCAAGCAATTAACGGCACCCACCTTGAGCAGCACCAGGCCCATCTTTCAGCTGTAATGCAAAGTTTTCTTGTTTAGATGAGCTGCAGCGGCCAGACTGACTGCAAGCATCAGCACATCATGAGACAACATGCATATGGAGAGCATGCAGGCTGACAATGCGACACCGCACTCAGACTATGGATCATGTGTCATGCAGATGAGCAGCATGCGCTGCTGACCTTTGAGCGCGTACTCTTGTGGCGTGGCTGGCTGCAGGTCCTTCACCAGCTTGAAGGCTTCCTGCAGCTGGCCTTGCCGCAGGTAGTGCACAGCCAGGTTGAGCCTGGCCTCAGGACACACATCCAACAGGCATGGCAGAACCTGCATCACACCACCAGTCTGGTTTCATGCCTTGACATTGATCGGCCAGGCACGGTGAGGAGCTTGCAACAGGCTGTGGGTTAAATACAATGGAGTCAGCATAAGAGGCGCGACTGGCAGGATGAAATCACATGTATGGTGCAGCACGTGTAGCAGCCTGGGTGCACGCACGTAAAACCACCCACGTGCTGCACAGGTCTCATGATTGATAACAAACAGTTGACTGTAGACGTTAATGGTTTGATTTCTGTGTGGAGGAGCTGCAGCACGTGACATGTGCGGTGGTGTGGTGATGATGGGCATGCAACGCAAGCCCCATGACATTCACTAAAGCTCATGTGAGTGTGAGCCCTTGTGTGAGCGCTTTAGGAGCCACATTGTATCAAGTCAGAGGATGACGCTTCTGACTACGCTTTTAGCAGCAAGGCCAAAGTCACCTGCAGGGCGGCGTCACCATCCCTGAAGACCACCAAGTTGTGCTTGATGAGGTCATTGCTATCAGGGCTCACCCCTCGCTGCTCCAAGGCCTGCAATGTAAGCTGGTTGAGCCTGCATCGTTGAGCTTGATGGAAGATATGAAAGCAACAGTACAACCACACACAGACAGACACAATCTAGCAAATAGCAAGGTGAAGGATGCAACACCATGTTTACACCTAGGAAAAGATTTCACCATACAGACAGAGTCAGAGCATCCTGACTCCTAACTCGCGACCGCTAATTCCATCTAGCTTGGTCTAGGTTGATGATCTCATTGCAATAATGGGCATGCCAACTTACCGTAAGCCGAGTATAGCCTCCGCCATGTCTCTGGTCAATTCCGGAGGTTTTCTAAACAGAATGATTTTGTTTTCGGTGTGCAGTACATGTGTCACTGCATGTCTGTCGACGCATTCAATCTTACCAGAGTTGTGTCGATTTCGATACTTCAGCTCGAATGGCTCAACAGTCTTCAGCTCCACATAGCTGAAGACTGTTGAGTGCAGAATTGGTGTTTGGAGCAAGATGGCGGAGTGCTGTACCTTGATCTCTGCTTCTGCTGCTTTGCCAGTGTACAGCTTGAAGAGGTTGCACGCCTTCAAGTTGATGGCGGCAGCGCTGTCCGCATACTGCTGCAGGTAACCATCCAGCATTTCTGAGCTGACATCAAAGTAGTCCAGCTTGCTATAGCACAGTGCCAGGTAGACATTGAGAGCCAGGAAGTCTCGGTGCTCGAGCAGCAAGCGCTTGTAGACCTCTGTTGCCTCCTGCAATACCATGGCAAGCAATGACGACCTGTGATCCAAAGGGGCATAGGAACTACAATCTTTTGTGTTCTTCATGTTGCAGCATTGAACACAATGTCAATCAGATGATAAGGAGAAAGAGAAGGGCGTTTGCACTTTGCTGCTGAGGTGGTTGTGTGATGATGAGAATTGGGTTGGCAACTTGCAAGGGCACCGTGGTCACGTCATTGCAATTGCTGTCAAGACATGAACACATAAGCACAGGGACAGCTTGCACTTATGTGCAGGCTTGTGGTGCACCGTAAAAGCGTGCACCTGATAGTGGCCACGCAAGTAGTGTATGGAGGCAAGTGACAGCTGATCCTCAAGGCTGTCACCAAGCTGCTGATGGCACTCCATGAGCTTCTCTTCCTGACCAGTCTTATGTGCACAGTGGAACAGGATGCGTGTTTGCAGCGGACATTGCGGCCCCTGCATCACAAGCAAGGGGCTGGCTCCAAGTGCAAAAGAACAGGATCACAGCACAATCTGATCTGCCCTCTGCAGCACCATTTGCATATGCAATGCCAAATGCAAAAGCTCCTTGTGCCAGATCCTAAGATGTTAACCAAGCATTGTTCATTGTACTGGGGGCAGTGTGGCATTTGCTGAGGCTCATGTGCACCTCTGCAGCTGATGCCTCCGCTTCTTCATACAATCCCATGTAATACAAGCAGGCTGCCACATAGGTGTGAAAGATTGGATCTGGATCCTCCTCTGCCAGCAGCTGTTTGTATATTTCCATTGCCTACATGTCCACAGCCAACAGCAGGTGTCAGAGCTCACGCTAGGCTGACATCATGCATGCAATGGTGCAATGACTTGAAAAGGTTTGCACGCTCTCAAGACAATGCAGGCCTTGATCAGAATATTGAGGTCACAGCAACATGATGCACTACCAGCTGACTGCACAGCATTACCTGCAAATATGCAGCTGCGTTGCTGTAGTCATATGCAAAGGGACTGTATATTATCCACTGAAGGTCACAGACACATGTGCAGCAACACTTTGGTGTCACCTGAGCATGTTCCCAGTTGTGGTAATGAGAGTACGCAAGCCATTCAAGTGTCTTAGAGTCTGCTCCTGCTTCTCTGCGCTGAAACGTGAGAAAGGCCGTTGCGCCTGCATAGTCTCTGCCTTCCAAGAATGTTTCGAGCTGCAGAGATCGGTCACGTGGCTCTTGTCCCTGTGAAATTTAGGAGCTGTCACGAGCCAGTGCAGCTGATCAAAATAGTGCGTGGATCAGCTGAGGAAGTTCAGGGAGCAAAAAGCAAATGCAAGCCCCAGCAGCGTCTTTGCATGTCTGCAGACTTGTTGACGGAATCCTTTTTGTCACCTGCTCGAGAGGCTGCCTCTGTCTTACTCGTGACTTGGACAAGATCATCACTATTTGGCCTTTGTCCAGACCATCTCAACACGAGCGATACACGTCGCAAATGGACGTCACTCACCCTGAAAGCAGTACGCGCGCTTTGCCACTTTAGACGTCCAGTGCCTGGTCGCCCAGCTGAATGACCTGTTAAGCCAGCAGAGGAGCAATACCAGAATTCTCGACGTCCCCAATGCAGTTCAGGGATATTACAAGCTCCTTTCAATCCCGAAACGTCTATTTTAGTTCAGGTCCATAACATGAGTGAAACAAACGTCACAATCAATTCAGAGCACATATGTCATCAAGAGCTGATCTAAAACTGACTGCCTGAATGCATGCATGCCTGTCTGACCCAATGCAGCGATTGTACATGTGCAGGACTGCAGGTATAGAAAAACATTTGGAGTATGCCAGTGGAAGACAGACAAGGGACCAAGGCTGCATCAGCCTCCATGCTGTTTCAATTTTGGCATGCCAGCAGCTAGAGGTGCTGCACTTTCAAATGGGAGCCACTCAACAGGCGCACGAGCTGAGCTTCCGTTCAATCCTTTGCAATAGACTGGCAATGAGCTACATCGACTGAACCGTTGCATTCGTGGCTAGCGTAGTTCCTAACACATACCGTACTCAAAATCAAA
>JAABUO010005846.1_pt1 | contig 14230 bp, 19 predicted proteins | sample 5559291 | NCBI WGS metagenome assembly JAABUO01 (sample SAMN10711878, study PRJNA513372) | rock metagenome | isolation source: Antarctica rocks | place: Antarctica: Victoria Land, Finger Mt sud | reverse complement strand
GCTCCTCTCGGAGGAAGGTGCCAATTACCGTCACCTTCGAGAGGAGCGCCCTGCTTTAAGCGCTCAGGGGTTCAAATCTCCGTTGCCGCTAGGGGTTCAAATTTACGTTGCCGTTACCACTCGTGTTCGTCAACACGCTGATGATGCAGCAGATCCTCGCGCGACCGCATTGGCAACGTCGCCTTACCGCCATCGATCAACGCGCGCTCACGCCGCTCATCTGGGAGCACGTCAATCCCTATGGACGCTACGAGCTCGATATGGATACGCGCCTCGCCTTGGCGTGACATGTCGGTCGATTCGCACAGGTGACTCGCAGATCGTCACATCCCTTGTTCATTTACGGACCACATCGACACCGGACCGCCGTGAGCCGAATGCGCGACAACGCATCGATATCTCAATCTCCGCGAGATCGGCCCCACGGCGTCGCCGTGGAGCTTCGCGGTCGCGATGTTGTCTATCGGCCGCTTACGGAAGCGCGTGGTGGCGCGGCGAGAATCAGATTCACGTTGCGCCCCGCGAGCGGGGCGAGAGATCGCATCGGCGACGCGGAGGCCGTGCGCGCGGGCGGAGTGACCGTCAATTGGAGCTCATTCGCTTGAACGGACGGTCCTGTCACGGTTCCGTCACTATTACCGTCTCTAAAGCGGCGAGCCGCAATAATAGTATATTTTCCCGGCGCTGTTAGATCGAACATACTCGTTAACGGGAGACACTGAAAATCGTCGTTCCCAGGGCCAACGTCCGTATGGGCTACTAGGCTGATAACGACGTGCCACGACGGCTTCTCCTCCAACGGTAAGCTATTCTTATACGCCGTGACATTGTAATCGACTGGCGCACCTGACGTCCATAGTCGAACCATCGTCGATCCAGGAACAGAAAGATCAAAATACAGATCGACGGGTTCGCCGGAACGACCGCGGGTTCGACTTAGTGTGGCGGCCAGCTGCAGTCCATTAGCTATGGGCCCTTTAGGAAAAAGTGGCGCCCGAGGTGATGTACATCCGTTACTGGGCGTCCGCACCAGCAGAAGCCCAGTGACTACAAGCAATGCGACGACGTTAAGGCGTAGGTGGATAGCCAAACGGTGTCACATCATAAAGTGCGCCGAATCGCCTTACCGATGTCGGTCCATTCTGATATACCGTGCTGTTCCAGATCGGTAGAGCCGCCGATGCTGAAACGGACGAGGCCGGCGTTGACGGCTTGGTCTTATCCGGGCAACCGACGGCCCCGCCGAGACACCACGTGTTTGGGTCTCCAATCCTGGCGGCCGACGCGCTCCAGTTCCACATCACCTCGCTCAGAGTAACCCAGATACTCGGCGACTTCGGCTGATACATGTAGTACATTTGAAATTTGCCGGTGATCGCTGCTGATTTATAACTGCTCGTCAGCACTTCGGCCGGTGCATCGATCGCTGACCATGTGGTTCCGGCGTTGACCGGGTTTTCGTAGTTCGGCCGATTATCAAGACATAAAGCGCCGCCCGTCGGCATCTGGGTCGATCCGTCATATGTGTACGATGGGTCGACGAGTTGGGTGCCCACGAGCTGAAGCTCAACGATCTGCGTACGCTCGGGCGCTCGGGTCTGCTCGTGAGCCCGCTTGCGCTCGGCACGTTGACGTTCGGCTCGTCCATCCGTATTCCATGTTTACCGACGAGCTGTCGCAAAGGGTATTCGAGAACGCGACCGTCGCGGGCTTCGCTTGAAGCGGCAGTCCCGCGTCGTGATCTCGATCGTATCGGTGAACTCACTGTAGCATGACCTTCGGGCAACGACATTCTCGGCGCAACGTCGTGCTAACGGAGCGAGTTGTAACAGACGGTGGTACCTTTCTCAGTCCTGGACCTTTCGCCAATCGTCGCCGGCGGCGACGCGGCGCTGGCATTGAGAAGCTCCCGCGAGCTTGCACGACATGCCGAGGCTCTCGGGTACAGCCGCTTCTGGTTGGCCGAACATCACAACATGCCGGGGATCGCGAGCGCGGCGACGGCCGTCGTTATTGGCTACGTCGCCGAAGCGACGTCGCACATCCGTGTCGGAGCCGGCGGCGTGATGTTGCCGAATCACTCGCCGCTCGTCATTGCAGAACAATTCGGCACGCTCGCCGCACTCTATCCAAGCCGCATCGACCTCGGTCTTGGCCGAGCGCCGGGTTCCGATCGTGCGACGGCCCGAGCGCTGCGGCGAGGCGCGCCGGCCGACGGCGCCGACACGTTCCCGCAGGACGTCGTGGAGTTGCAAGCTTATTTTCGTCCCGCTCAAGACGATCAAGCGGTGCGGGCGATCCCGGGAGCCGGGCTCGATGTCCCGATCTGGCTGCTCGGTTCGAGCATGTTCAGTGCGCAGCTCGCTGCGGCGCTCGGGCTTCCGTTCGCGTTCGCATCTCACTTCGCACCCGAGTACTTGCTTCCGGCGATTCGTCTCTATCGCGCTAACTTTCGGTCGTCGGCTGGGCTCGCTCGTCCCTATGTGATGCTCGGGCTCAACGTTTTCGCCGCGGAGACCGACAACGAGGCGGCGCGCCTCTTTACCTCGTTGCAGCAGGCGCTTCTGAATCTGCGCTCCGGCCGCCCGGGGACGTTACCTGCTCCAATTGAGAGCATGGACCGCGTTTGGTCACCGATGCAACGCAAGATGGTCGACGATGCTCTCGTCTGCTCGGTCGTCGGTTCGCCCGAGACCGTTCTATCCGGAATCGAAAACTTCGTCGCTCAGACGGGCGCCGACGAACTGCTCATCACCGCGCAAATCTTCGACCACGCGGACCGCGTCCGCTCCTTCGAGATCGCCGCAGCGGCAATGCGCACCGTCCCCGAACCGATGAACTCGCGCTTGGCGTTCGCCGGCGAACGGTGACGTTCGATCATATGTCGCGCTGTCGCCTGGGCAAGAAAGCTAGTCGACTTCACGCGCGTTGAGGTCGACGAGTGCGCCATTGATACCCGACGAACGATCGCCTGCGAGAAACGTGAGCACTTCGGCGACTTCTGCCGGCGATGCGGCGGCTCTAAAGTCCTCCGGAGCGTAGTACTGCTTCGCGCCCTCGAACGCGACGCCGCCCAAAACAAGCGCATTGGCGACGACCCCATGCGCCTTGTGATCGCGCGCCACGCCGAGCATCAGGGTGTTGACCGCTGTTTTGGCGGCGCCGAACAGCGCGCGACCGGGTGCCGGATCTTTCGACGAACCGGCCGTGACGGTCACGATGCGGCCGCGGGAGCGAGCACCGTCGCGGTACGGCTGCACGAGCATTGAACGAAGCGCGGCGATGGTGAGTGTGTACGCTGTCTCGACGAAGGCGCGAAGATTCTTGCGCAGATCCTCGAGCGACGACTCGGCGAGTCCAACCTGGCCGAATCCGCTGCCGGCGAGGTTCACAACCGCGTCGACGCGGCCGAACCGTTCGAGGGTATATGCGACGGCGCGGTCGGCGTCGGAGGGGTCGCTCAGATCAGCGCGAAATGCGATCGCCCGATCACGCGTGCCCGAATCGAGCGCTGCGCCGATCGTGAAGCGGGCGCGTGATTCCTCGCGCGAGAGAACGATGACGCGACCTCCCTCGCGCACGAGCGCCGTCAGCGTCGCCGCCCCGACGCGTCCTGTCGCACCGGCAAGCACGATCGTATCGCCGTCGCAATCCCCACGTGTACTCATCAGTTTTCATCTTCCCGCTCGAAGCATCCAAGAAGGCTAGGACTCCCCCATGGCAACCGCTGTTCCTTCCCGAGATGCCCCTCAGCAGTACGGCGACGTTTCTGAAAAAGGTCTGCGCCTCGTCATGATCGTGGCCGGCGTGATGGCGGCGTCCTTGATGCAGACGCTCGATACGACGATCACCAACGTCGCGCTTCCGAACATACAGGGCAATCTCGGCGCAAGCCAAGACGAGGGTACGTGGATCGTCACCGCCTATACGATCGCGGCGATCGTCATCATTCCGATCACGCCGTGGTTGCAAAATCGCTTCGGTCGAAAGAACTACTACGTCGCCTCGATCGTCGGCTTCACGCTCGCATCACTTATGTGCGGCAGATCCGGTCAACTCGTTGAGCTTGTGTTCTGGCGCGTCGTGCAAGGCATGTTCGGGGGCGGACTGCTTGCGACCGGCCAATCGATCCTGCGCGATACATTCCCGCCCGCGAAACTCGGCATCAGTCAAGGCATCTTTGTCTTGGGAGCGGTCTTGGGGCCGGCATTGGGTCCGCCGCTCGGAGGAATCCTCGTCGACCGAGCATCGTGGAGCCTCATCTTCGACATCAATGTCGTGCCCGGCATCTTCGCTACGATCGTGCTGCTCACGCTCTTGCGCGACCCGCTCGCCGCGCGCAAAACCGCCGTCGATGGCGTCGGTCTGGCGCTTCTCGCAAGCGGGCTCGGGACGATGCAGTACGTCTTCACCGAGGGGGAGCGCAACTATTGGTTCGCGAGTGCGGGCATCCTATTCGCGACGTTGGTCAGCGTCGGCAGCCTCGGCGCGTTCGTGTTTTGGGAGTTGTACCGGGCCCGCACTCCCATTGTCGACCTGCGCGTTCTGCGCAATCGTAGCGTTTCCGCCGGTTCGGTTCTCGCCGTTGCGCTCGGTGCCGCGCTCTTCGGCACGAGCTACGTCCTGCCGCAATTCACCCAAGGTCCACTCGGGTTCACCCCGACCGTCAGCGGAGAATTGTTCATCGTTCGCGCGATACCCGTAATGTTCGTCACGCCGCTGGTGGTCCGGCTCGTCGCAAAAATCGATCCACGCGTCTTCTTGGGGCTCGGCTTCTTCCTGATCGGTGTCGGCGCGCTCGATCAAGCGTTCATCACGACGCCGCAGGCGAGCTTTTGGACGTTCGGTCTTTCGCTCGTCGCGATCGGTGCGGGCACGGCCATGCTGTTCGTACCGCTAACGATCGCCGTTCTCGGAGCGACCACCCCACAAGACGGGCCCAAGGCGTCGGCCTTCATCAACCTCTCGACGCAGCTCGGCGGCTCGATTGCGGTCGCGATGCTCGACGTCGTACTCGATCAGCGTTGGTCGTTCCACTCGGTCGTCCTAGGCAGTCAGATGACGCTCTCCAACCTCAACGTCCAGCACTTTCTGCAACGCGGAACGGCGGCAGAACTCGCGCGGCTGGTCAATGCTCAGGCGGCTATCCTCGCGTACGCCGACACGACCTTCGCCATCGCGGCGCTTGCACTCGTGTCAATCCCGCTCGTCTTTCTGATGCGCAAACCGGCCCGTGCCGGAGGTCGTTGAACCGGCCGCAGGAGTGAGACGTTCAGTTTTCGGCCGCGTTGCACCGACCGCGGACTTGCCCGGACGTTTCACTTACATTGATTCACGAAAAGCGGAAGGCCGCGTCCGCGTCGCCGCGTGACTCGAGTTATTATTGTCGCTTTCTGGTAGCTACAGGTCCCATAGGCGGACGCTGTTGAATACCGATGCCTAAATGTTCGCAATTCCTGTGAATCGACGCTAACGTAGCATGTTCGGTTGATCGACGATCCAAAGCCATGACCCATCCGATTAGAGACGAGCTATTTCGGCGGTGGCTCCGCCATCGATGAGACGGGTCGAGGTGAGTGCCACATTAGCGCTCCTCAACGCTAGCCGCTGCTCCCCAGCCGTGACTTCGGATTCGCGGCGAGCAGCCGCCTGTAGAAGTCACGGATTGCCTGGCTCCCGCGAATTACGTCCCCGCTTGGAGAAGCAGGGTGGCGTCGGTTTCGTACAGCGCCACGAGTCCCCTCGACATCCCCGGCGTTGGCACGTTCTAGGAAAAACCGAGCAGGATATTTTGGCACCTCGGCGCGCTTATGGTTTTCCATCGCTGGCCAACGCAACACCTCACGAAGCAACGTTTCCCTGATTGCACGATATTTCGGCGCGGTCCGTCCCAAATGCGATAGCGAGTGGCCCGGACCCGTTATGCGGCCAATGATATCTGTGGGGTTGGCGTAGTTTCGTAGGTCGAGAGGAACTCCTCGGGCGTGCGGTAGCCGAGACGCTGTGCGCATGCGAGCTGTTGTACGAACGTCGCCACGCATCGGCGGCGGTGCGTGCATCGACAAGCGATCGGAACCAGTGCGCGTTGAGGAATTCCGATCTGACGCGCGAGTTGAACGACTCGATGTACGCGTTCTGCGTGGGCTTGCCGGGCTGAATGAAGAGCAGCTCGACGCAGTGGTCTTCGCCCCATTGCTGCATCACTTTCGACGTGAGCTCCGTGCCATTGTCGACTCTAAGATATTTCGGATAGCCATATGTTCCCGCGAGGCGATCGAGGACTGCGACTACCGACCGGCCCCGGAAATGAGTACTCAAGGTCGAGAGCAAGGCCGGAACGGCTGAACTCGTCCATGAGCGTCAGTCCGCGGAACATGCGGCCATTGAAAAGACGATCGTGAATGAAATCGAGCGTCCAACCCTCGAAGGGATGTGCAGCGCGACGAAGGCAACGACCACGAACGATCTTCGCCCGACCACGCCGGCGGCGAGCGACCCATCTGCAAGCCCGCAAGACGCTAGATGCGGCGAAACCGCTTGTAGTTCATATACTCGTCGCCAAGAGCTGCATCGCGCTCGTAGTCGCTATACAATCGTCGGCACCCATGCGCGGCATGCTGCTGCGCAACTTGCGTCAACCTCGTCGCTACCAGCGCATCGGTTTGCGCCTTCGTACTCGGTGTCTCACGCGACCAGCGCCGGCGCGCGTGCACGCTCTTGCAGGCTTCACGTTGGCTCAGCCCTAGGTGCATCAACGCCTTCACGGCTTCGGCTCGCCGGGAAGGCTCCAGGAGTTTTTTCGGAGCAGCTCCTCGATCGCATCAATCTTGATGGTCTGTCGAGCGATGATCCGCTGCATCTGAGCGTTCTCGGCCTCGAGCTGCTTGAGTCGCGCCGGATCGGACGCGTTCATTCCGGCGTACTTCGAGCGCCACAGACGAATCGTGTTGGCATGAATGCCGTGGCGTCGTCCGAGCTCTTCCATTGACGCTCCCGCGTCGTGTTCAGCGAGGACCTTTACGATCTGCGCCTCAGTGAAGCGACTCTTTCGCATGGTGGATCTCCTTTCGCCCTCACGGGCGGAAATCCACAGTCATCCCTGGCTCCCGATTCAGGTCCGAGCCCACCGTTCCAAGCGCTTGCGAGATACTGCGACTTCCGCGTGCTTAAGAGAAGCATCGCACAGTCCGGACACAGCTGTTGCTTCTTAGCGATGGTCATGGCTACGTGCGTGGCGATCTGTGGGGGTGCGTTGGCCGCTGGTATTCTGGTGAGTGGCATAGCAAAGCAGCTGAAGGCTATATTTCGGCCGTGAAAACGAACCTCAATAATATGGATTGGCTTACATGGTAAGTCCGAACTTCGACCGTCCGCGTTCGACACCCAACCTACAGAGCTCTGACCGAGCTCGGCAAAGCCGTCAAGACGATCTTCCTCTGTCGCTAATCTGAATTCCGAAGCACTACGCCGCGAGATCCAGGAAGCGACGTCATGGCACCGCGTCCCATCGAACGTGATATCAGCACGTCGGCGTCCAGGCATCTTTCTGGCGTCTGAACGGCAACGTGAGCGCGCTCGTCAGCCGCGCGTCGGCATCGCTGCGATACGCCGGCAACCCGATCGTAATCGACCCCTGCACCTCGTCGCTGCGTAATGTGCCGTGCAGCCGGTCCCACAACGTCAGACCGCTCGACCAGTTCGCGTTTTCGCAGTCCTTGCGCGCCGCGTGGTGGATTCCGTGCAAGCGCGGCGTCATCACGAGCTGCGCGAGCAGCGCATCAATCGCAGCGGGAAGACGCACGTTGGCGTGATGGAACTGGATCGAGAGCACGAAGAGCACTTGCCAGATCGCATACTCGCGCGGCGTCGCCCCGACTAGCGCGACTTGCGCGGCACGATAGGGCACCGAGAGCAGCATCTCGCCGACGTGGAACCGAAGCGCGGTCGATGCATCGAGATCGCGATCGACGTGATGAACGAGGTGAAACCTCCACAGCGCCGGGACGCGATGGGCACCGACATGCCATAGGTACATCGTGTAGTCCATCAGCGCCAAGGAGAGGACCGTCCGAGCCGCGGGCGGCAGCGGGAGACGACGGACCAGTCCCCACCCGCGCGCTTGCGCATATTCCGCGAGATGCACGACGATCGGAGTTTCGACGAGCGCCGTCGTCAGCGTCGAGATCGCGCCGATCACCCCGTTGCGGGCGCGCACGACCTTGGTCTCCGTCGAGTGGCGCAGCGGCCAGCGTCGTTCGAGGGCGAGCAAAAGCGCCGCCTCCGCGCCGGCGAGGGCGGGCGCGAGCCAAGGCGGCAGCGGCCGCTTCATTGCGGCAGGATCTTGTCGAGCGCGGGAGCGTGGCCGCGCAAGTCTCGCACCAGACGCAGAACGCGGACGGCGAAGTCGCTGCGCTTGCGCAGAACGAACGCGTCCGCGGCGCGGCGCGTCGCCATTGCGTAGGTTGGATATGCGTGGAGCGTCCCGGAGAGCGCGCCCGCTCCAATTCGCCGCTTGCGTGCGAGCGCGAGCTCGGCGATCATCTCGCCCGCGCGCGATGCGACAACCGTGGCGCCGAGAATGCGCCCGCGCGGCGTCGTGATGATTTTGACCAGACCCTCCGCGTCGTCGGCGTGCGCGCGGTCCAGATGCGCGAACGGAAACCGTAAGATGCGATGGCGTCGTCCTTCGCGGCACAGCTGTTCCTCCCCGAGGCCGACATGCGCCAGTTCAGGACTCGTGAATGTGGTCCACGTCAGCTCGCGTTCATCGAAGCGCAGCGGAAGCGCGAGCAGCGCGTGCGCGATCGCGATGGTGCTCATGCGCTCGGCGACGTGCGTGAAGCGCGCCGTCGTCGCGACATCGCCCACCGCATAGACGTGGCGTGCGGTCGTGCGGCAGTGCACGTCGACGACGATTCGTCCGTCGCGCACGGCCACGCCCGCCCGTTCGAGGCCGAGCTCCTCGACCGGCTCTCGCGACCGACGGCGGCGAACAAAACGTCGGCCTCGCATCGGCTGCCGTCCGAAAGCGTCGCTGCGATCCTGCGCGCCGCGTTTTCCGCCGCGACGATCCTCCGCCCGAACGCGAAGCGAATTCCGTCCGCAGCGAGTTGCCGCTCTAGGATCGCTGAGCATTCCGCGTCATCGCGGGGGAGGATGCGCGTGCTCGGCGCGACCACCGTCACGTCGGCGCCGAGCCGACGGAACGCTTGCGCCATCTCGACGCCGACCGGTCCAGCACCGGCGATTAAGAGGCGTGCCGGCAATACGTCGAGATTCCAGATCGCCTCGTTGTCATACGTCGGGGCCGCGACACCTAGCGGCGCAGGCCGACTGCCCGTCGCGATGACGAACCAGCGCGCGGTGAGGTATGATGGGCCGTCGCCGTCGAGTTCGAGCGTACGCCCGTCTACGAAACGCGCGTGCGCTCGGATCGTCTGGACTCCGTAGCGCGCGACGATGTCGGGCGCGTCGTCGATCGCAAAGACGCGCTCGCGGATCGCGCGGACGCGCCGCATCACCGCTGCGAAGTCGACCTCAATGTCGGCGCGTAGCCCGAAGTCGGTCGCGCGGCGCATCTCGTTCGCCATGTGGGCGCTGCGCAGCAGCGCCTTGCTCGGGATGCAGCCGGTCCACGTACATTCGCCGCCCAGGTCGCCCGCATGGACAAGTGCCGTCTTCGCCCCGAGCAAACCGGCCGCAGCGGCAGCGGCCAGCCCGCCAGCGCCGCCTCCGATCACCGCCACGTCGACATCGCGCGCCCGTCGCCGCATTATGCTGACGTCGTCTCGTGAACGGGGGCTACGCGATACGGCGGGTAGAAGCGCGCCAAACGATGCGGTGCGACGCCCAGCTTGTAGAGCGCCAAGAGCGCGGTCCAGCGGACGATCGTTGCGAACAGACGACCGCGGTAGCGGCGTGCAGACGCCCTCACGACGAGCGGGATGCGAACGGTTCGGGCGTGGCGTCGCAGACGCTCCGCGAACGCGATGTCCTCCATGATGGGTACGTCCGCGAAGCCGCCCAGCGCCGTAAAGACGGTGCGCCGCACGAAGGTCGCCGAGTCGCCGTACCAGATACCGAACAAACGCTGCTTGTGCGCGTAGACCGCATCGAGCAATCGGCCGCCGAACCCCTCGTCGTCGAAGCGGAAGGCGAAATTGCCTCCACCGACACGCGCATCGGCGAGCACCGCACGGATCGCATCGAACGCGCCGTCGGGCAGCGCACTGTCGGCGTGCAAAAAAAGCAGGACCTCGCCGCGCGTCGCATTTGCGCCCGCGTTCATCTGCGGCCCGCGACCGTGCGGCGTGATGATTGCGCGCGCCCCTTCATCGCGTGCGACGCGCACAGTGTCATCGTCGCTGCCGCCGTCAGCGACGATCCATTCCCACGGCCCCTGCTGTCGCGCCAACTCGCGCGCGCGCCCGCGCAGGTTCACCGCTTGGTTGAGCGCCGGCGTGACGACCGAGATGGTCAGCACTTGCGGGTCCCGTGAGCGAAGCGCCCCCGTGCCGCGCAATCGTGATGTTCGCCAAAACGCCGCGCACCGGAGTCGTAAAGACACGCTTGGCACCGGCGCTCGCGCCCGGCGCGGCGGCACGGCTCGTGGGCGCGTTCATCGGCGATCTCGCCGAACGGATCGGGGCGCTGCAAGGTCCGCTCGGCGCAACGGCGATCGTCTGCTATACGCCGCCCGATGCTGCAAACGAGATCGGCGCGCTCACCGGCGGCCTTCGCTGCCTTGCGCAGCGGGGCTGCGATCTTGGCGAGCGGCTCGCGTCGGCGGTTCGCGATCTGAGGGACGGGGGCTTCGAGCAGATCGTGTTCATCGGCTCCGATGCACCGACGCTCCCCGACACGACGATCGAGCGCGCATTCGCTGCTCTCGAGAACGCGGACGTCGCGATCGCGGCGGCGGATGACGGCGGGTACGTCCTGCTTGCGCTCGGCGGGCTGCACGTCGTGCTGTTCGAGGACATTCCGTGGAGCACTTCGGCGGTCTACGCCGTCACGCTCGAGCGTGCGCGTCGTGCAGGCCTTGAGATCGTCGAGCTTTCGGGATGGTGGGACGTGGACGACGGCGCGTCGTTTGAGCGGCTGCGCCGAGAACTCGCCGCGAGCGACGCTTCGCCCGCGGTACCGCGCACGCGTACGTTTCTGGAAGCGCTCGCGCACGCAGGACCGTTCACGCACGGCGCATCTGCAGCAGCGTCCGTAGTACATCAGGTTGCCGGTCGACGCATCGGAACAGTGCCGAATTGCGCCGCGATCGAAGGCGGCGAGGATTTTGCCGAGTGAGCGCTCGCAGAGGTTCCCGGCCGCGTGCGCCACGTACTGCGACACTGCCGATGCGTCGATCGCGATGCTGTAACGCGGCATCACTACGGTTCGAGGCTTTCGCCAGAAAGCCAGCGGACGGAATCGTTCAGATATTCGTGGTAGTGACCAGGCGGCACAAGTCCCGAGGCGCGCAGCTCTCCGAATACGGCCGCCGCAAGCGCCGCGTCGAACTGCAGCAACACGTCGCGCTTGCCGTAGTTTCCGACCGCCCAGTGATACGGCCCGACGATCGGGATCAAGCCGAGTGCACGCGCGAACGCAACCACGGCACGGACCGCGCGCGTCATCTCGTATCGACCTACATTGAGCGGCATGCGCAATAGCCGCAGGCCAAGTTGCAGCGCAGCGAGACCTCGAAGATGGCCAGCATCCGACGGCCGTGCACAATGTTCTTTGCCGGCCCACGAAACTTGCGACACGCAACCGCCCTTCGTCGCTCATGCGCACCTAGTCCCGTTTCCCCAGAATTCGATTCGCCGAGCGCTTCCAGAATGGAAATCATAAGGACATGCCGTCATCTCCCGACGTAGCCTTGCTGGACAGCCGGAACGCTCCGCTCCTGGCGCGCTCCTATCTCACTGATGCGGAGCCGAACCCCGTCTTTGCAGCGCTGGCGCACGTGCCCGAGCTGCTGGAGCCCGCTGCGGTGCTGATTGGAGCCGTCTACGGTCCGTCGGCCCTTGCGGAGCGCATCAAGGAAATCGTGATCCTGCGGGTGTCCGGCCGCAACGGCTGCCGATACTGCACGCGGTTGCACGCCGCAGCCGCCGCGACCGCCGGGTTGTCGCCGAGGGAGATCGCGTCGCTGCTGGGCGATGGCAATGCCCCGGAATCGTTCGTGCGTCGCGAGGCGGACGCGCTTCGGTTTGCCGACGCGATGTGCGACGATCCGGATCGCGCGACGGAACATGCTGCAGCGAGCTTCCTCGAGCACGAGCTCGTTGAACTCGCGGTACTCGCCGGGACGACGATCTTTCTCAACCGGTTCGCAAAGGCGATGGGTCTGTCGTGATGAGCGACGGGAGCATCGCGGCAAAGATGATCGGCGAACGGCTCTGGTTCTACACGAACTATCACTGCAATCTGGCTTGCAGGTACTGTCTGACGTCATCGTCGCCCGCGTCGCCGAAGCGCGAGTTGGACGCGGCGCTGATGCTCGACCTAGTCGCCGAGGCCAAGGTGCTGGGCTTCCGCGCAGTCGGCATCACGGGCGGAGAGCCATTCATGCGCGCTGACATGCCCGAAGTCGTGGCCGCCGTTGCTCGCCATCTCCCGGTCGTCGTGCTGACCAACGGCACGCTGTTTACCGAACGCTTCGTTACGCGGCTGGCCCCGCTCGGGGCCCTCCCGGCCGCGCTCCAAGTTTCGCTCGACAGCGCCGACGCCGCAACGAACGATGCGTTACGCGGCCGCGGGACGCATGCTCGCGTCCTGGCCGGGATCCGCAGGCTTCGCGCTGCGGGAATCCACGTGCGGATCGGCTCCACGGTCGCCGCTGGAAGCGCCGACTTGCAGCCGCTCTGCGAGCTCCATCGCAGACTCGGCATCCCCGACGCCGATCACGTCAACCGGCCGGTGGTGCGTCGCGGCCGCGCCGATGACAATGGGCTCGGCATTGTCGCGCGGCTCGAAGATCTTCCGGCCGAGCTGACTCTGACGGCCGAAGGAGCGTTCTGGAGCCCTGCGAGCCCGACTGTGCGGGCCGACAGGCTTGAGATTGGGGAGCTGCTCACCCGCACGATCGCGCCGCTGAGCATCCCGCTCACGGCGATGCTGCGCTACGCCGCGAACGGTGGTGTGCCGCCGGCCACCGGCCTCGTCGCTTGAACGTAATCCCGGCCGCCGGTCCGGCGGCCACCTTCGCGGGCGACTCGTCGGCGGGCCTTTTACGCGCGAGGTACTGACACGGGCCTCAGCGACTCCCACGGGGACACCTCTACTGAGTTCATAAGGGGCATTACCTAATGAGCTCCGACCGACGCTCTCCAATGTACCGCGTGTCACGGGGGCAAGTCGTAATCTAGCTTACATTCAAGGACAGATGCTCACCTAAGCCCTCACGAGCGGTTTCACCCTGTATCGCGCCTCACGCCACGGCCTGTAGCGCCGCCATGACAACGGCGATTGCCGTGCTGCATTGCCTTGGAACGCTGCGGTGGCGCTTTGAATTACCGAATCACAATAACGCTCATCGGCGTTCAGACTTTCTTCATGTTTGTGCTTCATGCTTCACTTCTCCACCTAGAGATCGGAGTGCACGCAAATGAAGTCAATCTACGCTAAACGCATGTCGGCCGCCATCTGCGCAGCCGCGCTCGGCGCAACGATCACGGCGGCCGGCGCCCAACAAACCATACGAACGCAGCGCGCTGTCCCTTCATCGCCCAGTATAGGAAGCCGCGCAGCTGCGGCCGCAGGAAGCCTACTGTATGTCAGCAGCGAGACTCCAGCCGACATCGCGATCTGTCCAAGTAGTGCCGCCGGTCGCACCCAGCCGATCGCCACCATTACGGGCCCGCACACCGGTCTCATCCGGCCCAATGGTATCGCGGTAGATCAGACCCGTACCTCATACGTCGTGAACGCTCCCAACTATAAACAAACCGGTTCGGTCACCATCGTTTCCTATGGCAACGGTGACGTCACGCGGAAGGGTTTCTTCACATGCTTTCTGTTCGATCCGTGGACTGCTGCGCTCGACACAGGCGGCGTTCACATTACGGACCTGCAGTACAATGCGGTCTCAACCTACAAGCCTGGTGAGGCCGTCCCGATCTCCGGGGGTGAGCGATAAAGAAGCAGCGTAGCTCCTAAAGCAACTACACCGAAGGAGACTACGCCATGAAGAAGGTTCGCTTACGAGCCGTACCGTCGCCTGCTGTTCCTG
>JAABUO010005845.1_pt1 | contig 14230 bp, 27 predicted proteins | sample 5559291 | NCBI WGS metagenome assembly JAABUO01 (sample SAMN10711878, study PRJNA513372) | rock metagenome | isolation source: Antarctica rocks | place: Antarctica: Victoria Land, Finger Mt sud | reverse complement strand
GCCCATGCCCAAGTGGGGCAAGGCGTGCGGCTGGACCGCGCGCGACGACGCCATGCTCCTGCTGGGCGTGTTCTGGTGCGCCGGCGCCGGCCCGCGCGTGCGCGCCTGCCTGCGCGTTGGTAGGGTTGGGGTAGGGTAACCTGCAGCGCATCACGTGGCAGCTCCTGTGCCTGCGCGCTGCCCGCCCGTGCGCGGTGTGCCAGCGCCACAGCGCCGCGGGCTGCCGCGGGCTGCTGGGGGGCCGTCCGCAGGGGGCCTGCGCGCATGACCCCCGCCGTGGGGCGCCCGGCAGGCACGGCCTGGGCCGCTGGGAGTGCCTGGCAGCGGACGCGCGGCTGGGCCTGGAGGCCAAGCTGGCGCTGGCCGCGGTGGAGAAGCGCGCGCGCGGCGGCGGCGGCGAGGCCGCGCACGGCAACCGGGACCTGCCCCGGGGCGCGCGCCCGCACCGACTGCACGACTGACGGCTTGCCGACGCGTCTGTCCAGCACAGCCGCGTCCACTCCATGCTCGGCCGCCTGACTTGGCCGGCGAGGGCGACCCGCGGTCAGTTGTGTCAGGATAAGTTTTTATCCCCGAACCCTAACCCTGTCACGCCTGCATGCCAGGCTCGCACGTGGAGACGCGCGTGCTTGCGCTGCTCAAGAAGCTGGGCACCGCGGGCCGCTTCGCGCCGCTCAACGCGGCGCGCCCCAAGCCCGCGCGGCCGCCGGCGGCGCCCGGCAGCGGCGGGCGGCGCGGCGGCGGCGGCGGCGGCGGCGACGCAGCAGGCGGCGGGGGGGTTGCCGGTGCCCGCGAGGTGCCGCCGAAGAAGCGGCCGCATGTGGCGGCCGCGGCGGCCGCTGAGCCGGAGGAGGCGCCGCCAAAGAAGCCGCGGCCGGGCGTGTCCAAGTGCGCGGCGGCCGCTGCCACGCACCCGGCTGAGGCCGCCCGATGATCTGGTAAGCGTGTCTGCAGGGCTCATGAGGCTGCAGCGCGGTTGGCCAGGCCAGGACGAGTAGCACGCCGTGTTCTTTCCTGTCCTGTGCGCTGCAGCGAGGTGACCCCCCACGCATGCTCGCGCGCCAGGTATGAGGCGCTGCTGGGGCCGGACACGATGCAATGCGTGAAGAAGCTGCGCCTCCTGCAGCGGCAGGTGCGACCGGGCCGCCTCTGGGCATATAGAACCCGGCCTTTGCTGTCTGTTGGCGATTGCTCCTCGTGCATAAACTTGTTTATCGTGGGACGTGCAAAGTGTCACAAGGTTTGACTGATGCACATCACCTGTAGCACAGTCTTCGCCTCACATCTGGCTGACTCACTTGCTCTCGACCGCACGCGGTGCACAGCAGCTCTTTGTCGCTCCCCCAGCACACCCGTGCGTGCAGCGCCTCCGTCCTCAAGCAGCAAAAAATGCGTGTTTGTGGGCAGGGCGGCACGATGGCGCGCGAGCGCCTGGTCGAGAAGACGCGCAAGTACCTGACCTCGGTCGGCGGCGCGATCGTGGGCGTGGTGGCCGCCGCGCCCGGCGGCGACCCTGCGGCGCTCAGCGCCAAGATCTGGCAGGCGCGCGCGCATGCCACGCGCCAGCTGCGGCCGGCGCCCTCGCACGTCTGCAAAGCGGGCTGGAGCGCGCCGTGCTCACCAGCTAATTGGAGTGCGCGGCAGCCGCTGCCATGCAGGTCGTCACGCATCGGCTGTGCGTCATGCCAAGGCGTGGTAGCTCGACCCTAACCCTACCCCGACTTACCCTGTTTGTACTGCGCGCCGCACGCAGTATGTGTCCAAGTTCACGGAGAACAAGTTCTCGGGCGAGCAGCTGGCGGGCATCTACACCAAGCTGGCCTCGTCCGGCGCGGCCGCGCCGGCCGCCGCCGCCGCCGCGCGGCCCAGCGGCGGCGGCGGCGCGGGCGGGCGCCCGGCGAATGAAAACGGGGCCGCCAGCGACCTGGCGGCCGCCGGCGCCGCTGCCGACCGGCTGCGCGCAGACGGCGGGGCGGCGCACATGCGGGGGGCGTCCGCGGGGGGCCGGGCGGGGCCCTCGGGCGAGGATGCGCCGGACGTGGTTGAGCGCGGCGCGCGCGACAGCGGAGGCGGGGCCGCGGGCCAGCGGGATGGCAGCGGGGAGCTGGACGGCGCTGGCCAGGGCGCGGGGCCGGAGCGCGATCGGTGCGGCCTCCAGCCTCCTGCGCGCTGTTGCTCGCTGCGCTGCGCCCCGTCACATAGGGGCTCAGGTATTTAGCGCCTGCGCGGGGTAAACCGAGCGGTGGCTGATGCGGAGGAGGAGCCTGGACATGCTTCGGCAGGAGGCGCGCTGCAAGCGCAAGTGGGGACGAGGCCGCGTGTGGAGCAGACCGCGACGGCCAGACTTGGGATCGGTGTAGGTTGTTGCACTGCTTTCACGGCTACTGGGGCGCACACGGCAGGGAGCGCGAGCGGGACAGGGAGCGCGAGCGCGAGCGGGACATGGGCTGGGATCGCAGCCGCGAGCGCGAGCGCGGCAAGCACGCCCGCGACCGGCACGGCGGCCACCGCAGCGACAGCCACAGGCGCGCCAAGGCCATCAGTTCCCTGGCTTGAGGGTGTCCTCGCGCGAGCGCATGTATGAACATTGCAGTATGGCATCGGCTTCACTGCTGCTATGATGCTCTTGGTGCTGTGGGGTCCCGCTCATAGGCCTCGTGGCGGGGGTCAGGAGGCGGGACCGCAGCCGCAGCGGCAGCCGGGAACGCGACCGCGACCGCGACCGCGCGCGGCACTCCGGGCACAGCCACCGCCACGCGCGGCGGTGACGCTGGCCGGTCGTCGCAGGTGTAGCTTCCTTGCTCGGGGGGTCGTTGAGTGTTGGCTGTGCAGCGTCAGGCCAACCCGCGCGGGCGAGCATGGCGGCCGAAGTAGGGGATAGCCGGCAGCGCCGCGCCATATGCGTGGCTAGATTTGTTTTCAGCTGGGTGTACACAAGCAACGCCGTAGCGCAGCGGTCTGTGGTCGCTAATTGAAGCAACGCACGTTGTGCGCCCAGTTGCACCACTTCGCACCACCTTGCACCACTTTGAGGCAGGCTGTCAGGCTAGGGGCCGGTATCTGCAGTGTGTGGCCACCGGAGTCAAGCTCCTGTAAGGCTGCCAGCTGCTTCCACTCGTGCAAAAGGGCAGTCCTTCTGACACACTTTGTCAGAGTAGATGCTGCTGGCTCGCGCCCGTTGCGGAGCGCGAAAGCGCGCTTTGCGCTGACGGAGTTGGGCATATCACGCCAAAACGCTCACAATGGGAGGTCGCTGCAAGCGCCCACGGGGCCCTTGGCTGCCCTTATTGCAGCACAGCTGCTGCCATTAAGAGGACATTGGTCACACCCTGATGGAGGCCTCTACAGTGGCCAGCGACATGGACAGGCAGGTACCAGCACCAACAGGATGTTGTTGTCTTGCTTGTGCTGCCCCACTGCAAGTTACACGGCCAGCCAGAACACGGTGGCAAGGACCAGCACGGTCTGGCTCTCCCACATCACTGACATCTTGCCATCTGTCTTGTCGTTCCAGCGCACGGTGCTTGCTGCCTGTAGCCCGGCACCCGCCTGCACGCACAAGGCCGTCCTTGTTAGCACATACCCATCGGTTGTTTAGCGTGTGGCAAACGTAGCAAACAGGCTTCAGCACTCCTTTTGCGCTCTCTGTGCGTGCATGCAACCTCCTGGCACACACCCGCTGGCCGAGCGTGAAGTGGCAGACGTATTTGTAGGGCTTATTGAGCGCCGCCAGGCGCTTCAGGCAGCCGTCAGTCATGTTTGACGTCCACTGGTGCACGCGCGCCTGCGTGTATAGGCGCAGCGCGTGAGCTTGCCCTTAGGCCAGCAGCAGGGCAACCTAGCATGTGCTGGTGGCCAGCGGCTGACAACCCAGCTGACAACCCAGACCTGCACATGCGCGAGCATCAGACCCGCGTGAGGCAAGCCCCACTGCAGTTTGCACAGGCTTGCGCGCCTGTGCGAACGTGTTGTCGCCGATGGTCTGGCTCACAGACTCGCGGATCAGGGTGTCCATCACTGCGTCGTCCACGAGCTCGTCCTCCGTCAGGCCCTGCCTGCCATCCTCGGCGTCCGCCATCGCACCGCGTGCGCTGCCGTCCGCTGCTTGCGATGGAGCTCCGCTCGGCCTGGCTTTCAGGAAGAGTGCCCCGTTTGAGAGCGCTCGGGCGCGGTTACGCCCGTAACCGCACGCAGGGTCCTGCAGTGCCCCTGGTCTTTATGGGCATTCGCACCAAGCATAGCGCTGCTTGAGCTGCTCTTTGGGCTGTCTTCACACATAGGAACACAGCACGGCGAGTTGATGCTGGCACGCACGGTGCATGCCGTAAGGCGAACACCGCCTTGCGCAGCTGCGCTGTCCGTCGGCCCGCTGCCAGACCCCGAAGCGCCCTCCGGCGCGGCGGAAGCGTCAGAGGAGCAGCACTGGCTCGACCGGCGCCTGCCCGGAGCCCGCCTGTGGCTCGAGGCTAAGAACCGGGAGTGGTGGATTAAAGGTGTCGAGGCGCGCTGCAGGCAGGTAGCCTACCGAGCTGTTGTTGTACACCTCTGACACGTACGCCTTCCAAACACGCGCACTTTATGTGCAGGCAGTACCCGCCGCTGCAAGGCCGAAACGCGCTGGTGAGGGACGCGGTCGAGGCGCGGTACCAGGCGCTGCTCGACAAGCATGCGCACCGGCTCTCCGACAGCCGCTCCCGCACGCACCTGCAGGTCGCGTGCCTGGTCCTGGCGACGCACCGCACGCTGCAGCCCCTGCTGCGCGATGATGAGGTGTGGCAGGCCCTCGCTGACCCGCAGCTCCTGCTCTGCGCTCGTGACAGCGCCGCACGCTGCTTGCGCTCTGAGCACCACTGAGCCGCCCACTTGTCTGCTCTGCGCCGCGCAGGAGCTGCGCAGGATACTGCACGAGCACGTTGGGGGCAGCGCTGCGCCCTGGCTGCGCTGGCTGCTGCGCTTCGGCCTGCTGTTCAGCGGCGACGCGTATGCGACCACCGCGCGGCGCCTGCGCTGGCTGGCGGCCGACCTGGGCCGCGGCTTTGCCTGCGAGCTGTCCCAGGAGCCAGAGTGCGTGCCGCGCTCAAGCTGCCCGCTGCACCCCGAAGCACCTTGCAGTGTTGGCATTCGATAAGCTCCCGTGAATATGCTCACCTGTTGCTATGCCTCACTCAAGTATGATGCGCATGGCTGTGTAAGCTCACGATGTATGTGCACCCGAGACAGACCATGCCCTGTTTAGCCAGACCGAGCTGTGCTTTTGCGGCAGGCAGGCCGAGCTGAGGATCGGCAGCTGCCTCTACCACGAGCTGTTTGAGGCCGAGGGCGTCTCTCTCGCAGAGTGCTGCTGCTGCAGCCAAGACAGCCTCTGGTGCGGCCGCTAGCGCCGCCCGTCCCTGGCCACTCAGACGCTGCCTGCTGACGTAAAAGATGCGCGTCACACGACTCGGACAGGCAGTGTGCAAGATAATCATGGGAATGCGGCTGTGCGTGCGGCCCAGGTTTGAGCGCCTTGAGCCCCATGGCGTGGGCTTTGAGCGCACAGCCTGGCGCGGCGCCGGCGGCGCCTGCTGCTCGCTGGTCGTGCGGCGCGTCCCCGCGGGCTGACACATGATAGCAATTAGGAGCGCCATGCGCTGTGCTTCATGTACTCCCACTTTTACAGAGTCCTGTTTACAGTGTCGGGAAGCAGCTGCGCGTCTGTACATGACTAGGCATTGTAAAGTATCGATCATGGCCTGTGACCAGAATATGTAGCGGGGTCAGGGTGACTTGGGTCCGGAGATCTGTGTATGTACCGAGCACTGTAGGTCGTTAAATAGTAATTTCATGCAAGCCGATGGTGCTTGTAAATTCCGGCAACATGGGATTGACGCATGCAAAGTGTAGGCCCTGCCTCTGTCAGTTTCACGTGCCAAAGTCCGTCATCATCAGCAAATAAGCTGTACTGGAAAGGACAAGCCCTGCAAGATTGCCCGCATGCATGCAGCGCTTGGGAATGTGAAGCGGAATGTTTTGTCCTGCTGTGGCCACTGTCAGGGCAAAGGCCAAGCGCCCCGGTGGGATACACTGTATTAGGCAAACATGCACCGCATTTCAGCACATACTCTGGACACTGCTACAGGAGCGTCGCCCAGCTTGCGGCGTGAGCCTCATGCCTTGTTGCCGTGGCACTACAGCTTCGCAACACCCCTCAACAGCTGGGCGCCCCAGCTCACAGGCATTGTGCAGTCCAGTGCTGCGCGTGCGGCACAGGCTTGCTCTTCTGCTGGCTGGCGGCTGCAGCGCTATACTCTTTCTCCCCTCCATGAAAAGAATTCAGGACTTCCAGAGAGGGCCAGGGTTAGGTCATAAGTGGCCGAGACAAGCCGGTTGGTCAAGGCTTGCTTGTTTAGGGCAGACAGGAGCTTGTTCTATCGCGCACCGCGCTCTCTCTGGCACAGGTTGAGTCTGCTAGTCAGGCGAAGCGCGCGAGCGTGTCCGTGCACGGCTATGGCCAGCTTCGCGGAGGCGCCGTCCGGTGAGAAAGCCAAGGGCGAGAAGATCTTCAAGACCAAGTGTGCGCAATGCCATGTGCCCGAGAAGGGCGGCGGCCATAAGCAGGTGCACGACGCTGCCGTGCGCAAACGGGATGGGCGGCTGACGCCGCGTGCTGCCGCTGGGTGCTCTGGGCGTGCATGTGGCGCAGGAGCGCTGCTCCGCTGCGGCTGCTCGTTGGTCAAGGCAGTGGCGGGTGCTCATCGTCGTAGCTGCCAGTTATGCGCATGCTAGCGCGCTGTTGCCTTGCTCTGCCGAGTTGCCTCTTGTGCCAGCAACGGTAGCGGGCTGACAAAGCGGTGCTTATATGCCGCGGCACTGCTGCGGTGCGACGGGGCCGGGTTCAAGATGCCGGTATCTGGGAGGGCCACACGCACACCTGTTGGAGCTGGCTCTTACGGCGCCCGCAGCATACAGTGCAGTTGCGCTGGTAGCGCTTGTTCAGCGTTTGCACTACCTGCCTATCAGCGGTCAACCGGGCTGCTTGGGAGCGCGCTCCAGCACTGGTCAGCACGTGAAGCACGCACTGTTACGTGCCGTGCGCAGCGACAGACACTGTGCGTGTGGCGAGGGACAAGCAGTCTGCGCGAGTGTGCAGCACGCGAACCGCGACGCGGGCCCTGTGCCAGAGGACCTTGAGCAACCCTGCTCAAGCGGTGCGCGCGCGCAGGGCCCCAACCTGGGCGGCCTGTTTGGCCGCCAGTCGGGGACCATGGAGGGCTTCTCCTACTCCAAGGCCAACAAGGAGAAGGCTGTGCACTGGGCGGAGGACACACTCTATGACTACTTGCTGGTGCGGCACTCTCTTTCGAGCCTGCAAGGTCTTTCTCCTGCAGGCTGCCTGCACAGATGTAACCCTGCCTGACATTAACATCCCCTGCAGCTTGTATGGTTTACTGTTCGTGGTACACAAGCGACTACTCGCGCCTTGACGCACAGTGCAGGGCATCGCGTGTGCCAGCAGTCCACCAAAGGCGTGCAAGCCAGGGCATGCATCTGACGTGTGTTTGTTGCTGTTGCGGCAGGCACCAAAGAAGTACATCCCAGGTGTGCAGCGCTACGCTTTTCGCTGTTTGAGGCCCAAACTGCTGCTGCTGTCCCATGTGTGCATACGCGACAGCTCTGCAGCGCTGCTAGCTGCTCTTCTTGTCATCTGTATGTGTCTTATATGTACTTTGCACATACTTTGCATGTGTGCGCGTGATTCGACGGCAGGGCTTGCGAGCCGTGATACCTGGGTTCGGTGTTAAAACTGCAAGTGATTGTGCAGAGCCTTGACAGCCAAGCTGCTAGCCTGTCAGTGTGTGTCATGCTAGCTTGTGGTGTGGTGACAAGCTGCTGTCGTGCTGCTTGCAGGCACGAAGATGGTCTTTGCAGGCTTGAAGAAGCCGCAGGACCGCGCGGACCTAATTGCATACCTGAAGGAGGCGACTGCCTAGGCCATGGTGCGTCGCCACTCGCTGGTTGCGAGCTTCAAGCTGGTGCACCGGGCAGTACATGGCGGACAGGGCACTGTTTCTGCCATAGTGATGTGCTGCTGTGCTTGAGGCAGGGTTGTTCTCACCTGTCCGTTGAGGTGCAGCTTTGGCGTGCCTGCTATCATGCCATCTGCTGTGTTTTGCAAGAGAGACTGTTGACTGAACGCATCCACACTTGGTATGCGCAGGAGCGATGCCAGGTGTGTCTGGGAGTATGAACAGCGAGGATGGCAAGCTTCAGCTGAGACCGTCGCGCGCAAGTGTGCGCGATCGCGGGAAGCCTGGCGTGACTGGCGCGCATGCTGTTGCTGGGGCAGAGGGTTTATTATTGGGATTGCTTGAGGCTATTTGCTTAGGACTGGCCACTAGCATTGGCGACAAGACTGCATGGAAGCGATTACACTACCATCAAAGGTGTTGCCCAATCAAGTTATCGAAGAGGCGCTGCCACTCGTCTTCTTCTCTTTCCTCCCCCCTATCAGCGAGCAGCCGCGACCGGAGCTCCCCGCTCAGCGCACACTCGTCAGACAGCCAAGTGTTCCAAGGATGGCGCTCCTGGCACACCCACTGGGGTGTCAGGCCCACGCGGCGCCTTCTCGCTGCATGCAGGTGCGGGGCTGCCCCACTGGTTCAGTCTCCAGTGCGGTCGCATGACGCCTTGCTCCTCACGTGTACTACATGCAAGACGGGGTCGTGACTCCCAGTGCGAACCTCAGGCGTCGGGCTCGTCGTTTGCTGGTGGCGCGCGGCTGTGCGTGCGGCAGCGTGCACTCGCATGCCCGCGCATCGCCGCGCTGCCGGTGTGCGCGGTGCTCGCAGCAGAGGAGTTCACCGAGCGGCTGCGGTTGCACAACCTGGCGCCCCAGCCGGGCTCTAGGCGCCCCAACAAGAGGAAAGGGCGCGGCTACGGGGCGGGCCAGGTGCGGGAGCAGCACACGCCTGTGCGGGGCGTTGCAACAGGTTTCTAGAGTGGTGTGGGAGCAATGTGTGTGATGTGAGGGGGTGCAGCATGCAGTGCACAGCTTGGTCAAATTACGTTGCGCTGCAGCCACTTGTGGGGTGCCGCCTTGGAGAGTCAAGCTGAGCCGTGCTGTTTCTGAGCGCCTGCCTGCGCGTTGCTCAGGGCGGCAGCTGTGGGTTCGGCATGCGCGGCCAGAAGTCGCGCTCGGGCAGCGGCACGCGGCCCGGGTTCCAGGGCGGCCAGACGCCGCTGTACCGCCAGATGCCCAAGCTCAAGGGTATCGCCGGCGGTGCGCGCGCCCGCTGACGGCACGCTCTGTTCGGGCAAGCGTCGCTCTTCCTTGGAGAGACAGGGACTTGAAAGCGTGCCAAAGCAGCAAGCATGCGCCGAGGCCGGTGCCAAGGTCCTGCGGCGCGGCTGCAGAGCGTTCTCAGCCTGCTGGGCGCGCGGCGCAGGCATGAGCGCGGGCGTGCCCAAGTATGTGACGATCAACCTGCGGCAGCTGACGGAGCGCTTTGCGGAGGGCGAGACGGTGTCGCTGGAGACGCTCAAGGCCAAGCGCGTGCTCAACGTGTCGGGCAAGGAGGCCCGGCTGCCGCTCAAGGCGCGCAAGCCCCCTCCCCCCTTACCACAGATCAGTGGCACCACCACAGCAGCTCCTCAGCTGCGACAGGCTGTGAGAGGTGCAGAGTGCAGAGCGGGTTGGGGTGAACGATGCTGTCCGCGACCTGAGACACCTGGACGGGGCGGGACCAGGGCTTGCAGCGCCTGCCGCTACATGGTTGCGCCTCCCTGGTGTGCGGAGCCGCTAGAAGGTCGCCGGTTCGCGGGGCGCGCGAGCGGCGCGGCGCCCGGCCCGCTGAGCGGCGCGCGGCGGCCGCGCGCAGGTGCTGGCCGACGGCGAGCTGGCGGCACCGCTGAAGATCGCGGCGGCCAAATTCTCGGGCGCCGCGCGCGAGAAGATCGAGGCCGCCGGCGGCACGGCGGTCGAGGTCCCGCAGCGCGCCGTCTGGACCAAGGCGCTCGGCAAGGAGCGCGCGGCGGCCAAGGCGGCTGCGGCGGCCGCCGCGCCCAAGCCGGCCAAGGCGCGCAAGCCCAAGAAGGAGGGGCGCTGAGCCGCGCGGGCGCGCGGGGCGCGGAGCGCGTGCGCTGGGCGTGCTGTGTGATGCGCGAGCGGGCCCCTGCGTCTGGCGGTGGTTGGCCAGACGTTGTCAAGTGGTGCTCCTTGACCTCTGCCAGTGTGGCCGCTGCAAGCGTGTTGGCATTGTGCACGCCACCCATTGTGCACGCCACGCATGTAAGCGGAGTGTTAAAGCCATATCATCCGCAAGTCCATCCTCACTTTCATTCATGCTGGCCTGGCGCAGCCCCATGGTGCTGCTTGTGGCCAGCCTCGTATGCGAATGGCACGCCCCTCAACAGACCAGTGCCCGCCAGCGTCATGCGCATGCTGCCCCCCAACAAGGCCGCTCAGCACCGGAATGGCGACACGGCCTGCTGCGAACAGCAGGCAAGCAGGCGACCGTGCGTGCGCTCAGTGCCTGCCCTGCCTGACTTACATTCTGCGGCAAGCGCAGCTCATCCTGCATGCTCTGCGGCGCCCAGGCAGGTAGCAGCAGGTGCGAATGCAGCCAACACAACAATTCTGCCCCTCTGTGCCTGCCCGCGGCACCGCACCAGCCCAACAGCGTATGGTCAGCTCCAACGCACACTCAGGGACAGACTTCCCTGAAAGGAACCTGTCATCGCGGAGGAGTACGGCGACCCTGCTCCTGGACAAGGCCCTCGGCTGCAGCTGTCCGTCGCTGGGCCGACTTTTGGCATAGGTATACCTGGCCTCCCGCGCAGTCTCAATAGGAACTCCTCGCGACTGCAGGCATTAGGCGCATGCATGCCTGGCAAGGCATGTGCACGAACAGGCGCGCTACAGCTCGGCTGTGACGGCCTTCACAAAGCTGGCGGTGGTGCCGGAGCCGCCGATGTCGGGCGTCTTGATTGACGCGGGCGCGTCCTTCAGCACCGCCATCACCGCCCGCTCCAGCCTGGCGCAGGGCACAGCCGGCCTTACGCGCTGCCCGTCTCGCGCTCCCCCAGCAGAGCATTTTTGCTGCGGCTCTCGCAAGGCTTGCAGTCTGGTGTAAGACGCATGAGCGCATGCGGGGCACTGCGCGACATGAGCGCAAGCGGGGCGCCGCGCGCAGTGCCTACAGACATTGGCCTCCAGCTGGCTGCGCGCGCGGCGCGAGCCCGCGCCCGATTGTGCAACACGATGGCCACCGCGCTGGAAGGGGTAGGCCGCCGCCTGCTTAGAGTGAGCCGGGCGCGCAGGGTGCGCTGGGTAGGGTTAATGTTCGGGCCGCGCGCACCTGTCCGAGAAGTCCGGCAGGTTGAGGTGGCGCAGCAGCATGGCGCCGGCCAGCAGCGCGGCGGTCGGGTTAGCGATGCCGCGGCCGGCGATGTCCTTGGCTACGTGCCGCGCGCCCTGCTCGAACACGGCGCACTCGTCGCCCACGTTCACGCCCGGCAGGATGCCCGGCCCGCCTGTAAGGCCCGCCACCTGCGCGGCGCCGGGTCGGCGCAGCGCCCGCGCTCAGAGTGGTAGGGGTAGGGTAAGGGCATGATTGGTAGGGTTAGACACTCGTGCCCAGAGCGCGGCCGTTGCGCGGCGAGCGTTGCGGCATGCCGACGAGCAGGCAAGTCCCTCGGTCATGGCAGGCCTGGCGAGCGTGGAGCTTGCCGAGCAGGAGCACAAGCACCATAAGCACCAAAATCGCTGCAGAGTCCGCACTGCACAGTCTCGAGCTCGGGCAGGGCGCGCACCACGTTGGCGACCAGGTTGCCGTACAAGTTTGGCGTCACCTGCGCCGGCACCCTCCGCAGCTGAGGCGCGCTCCCGGCATGACTCAGGCAGCTTACCATAGCACACCAGGCGCATTGGCTGCTAGCCGGAATCAACTCACAACAGATCAAGCGGCACGGTAGCTATCACGCATCCGCCCGCATCATGGAGCTGGCAATGCGCGTCGGCCCGGGCAGGACGGATGGGCGCGTGCGCCCGGCGCGCGGCGGCGCCCGGGGCGCCTTGGGGGCAGGGCGGGGGACGCGCCATGACGTCAAACTGGCTGGGCCGCCCGGCCAGCTGCATGCACGTGTTGTCCACGATCATCTCCTCCGCCTTGATCATGGGGTAGTGCTTCGCCACGTCCCGGAACTCCTGCGCGCGCGCGCGCGCGCGCACGCTGCCCCTCTCAAGTACCCAGTGCGCGTCGGGCAGCCGTGTCATAAGAAGCTGCGCGTGCGGCTGAACCCTGGGGATCCCAAATGCGCGCACACGCTGCCGCAGTAACCCCGGTGCACGTCAGCAGCCGTGTGATGAGATATGGCACGTGCGGCCGACTCCTGCACATGCATGCTGACGCCCGGGTCTGCAGGATCCGGCTGGGGTGGCGGTCCTCAGGGGCGCGGCGCGCCCTGCGGGGCACACCGCACGCCTTTCAAACGGGGCCCGCGGGCTCGGCGCGGGCGGCGCGGCGCGCGCGGCCCGCACCTTGAGGAAGAGCCCGTCGCTGAGCTTCATGATGTTGGCCTTGTGGATGGCCGTGACCTTGCGCCGGTTGTTCAGGAACGCAAACCCGAACGCGTACTCTACCGTGCGCCGCGACTTCTCCGCCGTGATCACCTGCGGCGCGGCGCCGCGGCGGCCCTCGCGGCCTGGCGCAGGGACGGAGGCGCGCCGGGGGCGGTCGGGCACGCACACGACCTACCCGTTGCTCCGACTGCAGCCTGTTCAGCAGCAGGCCCTGCACCTGCCTGCTTGGCAATGGCGGCGCCCGGAAGGAGACCTCCGGAGCGGAGCACATCAGCGCGCATGAGGGGCGCACACACACGGCCGTGCAGAGGATGCCTCAGCACGTCAGCGTCTACCCGGCGCACGTCTCAGCTCAAGCCGTCTCAGGCCGCAGCGCAGAGACTCGACTGCTTGACCTGCTCTACCCTATCCTACGTCAGGCCTCAGGGTAAACCTCGGCCGCCGGCCGTGACGCAGAGCGCGTGGGGCGGGCGCGCCTTGATGCTCTCGATGACGTCCTCCACCACCTCGTGCTCCAGGCCGGAGTACTCGCCCTCCGTGTTTTCCCTGCCGCCGCGCCGCCGCGCCGTCAGCCGCGCGCGCGGCGTGCCGTCCCGCCCGCGGCCGTGCGGCCCCAGCGCCCCCGACTGCATGTTCATCGCCTCTTCAGCAGACCCTCTCCTACAAGCTTGTAAATGGAGTGTAATGCTGAAAGCACCAGCTTCAGCTACATCAAAAGTACCGCACTGCAGCACCGCGCTCGAGCAGTAGAACTATCAGCCTCGCTTCATGGGGGGCCGCGGCACTGTTCACAACAGAGGGCATGCGCGCCTGATGACGACGACGTCCACGTCAGAGAAGCGCGAGGGCACGCCGGCGATGTTGAAGCCGTGCACGAGGTTGACGTGCAGGTCCAGCACCTTGCGCAGCTGCACGTTGAGGCTCTGCGTGCTCGTGTTGTCCGCGGACAGCGGCGTGAACAGCGTGCCCTTCAGGCAGACCTGCGCGCAGCGCGCCCCGCGCGCGCGCGTCAGTGGGAATTTGACCCTAGGCCTATAACACTTTGAGCAGAGTGACAACACTCCATGCTCGGCCAGCAAGGAGGTGAGGCAGCACGGCCTCATGCGCTATAACCTCAGACTGTCTTGCTCTGTCAACAGCAACGTCAGAGCTCTACTCCAAGTATGAGTATCACAAACCGCCCAGGGCTGACCACTGTGCGGTGCCCCAAAAGGGGGGCGCGGGAAACGCACCCGGTTCCTGCGGATGGAGTCCAGCACGTCCTCAGGTATTTCCGTGTTGGGGTGGCCATACAGGTCGCTCCCAGACACGCTGTCAAACCTGCCGCGGGCGCCCGCCCAGTCAGCCTCGCCACGCGCGCCCAGCTGCACTCCCGGCTTCAGAAGGCTCGCTGTGCGCCGGCTGGGCGCGGGCCTGGCGGCTGGAGGGCGGAGCAGCTTGGTGAAAGCTCAGCAGAGGCGTGCCTGCGCTGTCTGCCCTGCTTGGCAACGTCACACGTCCATACAGAGCAAGTTTGGCGCGCGTGGGCGCACTGCTCAAACTGGACGGGCGCCTTGAGCGCGTCGAAGACTTCGCGGACCGCCGCGCTGACCTCTGGCCCGATGCCATCCCCGGGAATCAGCGTGACCTTCTGTATCTTTGCGTCGCCCGGCGACGGCACGTAGCAAATCC
>JAABUO010005844.1_pt1 | contig 14230 bp, 26 predicted proteins | sample 5559291 | NCBI WGS metagenome assembly JAABUO01 (sample SAMN10711878, study PRJNA513372) | rock metagenome | isolation source: Antarctica rocks | place: Antarctica: Victoria Land, Finger Mt sud | reverse complement strand
CGCGCGGCGCCATGATCTTCTTCCGCAAGGGCCTGCGCAAGACGGACAAGAAGGGCAAGGAGATCATGTACGACATGGAGAACCGCATCAACTTCGCCGTGTTCCCCGGGCTGCAGGCGCGCCCCGGGGTGTCGTGTCCCGCCAGCAGGCATCGTGGCGGAGCGGGCGCGCGCGGGTCTGCAGTGGGCAATGCTCTGCATTCACGAGTGTTGCGGAGTCCGAGGGCAGCATCAGGGTAAGGGTGAAGTTTGACTGTATTCTGGTTTGCTATTGCGGCTGATGCTGACTGATTTATCTGCATAGCTGAGGCTTTGCTTTTTTTTGGGGGTTGGACCTTGCTGCTGCCCTTGAGTGTGCGGGTGTAATATCTAGGCAAGCAGGACAATCACGAGTTGAGAGAAATGAGGCTGGCGCTGGCAGTAAGGGACGCGCCCGCTGATGGACCAGGTATCTGCGCCGGGCAGTGGAACGGGCGCTAACATGGTGATGCGCGACCGCGCAGGGCGGGCCGCACAACCACACGATCACTGGCCTGGCGGTCGCGCTGAAGCAGGCGGCGGGCCCGGAGTTCAAGGCGTACCAGGAGCAGGTGCTGAAGAACGCGTCCGCGCTCGCCGACGGCATGCTCAAGCGCGACTTCAAGCTCGTGTCCGGCGGTGCGCTCTCGCTTGCCCTCCGCGCACGCGGCGCAGCCCCGCGTCGCGCGCGCCGCTGCCTGCCCACCCTGTCACAGCGCAGCCGTGTGCGTGTCGTATGCGGCGTGGGCTGGGTGACCTGGCCCACAGGCCGCAGGAGGTATAACGCGGCTGCATATGTGTTGCTGGGGTGTCTATAACTGGCCATGGGCGCTGCACAAGCTGGCTGCTTGCCGCTGCGATGGCATTAGGACGGGAAGCGGCGCCGGCTGGAGGTAGACAGCGGGGCTGGGCCCTTGTCGTGAGAGCACACACGTGCGCAAGCGCAGCAGGTGTCATCAGCCGAGCCGGCCGGGCTGCAGCTCAGGGGCTGCATTTTAAAAACCCTAGCCAAACCCGCACCTGGGGCATGCGCAGCGAGCTCAGCGTGCAGGAGCGCGCGCGCGCAGGCACCGAGAACCACATCGTGCTGGCGGACCTGCGGCCCAAGGGCGTGGACGGCAGCCGCGTGGAGCGCGTCATGGAGCTCGCGCACATCGCGGCCAACAAGAACACCGTGCCCGGCGACACCAGCGCGCTCGTGCCGGGCGGCCTGCGCATGGGCTCCCCCGCGCTCACCAGCCGCGGCTTCACCGAGGCCGACTTTGACCAGGTCGCCGAGTTTGTCAGCCGGTGCGGGGCCCGGGCGGCCGAGAGCCTGACGGCGGCTCTCGCTGCAGCTGGCAGTGCTTCCTGGCGCTGAGCTGCATGTGCTGTGCCTGCGCAATGGCGTCCTGCAGTCACCGGGCGGAGTAATGTCAAGAGGAGTGACAGACACTGGGGTGCATGTCCGTGAACAACATGCGTGCTTGTGATGTATGCATGCATGATGGCCTGCGCTTTGGCGGCGCCAGGGCGGTGGACATCACGGTGATGCTCAAGGGCAAGGACGGCGCGGGCCCCAAGCTCAAGGACTTCAAGGCGTACGTGGACGCCAACGAGGTGCCCGAGATCAAGGCGCTCAAGCACGAGGTGGAGCAGTTCGCCAAGGAGTTCCCCACCATCGGCTTTGAGAAGGTGCGGCTCGCCTGACGCGCCCCGCGACGCTGCGCTGTGGCCGAGGCGCGCGTCCCGGGGCAGGCGCGCGGCTGGCGGCTGGTGCACACTCAGCCAAGCTCCGCGTGACCTTGGGGGGTACAACTTGCTTTGCGGCATGACAGTTGGGTGTGCATTGACTAAAGCATGTCTAGCCAGTGAGCGAGGTTATTTTTGATGTCGTGAATGCTTCCCCGGCAGAGCTCATCAGGCATGTCATGTCTCGCTGCGTGTTGCTGACAGAGCAGAGGTTTTTTTTTGTACCCTACTCGAGCCCGGTTGCATGCAGTTAACCTGACATCGTCCCTCGCGTGCAGGCGGACATGAAGTACAAGGACTAGGCGCGAGCGCAGCTCCCTGTACTCTGTGTAACCATGGCTTGTGCGCCGCCGCGCCAGCATCCTGCTAAGGGGCCATTCTGGGGTAGTAGCTGCTTCCAGGCCTCTTGGTTGTGACACATTGACTTCCTGCTGTATGCTGATCCTGCTGAACTTGCTAGACTGCGCACGATCAGCTTGCTGGCGAGACGTAGGAGAGCTGTGCAAGAGCTACTCTGGGACAATCTGTTGCAGACGCCAGCTACACAGCATGCAAGCAAGCCACATATACCTTTGCTGTGTTAGCGTGTTGCAATTGTTTTGCGCTTGTTTCGGCTATGCATACGCACATGCTCTGCTTGGCATGCATGTCCATCAATTCTACGTGGGGCCGGCCAGCTCCAGCAGGTAGGCAACGTCAAGCATTGCAAGTACTAACATGCTGAGTGAACCAAGCAACACCAACATGCTGAGTGGACTACGCAACAGTGCATCAAGCAAAGACGGTCAGGCAGCCAACATACAAAAGCTGTGAAGACAACTCTGAGCAGCATGTTGGGATAGGGCAATTTGTAAGGTCTAGATCCTCTGGTTGACATCCCCTGGCATGGTGCTGATGAACAGCACTGCTTAGCAGGCATACGTGCGTTCGTGGGAGGTGAGGGGCCACGACGGCGCAGGGCTGCGCCAGTGCCACGGCTGCCTGGCAATGGAAGGCTCGCCTGGCAGTCCACTTGCCAGGCTCTCACACGCACGTGGCTCACTTGGCAGTGAACTTTGTGACAGCCTGCCGCGATCCACAGTCATGCCTTGACATTTGCAATGGTATTTGGGCGAGCTGCAAACTTCTTCGCAAAGCGACCTGACGCACGCAAGACATTGTGGCAGGCCCTCGGCTGCGTCAAGCAATGCTTGACGAGCATGTTGTGGAACAGGCGATGGCACTTGGTACTCACCTTTGTGCCCTCCGACACCGCGTGCTTGGCCAGCTCGCCGGGCAGGCACAGGCGCACCGCAGTCTGCATGGGACAGCGCATGCGCCCTGCTCAGCACGCTGTGTAAGCCGCAACGTTACCATGCACAGCGCCAGCACAGCGCCGCGCACAGTGAGCACAAGACGCACCATGCAGGGAAGAGTCATGTCGCAAGCGGCGGGCGCAGACTTGCCACCAGCATGCAAGCAGGGCGCAGCGGGGCAGCACGAATACTGCCCCAAGCATGCACACTCATATGCAAGCATTGGATGAGGGAGCTGAGCGTGCAGTTGCTGGCAATGTGCGAGAAAGAGCGCAACAAGGGGAGCAAGGTGATACTGCCGTTAGTGCACGCCTGCACGTCGCGCGAGGTCATGGTCTGCTTCTTGCTGTCTGCGCAGCGCGCGCAGCGCGTCAAGGTTGCGTGTGCCAAGCGAGTGGCCTTGCTTCCGTCGTTCAGAGTGAGCGAGGCAGAGCGAGAGCAGAGGCGTGCGTACAGCGCAGGCACAGCGTAGCCTCGCGCGCAACCTTCTCAAAGACGTCTGTGCGTGGCAGCATCGGCCCTCAGGGCGCGCGGGAGAGTACAGGGAGCCGCATGCGCAGGCCTCACGCAAGCGTGACGCACCCCCGATGAAGCTGCGCGGGGCGCCAGCACTGAGTCAGGTGCGGACAGCGAGCTCAAGCAGGCTGGTCAAGACGAAGGGCGCCTACTTGTCCAGGATGGCCATGGACTTTGTCGAGATGCCGGTGTCGGGGTGCACCTGCACGAGCACACATGTGGAGCGCACGCGGCTGGCACTTGCTCGCATTGGCTAACACTCAGGTCAACGGATCGTTGGCCAATGCTACATCAGAGGTGCAGCGCTGAGCTGTGATCAGCCATGCAAATGTTGTGTCACCTGGCAGCATAAACTGCCTGCCTGCCAAGCGAAGCAAGCTGCAGACCGCATAGGATGCTGTTGCACACTTAGTAGCCTGTCACCTGGGGGTGCCGCAAAAAAACAAGGCAAGCACTGGCCTTGTTGCGTTTTCAAGGCGCTCATGCCTGCCTCGTTCTCAGCTTGCGGGGCGCCCTCAGGCCAAGCAGGTGCAGTAGCCCCCTGGGTGACTGCATGCGCCGCTGGCCCCGTCTGCAGCGCTCACAGCAAGGCAGGAGTCAGCTGACAGGTCCGCGCCTGCTTCAGGACCTTGTAAATGTATATTTTGTAGGACTCCTTGGCCTTCTTGTAGAAGTGCTGCTTCCCAGTCTTGTCTGTGTACTTGCGCCTCGCCCTCCTGTCCTGCGGCATCACGCTCTTGGCAGGCTTCTTGACGCCAGTGGCTGGCTTCTTGGGCGCCATAGCAAGCAGGGCCGCTTTCTTGTTAGCGCACAAACTCGCAGCCCGCAGTGCCGTTCGTTCGCGACAAGGCGGCAGGAGGAGGCAGGCTTCGTGCCCTTTGGCATTCGAGTGGCATGCTGGGTTTACACCGACCCTTTTCAGGGTACGCTTTGCCCCATGTTGGCGGCGGGCAGCCTTGCTTGTCGAAGAGCTCGCCACTCGGGCCTGTGGAGCAGCGAGGCCGGCCGCGATGGGGCACGTCAAGGTAGTCAAGAGCAGCCCGTATTTCTCGCGCTTCCAGACCAAGGTGCGCGCCGTTTGCGCTTGTGCACATCAGTTCCCCTTTGGTAGCGCAGCTCGATCATATGTGGCACGCATCAGCCGGAAAGCACTGCTCTGCAGAGCCGGCTGCGGCCGCACCTGGTCCCGTCTGTGCTTGCACTGCAGAGCTGCACCGCTGCACGATGTAGGGCTGGGGGCACGCTGCCCGTACTGAGCTGACTGTGAGGCTGCCGCACTGCCAATGGGCGGCGTGCCAACCTGCGCGCGTCGGGCGGCGCAGTACAAGCGGCGCCAGAGCGGGAAGACCGACTACCGGGCGCGCCTGCGGCTGACCACGCAGGACAAGAACAAGTGCGGCCGCAGTGCCGGGCCGCCGCCTTGTTGCCGCTGCGCGTCACTGTCCACTGTTGTTGCACCTCAACCGGTCCGTCACACGTGCCGATAGGATTTAAGAGATAGGAGGGCTGAGCGAGCTCTTACTGCGGAAAGCCCAGGAGCACTTGCTCGTATTCACTACAACTCTTCTATAGCGCCGCTCGATGTTTCATCCGCTGCACAGACAGCGGCAAGCACACCACTTTGGGCGTCTTGAGATGCCCGGCGCGCGCAGGTACAACACGCCCAAGTACCGCTTCGTGGTGCGCTTCTCGCGCAAGGCGATCACGTGCCAGATCGCGTATGCCACCGTCGCCGGCGACGTCATGGTCGCCGCCGCGTACAGCCGCGAGCTGCCGCGCTACGGCCTGTCGGTCGGCCTGACCAACTACGCGGCCGCGTACGCGACCGGCCTGCTGCTCGCGCGCCGCGTGCTGACCAAGTTTGGCTTGGACAAGACGTATGTTGGCCTGGAGGAGCCGACCGGCGAGGACTACAACGTGGAGGCGGCCGAGGACGGGCCGCGCCCGTTCTGCGCGCTGCTGGACACCGGGCTCAAGCGCACGTCCACGGGCTCCAAGGTCTTTGCGGCGCTCAAGGCGCGGGCCCGCGCGCCGCCCGTCGCCCTGCCGCCCAGGCGCTGACGCTTGCAAGGGCAGATTGCAGCTTAGGCCTGCGGCGACTGGGAGCGTAGGAGGGTGGCTGGTCTGAGTGGGTGGCGTCGCTATTCTTAGTGCTCTCCGCCGGTCTGCATTGCACGTTACTTGGCGTCAGGAAGAAGAAGCGTGCAAGACATGTTCCTGTGACAACAAACTCGTCCCTATGACTCACCGTCCTGAGGAGCCGCGCACATGACCAGCTCCGCTCACCGACACGCCGCCGTTCATTGAGCGCTCCGACGCCGCGGCGCAGGGCGCGCTGGACGGCGGGCTGGATGTGCCGCACAGCGACAAGCGCTTTGTCGGCTACAGCGCGGAGGACAAGGCGCTGGACGCGGAGACGCTGCGCAAGTACATCTACGGCGGCCACGTGTCCGAGTACATGGAGAACCTGCAGGCGCGCTTGGCATAGGGTACTTCAGCCTCTCTCTGACATATACCCTATGGTGCGCAAGTGCATCTGCTGCGGCCACGTGTTCGAGCACATGGCGAAACTGCAGGCGCGTGTGCAGACGCGGCGGCGTGCACTTGCACCTGCGATCCTGCTTACAGCGCGCTGCTATGGGTTGCCTGTGCCTGCAAGCTGGGACGCGGTGCCTGCTGGACGGCTGTGCTTGTTTGTCGTGTCTGTTGGAAACAAGCCCCGCTTGCGCCTGCGTGAAAGGACAGCAGGAGACCCATCAAAGCATTGGTGTGAGAGGCACACAGGGTTGTTGTCAGCGTCATCACCATCGGGCTGTGTGCCTGAGCAGCGTGTGCCTGCTGCGCGCAGGATGAGGCGCCCGAGAAGTACCAGACACACTTCAAGGCCTGGATCGACGCCGGGTTGGACCCCGACGGCGTCGAGGACCTCTACAAGGAGGCGCGCGCCCCTATCCCGGCGCCGTCCGCCGCACTGCCTCCAAACAGTGTGGCGCCTGCAGTGCCTGAGAGCGGTGTGGCGCCCGTGCGCTGGCCGCAGGCGCAGGGGGCGGATGCATGCAGGCGTGCGCGCGCCCAGCAGCCTGTGCGGCTGAAAGGGCGCGCCGGCGTCTGAGCGTGCGCGCAACTGCGGCGGCGCAGGTGCACGAGGCCATCCGCGCGGACCCCATGCCGCAGCCCAAGGAGCGCGTGAAGCCGGATGAGATGAAGCGGTGGAAGACGCCCAAGCTGACGTACGACGAGCGCAAGGCGCAGCTCAAGGCGCGCAGGGATGTGACTATGTTATTTGTTATTACCCTAACCGTAGCAATATGCATGCCTGGGGCGCTCGGTTGCGCCTGAAGACAGGCGGTCGGGGGTTAGCATGCCGCGGCAGCTTGCCGCGTGCGCGCACACGCGGACCGGCCTACGCTGAGCTGACCGGCGCTCGCTGGCGCCTGCATCCTGTGTGCTTGAGCGAGCGGCATGAACGCATTTACCTGCGCCCTTGTCGCAGTGCAAGCGGATGCAGGGGAGAGCGCAAGGCGTAGGGTTTGCCTGACCTGCTTGCGGCGCGCTGCAGGAGCGCCTGGCGGCGCTGGCGGAGGCGGGCGAGGAGGCGCGCGCCGCCGCCGGCGAGGACGAGGAGGACGAGGACGAGGACGAGGCGGAGGAGGATGACGAGTAGGGCTTGGCGTAGGGGCTTTCATGCTGTGTGCGGGTTATGCACGCAGGTGACAATGCCGAGTGAACTGGGGCAATGAGTGCCAAGAGTTATGGGGCACGGGCGTGCGCGGGGGGCGCCTCCTGTGCGGGCTGGTCTGTCCCGCAACATGCAGCGCTGCCCCTTGCAGAGATGCTTGGGCAACGGCGGCTGGCGCCGGCCGGTCCTCCGTCTCCACGAGGAGGCTGCTAAGGAGAACAGCAAGTGCCAAGAGCGGCATCTGCCGGGCACTGGATGACAGTACGAGGCAAGGCTGTTGACCGGCTTGTCGAGCGGGTGCCTTTGATAGGCGGCGTTCTGGCCAGCGGCTGCGGCTGGCGGAGGAGTGCTGTGTTTTTTTTACTGGGTTTGGTGTTTGGCAAGCGTGAGATCTTCAGGGCGGCTGCATGCGCTGCGACGGCAGTGCGAAGTGCTCGAGCTGCCCGCATGCGTTTCGTTCCGCAGTGTAACACGGCCATACCTGCACTTGCTGCGCATGCGGTGGCAGGGCATAGCGGCTCAAGCGGCGCGACGCTGAACATAGCCTTGCAACATCTCCTGCTGAACAGCCTTGAAAGTCTTCTGCTAAAGAGCGCACTTAATTTCGGCGAGAGCTCCTCAGTCAAGCTGTGAGGTTACACTTACGCACCCTGCAGGCTCGGCCAGGCCAGGTCTCAGCCAATTTAGCATGAGCGCAAGCCACACCGCAAGCCGCGCTGCAGCAAGCTGCAGACGTGCAGGCGCTTCGTCGCGTGGCGCATGGTGCATCGAGGCAGCGACTGGTGCGCATGCCGGCCAGATGTTAGTGCTCTGTGAGGTGTTCCAGGGCACGCACGCCCCCTGCGGGTTCCAAAGGCAACAGAAGTCTCGCTGGTGGTCAGCCCTATCCCGGGCTCGTCACGTTGATGCCCTGCATGTCCTGCAGCAGGCGCAGCAGGTCGCGGCCGCTGATGATGCCGCCGGCCGGGATGCCCGCGGCGCCGCCCTCGCCCTCGCCCTCGCCTTCGCCTGCGCTCCCGGCCGGGCCGCGCTGCGGGCGCGGGCCGGCCAGGTCGCCCTCCTGCTCGCGCAGCAGGCGCGCCAGCGGCGCGTCCGCGCCGCCCGCGAACTCGCGCCATGTGGGCGTCGCCTGCGGCGCGGCGCGCGGCGGCGGGCGGGTCATGCGCGGGACCCCTTGGGCTACGCTTGTTCCGAAGCGCAGGCCTCCTTTCATGGGCAGCGCTGCTGCGCCCTCTCTCGCAGCGCCCAAGCACAGCTCGGGCCCTGCTCAGGGAAGAGAGAGGAGCTGCAGCAAGGAGGCTGTGCTGCATGCATGAGGACGACATGTCTCCGGGCCATGCCCACCTGCAGCCGCGAGCGCAGCGCGGCCTTGCCCAGCGCGCTCTCCTGCAGCAGGCGCGCGAGCGCGAGCGCATAGCCCACCACCGGCGACCGCCGCCCGACCGGCTCCCGGAGCGCCGCCGCGCCCACATACGCGAGGACCGCCTGGCGCGCCGCGCCGGCGGCGAGCTTGCCGGTGCCCCATACAGAGGCACAGACATGGGCACACAGGATCACGCGTCCCGGCTCACAACTTGGTCGCAGTCAGCCTTTCGGAAGAGCGCTGCGCGTGGCGGCCCCGGTGGGATCCGCATGGCATGGCGGCCCCGGTGGGAGCGCAGCCCCAGTGGGATGCGGCAAGTACCATGTTGCCGCCAAAGGAGGGCGGCACCTGCAGCGGCGCGCGCCCCTCCGCGCGCTCCGGCCCCTCCGTCGGGGCCGCAGCGCCCCAGCCCGCGCCCTCCGCGCGCGCACCCGCCGCCTCCGCGCCCGCGCCGGCCGCCGCGGCGCCGGCGGCGGCGCCGGCCTCTGGCGCGGGCGCGACGGGTACGCCGCCGGCGGGCTCCACCAGCGGCAGCCACAGCGCGGAGCAGGCGCTGTGCAGGCACGCCCTGCCGCGCGGCCCGGCAGTCGTAGGTTCAGGGTAAGTACCAGGGTTAGAGTGGCGCGCGTCTGCCGCGCAAAAACACGTCTCCAGAGCAGCCGCCCGGGGCTGCGGCAAGGGCGGCTGGGCGGACGACCTGCTGCACGGCCAGGCCGCTGCAGCTCAATGCCCTGAGGCGCCTGCCCGTGACTGACATCCGACACAAGCGTGCACGGAGCGCCGCGGCGTGCAACACCCCGCAGGCCGGGCCGCCAACGCGTGCGCCTCCACAGCTGCCAATATCCCCTGGCGGCGTTGGCGGCGCTGACGGGCCCCGGCAAGCAGGTGAACGGCCTGCGGGATGGCCTGCGGGAGGTCCATGGCAAGCACGTGCACGCCGCGCGCCTAAGCAGGCGCAGGCAGGCGCAGTGCAGCGCGTTGCAGGCCGGGCGCGCGAGCGCGAGCGCCATCGCGGCCGGCACGACGCCCAGCGCCGCGAACGCGCGGTCAAGCTTGGCGCCGTTGTTGCCGACCAGCTGCGCGGCGATGCTGGCCGCGGCGACGCGGTGCGTGCCCACCGCGTCCTGCAGGCGCTGCGGACAGGGGTCAGGGCCGTACGCCGGCGGGGCGCTGCCGACGCCCACGCAGCGCGCGCCGCCAGCTTGCTGCAGGGGCGGTCGTGCGGGCATGCGCAGGGAGCTGCATGCAGGTGCGGCAGCCGGCAGGGCGCCGGCCCGCCGCGCGCCTGCAGGGCGCCCAGCTGGCTGAGGACGCGCGGCGGCTCGAGCGCCAGCGCGCGCGCCAGCAGCGCCAGGCGCGCGCCCGCGCGCGCCGCGAACGGCCGCCGGCCGAGCGGGCCGGGCGCGCCCTCCGCGTCCAGCCCGCGCGCGATGCCGCGCAGCGCCGCGCCCAGCGCAGGGATGCTGGCGGCGCCGCCCGCCGCCAGCGCCTCCCCCGCCTGCAGAGCAGCGCGGCCGCGGCATTTGCATGTGTGGCACCACACGGCCGCACAGGTGCTACAGCACGTGACATGCTGGGCACGCCCGCGTTGAGCGCGGCGCCCGCCCGCGCGCCCAGTGCGTGCGCACCGTCAGCCGGCAGCACACTCGCACTCGCTTGTGCAGCACCCGGCGCGTGCCCGGCGGCCACCCCCGAGGAGCGGTGGTGGCCCTGCAGCGACGCGCCCGCAAGTACATGCTCTCATGTGAGCTCACAAGCACGGCGCGCATGACCCGCCGATCCGCGCCGACCCGCGCGCCCGACTCTGCGCGCGAGCGGCGGTCGGATGGCGAGCCCGCAGGAGCGCGCCGCGGAGGGGGCCGCGCCTCCCGCCAGAGCCGCTCGGCCGCGACGACGGGGTCCTCCACCGGCTCACTCGGCGTGTCAGGCAGCCCGGCCGGCATCTCCTCGCCCTCGGGCTCCAGGATCAGCGCCCGGCCAGGCCCGTCGCCCCCGGCGCCCCCCTCCGCTGGCGCCCCGTGCGCCAGCTCCATGCTCAGCACCGCGCCGCCGCCGTTGCTCAGGTCCGCGAGCGGCCCGGTCACGACCTGGAGCTGCTTGCGCTTCTGCCCCAGCGCGCCCTGGCGCGCGCGCGCGCCGCGTCAGGACCATGCATCATGCAACGCGCGCTGCACAGCGCTCGTGCCTCACATATAGTTAGTACGATGTTCAAGTGCAGCCAGCGCGGTTCGCGCGTGCTCAGGCAGTGGTTACCCGCGCGCAATCGACATGGACAGGGTAACAGGGTACATGGTAATGCAGAGGCAGGGTTAGGGTAGGGCCGTACCAGCGCGGCTGTCGCCGCCTCGGACAGCGGGTTGCCGCGCATGTCCAACAGGATCAGCTCGGGCGCGGCGCCGTCGTGCAGCGCATCCGCCAGCGCCTGGCCCATGCAAGAAACCCTGGTGAGGGTCAGGGGAAACCACAGGGCATGCACGCGCGAGGTCGCTGCGTCGAGCGGCGGCGCCCAGTCGCCCGCCGCCAGAGTGCACGGCCGGTGCCAGAGCCGAGCGGCTCGGCGCCAGGAGGGCATGCGCTCAGCTCTGCAGCCATGCCGGCAGGGTGCGGGCCAGCGCCGCGCTGCTGACAGCCAGGGTTTGCCACGTCACAGTGTGCAGCCATTGGCACGGGGTGTCAGCAGCGCATCAGCCGCAACCCCCCCATCCAGACGCTCCAGTGCGCTTGCGACGCGCAGCGCACATGGGCGGGGCCCTACCTGCGCGCCCTCCTCGCCGATGCTGTTGCCGCTGAGGTCCAGGGAGGTCAGCGCGGAGTTCTTTGCCAGCGCGTCGAGCAGCTGCGCGCAGCAGCACGCGCCTCTCGCGTTTCCGTCGATGCCGCCAGTGCCTCCACAGCCACGGCGCGGATTGCCGAGTCTTGGGCAGCAGCGTGCGTGCGTGCATGCGCCAGCTTGCACAAGCCCACCAGACTGCCAGAGTGGGGCAGGTGCACTGCGCTGCAGCTGACATGCGCTCTGCTTCACAGCCACAATGGTTCTGTGCATGCACCTCTTGCATGCAGCGATGCATGTGCTGCATCGGCAAAGCTGTGCATGCCAGCTGTCTGCATGTGACCCATAAGGCAGACGGTGCATGCGCACTGGCTCACGAGGCCTTGCGCATCCTGCCTGACGCGCAGGCAGCATGCGTGTGCGCACAGGATGCAAAATGCAGCGCCCTGGACCATCTCTGTGCGCGCGGGTTCCCGACACACGTGCTGCTTTACGGTCAGGCGCGCGCCTTGCGCGACTTGCCGTCCGCGCCGTCGAGGCGCAGGCTGCAGAAGCTGAGATTGCCCCACTCGGGGTCGGCGCCGCCGCCACGCAGCGCATCGAGCGCCTGTGTAAACCTGAGCGCGCAAGGGCGGCCTGCGCCTCACTGACCTGGGGCAGACGGCAGACAGCGTCCCTCTCGCAGCGATACGATTACTTAAGAGATACAGCGCTGCGCCTGCCAGATTGAACTGAACTGTAAGGCCCGCTTCTGCTGTCAAGCTTGGGCGCAGGATACCACCCAGGAGCCCCCACACACCAGGCACGGCTTCCCGTGTCAGTGGCCTATTAACGAGCTGTTAAACGAGCTGGGTGCGTGGCCACTAGTGTCCACAAGGGTGTGAAATGAGTGCACTGATTGATTAAACCTCAGAAACCTCGGCCAAGTTGCGGCAAGCTGAGTGCAGTCGCCAACGCTGGAGCGGCTGCCGTCCTGCCCCTCTCTGGCCCTATGGGACTGCTTCTTACAAAGTCTGGGCAGGCCCACACCTCCGCTCCAGCTCCTTCTTGTTTGGTGCATCAGTGGCTGCTGTGCTGGGAGCGTCCTCGCCAGAGGCCGCAGTCCCACTCCGCTTCTTCTTTTTCTGGACACGGCAAGCACGGCTCTCAAGCCTGCAGTCCCTGGCAGCAAGGGGGCCCGGGTGCACCGCAAGCAACCAGCAAGTGCACTGCCCCACCTTCTTCCTTCGCTTCTTGGCATCGCCTTGTGCGCCAGAGGCGCCGCTGGTGGAAGTGTCATCGCTCTCCTCGCCTTCGTCTGCAGACTGTTCTGGACGTGCCTCCGCCTCCTCTTCCACTTCTGGCATTGCCGTGGATTGCTATTGCTACTTTTGCAGAGAGCTGCGGCGCGTTTGGGCACGATGAATAACAGTGTGGCTGCCGGCTAGCCTTTGTATAACGTCTGTGATCAAAATATTCAGGTGGGCGTCCTTGCCCTGCATGAACCTAAACGTGCGTGCACGTGCGAGGCTCAGGCGGCAGCCATCAGGCCCCGAGGTTGTGAGTGAAGCACATGTGATGCACAGGTGCCAGTCACGCTACCTATGCCGTAAAGCCACGTACCAACCAGTGGTAGGGTTAATGCCCACGGCATGCTACTTACAGCACACCGTGTGAGAGCAAGGAGGCACGGATGCACATGTCGTGGGCCACCACGGCGCCGCCGCAGCGCCCTGCGCGCCTCCACTCCATGTGCATGCATGGAACTGCCATGTAGCACACACAGCTGCCTATTTGCACACTGCTAGAGACTCCGCCAGCACCAGGCCACACCTCCTGTGCACTCAGCGCCCGGCGCTCGAGTTCTGCCACGTCACAAGCCATCTGCCACAGTCCGCTCTGAACTTGAAGGAGCAGTCACACACCTCAGCAGCTGCAAAGACTGGGGCCCGCCCGCATCGCTGGGACCCTCGCCCAGTTGCGCAGCGCAGGTGCGACAGGGGCAACGCCACGGGCACGGAGCACAAGCGCGGACAAGTGCCAGCTTATTCTGGCGTGCACAGCCGTTTATTGCAGGCCCAAAACACCTGCCATGCGGCCCAGCTGCGCTCACATCGCGCCGTCCTGCACCCACCCCACCCTGCGCACTTTGCGGGCTTGCGCCAACCAAGCAGTTGCCCTTTGCTGGTACGCCCGTCTACCAGCCACGCAGCACACATGGACGAGAGCAGGCCGACCGACACCGAACAAAGCACACCAAACTCTCTCAGATGCACCATCCCGCCGAGGCTCCGCGCGGACAGACGCGGCGAACGGCAGAGCGCGCGCCCGCACATGCTCCACCTGGTGGGCGGGCAGCGCTGGCCTACTCGGGCACGCCGGTCCACCAGCCGTGCAGCCCGAACGCGATGAAGAGCAGGCCGCCCAGCACGGACACGGTGCGCTCGTTGATGTGGGCGGCCAGCTGGCGCCCGCCCAGCACCGCCGCGCCCGTGCACAGCGCATGGCCGAGGATGCCGCCGAGCGTCACGCCGTACACGTCCGTCGACGCGGCCAGCCCGATCGTCGCGATCTGCGCGCCGCGCCTGGCCTTGCTGGGCAGGGCGGCTGTGGCTTGCTGCTCCCGGTGCGATGCATCGGTCCCTGGGCTTGGGCGTGATGAGCAGGCGCACGCCGGCTGCGGTGGACCAGCTCTTGTGCACATGCGGGCACCATGCATTCCGCGCGGCCAAGGCAGTTGCCGCGCGGGCGCGGGCGTGCAGCACACGTGCAACAGGCAGGCGGGGCCGACCAAGCCCTGCCATCACAGCCAGGCCATGGCCAGCCACCAGGGGGAGGTAGTGTGCGCCTTGGGCGCACATGCCCCAGCCTGCCGTGGGC
>JAABUO010005843.1_pt1 | contig 14232 bp, 12 predicted proteins | sample 5559291 | NCBI WGS metagenome assembly JAABUO01 (sample SAMN10711878, study PRJNA513372) | rock metagenome | isolation source: Antarctica rocks | place: Antarctica: Victoria Land, Finger Mt sud | reverse complement strand
CGCGTGCGACACCAGATTCGGGTCGTCGAAGCTCACCTCGACCCGGCTCAACTCATGCGATGCTCGCATCGCCGCAGATGCCCTCCCCTGCGCGACGATTTGGCCTATCGGCAAGACCAAACTGGCAGCAGTGCAGGGCATCTGCCCCTAGACACGCCCAACACAATCAACAATTAACGGTGCATCCAGGCTGACGCCAAGGATGCCTTGCGCGGCAGCGAATAATTCGGGTTACGACGCTCGAACCACCCGACACTGGAAGGCACCTGCCAGGTTCAGACTCTATGACTGCGCAAGACGATGCCGAGGGCCCGCGCCGTGACGGTCGCGCCTTGTCGCGGGCGGGTGCGGGTGGGTGCGGCGGATCGGTCGCTGACCGCGCTTTCCGGCCTCGCCGGCGCTGGACGCCCTCGCGGGGCGCCTCGGCGTGGTGGGTGCGCTGGACGCCGGGATCGGCCCGGTCAAGGACCGGGACCGGGGCCTCTCGGCGGGGCATCTGCTCGTCGGGGTCGCGTTCGGTCAGCTCTGCGGCGCGGACTTCTGGTCCGGGCGCGGGCTGACGGCGACGGGCGTCCCGGCGTCCACGACCGCGGCCGGACTGACGCGCCGGTTCACCGCCGAGCACGTGGCCGGGATCGAGGCGGGCTTGGGCACGGTCTACCGCCCGGTGGATGGCGCTGCTGCCCCCGGCGCGGCGGTCCCCAACATGGAGCTTGCCCTGTGGGCACGGTCTACCGCCGGTGGATGGCGCTGCTGCCCGCAGGCTCGCCGCGCTTGAGTACCGGTCGGAGGAGTGTCGCCGTGGGCCCCCGGTCTTGAGGCTGCACAGCCAGAACCGGCAGGACTGCGTTTGCCCTTGACGTACTATGTACGCTAGAACGGGTCCAGTCGATCCTGTTAAGGAGTTGGGTTAGCGCAACGCGATCGCACAAGGGTCCACTCTGCTAAGTCCAGATGCTGAGCCGTCCGTTCGGCCCGTAGGTCACGCCCCGCATGATCGGTAAAGATGTTGCCTGCAGCGTTGTTATGGGCCCTACCGTTCGAAGCTCGGAGAGTCCGTTGATTATCGTTCACGACTATCTCACGCAGCGCGGCGGCGCGGAGCGGTTAGTGCTGTCCATGCTCCGAGCGCTTCCCGATGCCGAACTGGTGACGTCGATATACGAACCGTCGAAGACGTTCCCTGAGTTCGCGGAGCACCGTATACACACGCTGTGGCCGTCGCGCGTCGCGCTACTCCGTAGAAATCATCGCCTGGCGCTCCCCGTACTGGCGCAGGCGTTCAACAGCTTCTCAACGACCGAGGACTTGCTGTGCAGCAGTAGCGGGTGGGCTCATGGGGCGCGCACTACTGGCCGCAAGACCGTGTACTGCTATACGCCGCCACGGTGGGTTTATGCCCCGGACAGCTTTAGAGGCGGCAGAAAACCAACTGCCGCTGCTCTACGGGTGGTTGCCCCTCTCCTCGGCCGGTGGGACCGTCGAGCGGCAGCCTCGGCAGACGTCTATCTGACCAGCTCGCAGGCAATGGCCAATCGGATTCGCGACGTGTATCGCCTTGAGGCTGAGGTACTACCACCCCCGATGCTGCTCACGAGCGACGTTGGCGCCGCGGTGGCGGACCTTCCCACGTGCTACGCGCTGGTCGTCAGTCGCTTGCAGCCCTACAAGAACGTGGACCAGGCGATCGAAGCCTGCTCTTCTCTCGGGATTCCCCTCGTTGTGGTAGGTCATGGACCGGAGCTTGCGCGGCTGAGGGCCCGCGCCATCGGGCGTCAGGTCATCTTTCTGCAGGGTCTGAGCGAGCAGCAACTGCACCGCGTGTATGCCAAAGCCCGGGTGCTGATCGCCCCGGCGTATGAGGATTATGGATTCACCCCCCTTGAGGCGGGCGCGCGCGGGGTCCCCGTTGTGGCGCTTGCAGAAGGCGGCTATCTCGACACAGTGATCGACGACGTGACCGGTCTGCTGTATTCGCGAGGCTCGTTGAAGGAGGCGCTAGCGGCGGCGTTGGGTCGCACCTGGAATCCAATGGTTATGCGGGCACACATCGCCACTTTCTCGGAGGACCGGTTTGTTGAGCGGCTGCGGCACGTCGTCCTAGGTGTAGATGCGTGACCTCACCTTCCCGCTCAGTAGTTCTTGTCGGCATGACTTGGCTTGACGACTCGCCCGGCGGCCTCAACCGGTACCTTGGGAGCTTGCACGCGGCATTGCCATCGGTTGGCGTCCTCAGCAAGGTTGCGGTTGCAGGAGCGAGGCGGGACAGTGACGCGGCGAAAGGTGTCCTGCGCGCCAACGGCAATCTGCCGCGTCGGTTGCTCGGGATCGACCGTGTGGTGCAGCAGTCAGGCCACGACGCAGAGGTCCTGCACTCACACTTTGCGTTGCACGCGCTGCTACCGGCCCTGCGCGGGAGGTTGCCGCTTGTGACCAGCTTTCAAGGGCCTTGGGCGCAGGAGAGCAAGACCGAGGGGGACGCATCCGCGGTTCGCTTCGCGGCACGAAGCGCAGTCGAGCGTGCTGTTTACCGACGTTCTCAAGTGTTGGTATGCCTCAGCCAAGCTTTCGCCGACGTACTGGTGGACGAATATGGCGTGGCGCCATGGCGTGTTAAAATAGTACCTCCGGGTGTGGATCTGGACCACTTTCGGCCACGCGATCGCGCGGATGCGCGCGATCGCCTCGAGCTCCCAGCCGGTTTCTTGGCGTTGACCGTGCGGCGGCTCGCCGAGCGCATGGGATTAGACGTGCTTCTATCATCCTGGGCGAAGCGGCCCGACGGCCTCCTGCTTGTGGCCGGTAGCGGCCCTGCCAATCAGGCGCTGCATAGCCAAGCCAAGGCGCTCGGCCTCGGGGCGGACCGGGTCCGATTCCTTGGCCGGGTCGATGATTCTGAGCTGCCGCTGTACTACTCCGCTGCTGACGTCTCCGTCGTACCGACGGTTGCGCTAGAGGGGTTCGGGCTGGTCGTACTCGAGAGCCTGGCCTCAGGCACGCCTGTGATTGCCTCAGCCACCGGGGGACTCGCTGAAATCCTGCCGCGGCTGCAGCCGGACTTGTTGGTCGAGCCTGGGGACGCGTTCGCCCTAGCTGACCGACTCTCAGGAGCCGCCACTGGGAGACAGCCCCTACCGACCTCCGAAGCTTGCCGGCTGTTCGCTGAAGAGTTCAAGTGGCCGAACGTCGCTGCGACCTTCCGCGACGTGTACGACGAGGTTGTCGGCGCGAGAGCCTTGGCCCGCGTTAGCGTTGTTTATCTACTGAGCACGGGGCAGCCATCCGGCGGGGAATTAGCCTTGCTTCGCACGATACAGGCGCTGGGACCGGCAATTGTTCCGCACGTTGTACTTGCTGAGCATGGTCCGGTCTGTGAGCTGTTGCAAGACTCGGGCGTCACCTGGGAAGTGCTCCCGTTGGGTAGCGCAGGGGCTGCGCGCCGGAGCGAGGGTGCGAGGGCCGCGCTGAAGCACGGTTTCGCGTACGCGGCTTACGCGGCCCGCGTCGCTCAACGGCTGCGCGCCTTGTCGCCGGACCTGGTCCATGCCAACTCGCTTAAGGCCGGTGTCTATGGCGGCTTTGCCGCGCGGTTGGTTGGGGTGCCCATGGTTTGGCACGTGCGCGACCGTCTGACCGAGGACTACCTGCCTCGGCACGCGGCCCGTGGCTTCCGCCAGGCGGTGCGGTTCCTGCCAGCGGGTGTCGTTGCGAACTCTTCCGTCACGATGCGAACGCTACGTCTGCGGGCTAACCAGTCGTCGGAGGTGGTGCCCAGCCCTGTGGATGTGCCCACGTGGTTTCGGCATGCCCCCGACCCGACTTTGCGTGTCGTATCAGTGGGGCGTTTATCGCCGTGGAAAGGACAGGACGTGCTACTACGCGCATTCGCGCAGGCTTTCCCGAGCGGCGAGGCGCGCCTGGACATCGTAGGAGGCGCCCTGTTCGGCGAGGACGACTATGTCGTTGAGCTGCACGAGCTGGCCGACCGGCTCGGAGTCAGGGACACGGTCCATTTCCTTGGTCATAGGCGGAACGTGTGGGAGACATTAACGCCGGCGTCAGTGCTGGTGCACTGCTCAGTGATCCCCGAGCCATACGGGAACGTTGTCGCCGAGGGACTCGCTGCCGGGCTGGCGGTTATCGCTTCTGACGCTGGCGGACCCCGGGAACTGATCCAGCACGGCGAGACCGGTCTGCTGACGCCGCCCGGCGACGTCTTGGCGCTGGCGGAAGCCCTCCGGCGACTAGCCGATAACCCGGCATTGCGCACGAAGCTCGGCGCTGCCGCGGCCCGTTCGGTAGGGCGGTTAACGTCCCCGGTATCGGCCCGTTTGTTGACCTCACTCTACGAGCGCGTCCTTGGTCGCGATCTATCGGTTGTTAGTGCGGGGGCTTGAGATGTGCGGCATCGCGGGACGGGTGACCAACGGTGGTCCCGCCGGGCCGGTCACGGCCATGGTCGCCGCCCTGCATCATCGCGGACCAGACTCCGGGGGGATCCAAGTGTCGGGCAGATGCGCACTCGGTATGCGCCGGTTGAAGGTGGTTGATCTTCGGCCCGAGGCCGACCAGCCGATGACCGGGGACCGCGGCGACATTTGGCTGGTCTACAACGGAGAGCTCTACAACCATGTGGAGTTGCGCGCCGAATTGCGCTTTCTCGGGCACGATTTCCGATCACACAGCGACACCGAGACGATCGTGCACGGGTATGAGGAGTGGGGGGAGGGAGTTGTTGGGCGACTGCGTGGAATGTTCGGGATGGCCATTTGGGATAACAACCGAGAGAGGCTTCTGCTCGCGCGTGACCGGCTCGGCATAAAGCCCTTGTACCTGCGGGACGAACCAGAACAGGGGCTCGCCTTCGCCAGCGAAGCAAAGGCATTTGGTCCGGCACTGGTCGATACGTCCGCGCTGGTGTCGCTGCTTCGGCTGGGCTGGGTTGGCTCGGGCCGAACAGCGCACGTGGGCATCCGTGAACTTCCTCCCGGTAACTTCCTCGTGTATGAGCATGGCAGAACCCAATTGACGGAGTACTGGCGCCCCCGCTGGCGGGATGAGCCCGTGGACCCAGAGCTGGTTCGCGATGCCGTGGCGGACAGCGTGCGCCGGCACTTGGAGGCCGACGTCCCTGTCGGAATCTTTCTGTCGGCCGGCGTTGACTCAAGTGTGATAGCCGCTCATGCCGCTGGACGCGCTGACGTCCGCGGTTACACAGTCGCGTTTGACGACGGTCCCGACGAATCTACGGATGCTCAACGTATAGCGCTGCGGCTCGGTATCAAGCAAACTACCGTGCGAATTCCTAGTCGTGCTGTTCCTGCAGCGCTCGACCAGATCATACGTGCAATGGACCAACCGTCAGTCGACGGCGTTAACTCGTACTTGATATCGCATGCGGTTCGGGAGGCGGGAGCTACCGTCGCTCTGTCGGGGCTCGGCGGTGACGAGTTGTTCTCCGGCTACTCCACCTTCCGTCGCGTACCGCAGGTGTTGGCCGTCGGCCGATGGGCTCCGCAGTTGGCGCTCGCAGCGACCGTCGACACCGCTGCGGCCTCGGGCCGTACACGAACAAGCCGCTATGCGCGTGCCCTTGAAGGCGCCTCCCTTGGGGGTGCGCCGGCAGCCTACGCTGCCGTTCGTGGTCTGTTGTCATGGTCCGCACTGAACAGGGTTTGGCCGCTGACCCGTGATCTGCGACTTAGCGACGCAGACTTGGTGGATGTTCGTGTTGGCACGGAGGTTCGAGAGCTTGAGGCGGCCAACTACCTCCGTTACCAACTTCTTCGCGACACTGACGTGATGTCGATGACGCACTCGCTCGAGGTGCGCGTCCCACTATTGGATGACCGAGTCGTCGAGGCCGCCCTGGCGAGCCGACCGGCCGCCAACGGGCTGAGCGGCAAGCGCCTGCTGGCGTGGACAGGTGGTCCGGCAGTGGAGCGGCTTGCGAGGGAACCGAAGCGTACTTTCACGCTTCCGTTCGACCGGTGGCTAGGTGGCGAGCTCGCGGGCTGGCGGCGGAGCGCGCTTGAGTCGCTTGCAGAGGGAGGCCTTGGCTTCTCCATTAGGGCTCTGCAAGAGTTAAATGTCGCTTACGATAACGGAAACTTGCAGTGGCGTCCCTTGTGGGCGCTTTGCGTGTTGGGCAAATGGCTTCAGAATCAAAACGACTTAAGTGGTTGTTAGTCAGCGCACGAAGGGCGTCGCCCTCCGGAGAGGCTTCTGCGCCGACGGTGTTGGCCCTCCGCTCCAGTCTGGCGCCTTTCGGGCGCCGCAGGGCCGAGCGCCGACGTTCTCGCGAGATCGAGAATGCCCACTTGGCAAGCGGTAGGGTCAGGGTTTCGACGCCGTCAGGGGGAGCAGTGAGGCCTACCACCGCACACTCCGGGAGGGTTGGGAGGCTAGGATCCCGGTCCCGCGCCTTGCGACTCGCGCCATTCCTCATATGCTCACAGGGCGTAGGGGCACTGCTGGGACTCCTAACAGCTCGTTGGCTGGGACCCAGTGCCAAGGGAGTCGTGACTGCCTTCGCAACTTGGGCACAACTCATTGGCTGGATTGCCGGGTTAGGACTGGGCACGGCGTTTCAATTGCGGGCCGTTCATATCAGGGGTGAGCGCGAACTCCTGGGCCGCATGCTGGGAAATGCTTTAGTTTTCTCTGTCACCGTCGGACTCACGACCTCACTCATCGCACTTCCGCTCCTGTCCCGCAGCCTGCGTCACTTGAGCCCAGACGCACCGTACATAGCCAGTTTGTTACTCTTGCCTATAGCTTTCAATATGCTGACTGGCTTCTTGGCCTTGATCCAACTTGCCTTGCAACGGACCGGGCTGTACGGGACGACGCTATTGATCTCGCCGATAGTCACGGGAATACTGGCGATTGGCTTCCGTGTCTTTCACTATCTCAACCCTGTGAGTCTCTCATTCGCCTATGCAGTTGGGTCGCTCGCTTCGTTTGCCACGGCGGCGGCCCACCTTCCATGGCGCCTTAGCAGGCCACATATGCCTTCGCTACTCCACGATTTGCGCTTCGGCGTCAAAACATGGCTCGGATCAGTTCTAGGGCTGGCCAACTTGCGGCTTGATCTGCTGCTCCTCTCGACGTTCCTGGCGAGCGCCAAGATTGGCATCTATGCCGCGGCTACTAATCTCCTGATCCCAATTGGAGTGCTACCGGCTGTAGTTTCGCTCCTAATCCTGCCGGAAGTGGCCAGCGCGGCGACGAGCCGAGAAGGGTATGGCCTGATCCGTAGACGTGCTGCGCTGACGGTGAAGGTATCGAGTGTGACTGCTATAGTTATTTGTTTGCTGTGCCCAGTGGTCATACCTGCGTTGCTTGGCCCTGCTTATCGGCCTGCGATCCCCCTCGTTCTTATTCTCGCTCCGGGCCTTGTGGCGCGCGCCTACGCCAACGTCCTGATCGCGGGCAGCACTGGTCTCAAGAAGACCAAAGTGGGCAACGCTGCTGAAACCGCAGGGTTGCTGTTCACCATCGTATTGCTGGTAGCACTTGTTCCAACCCTGGGCATTTTGGGCGCCAGCTTTGCCTCCAGTGCTTCTTACACCGCCTCAGCGCTCACGGCGTTCGTACTAACGAGGGACAAAGGGCAAGCCGCACATCATGACACGGAGGTGCCTGTCGCGTGAAGGTAGTCACCCTAGGAATCTCGTCTGGCGAGACGTGCGGCGTGCATCAGTTCGCGCTGCGGCTGGATCAGGGATTGAGGGCTCATGGTTGCGACGTGAACGACTCTTGGATAGATGCTGCGGAGGTGACCATCGCAACGCTTCGTAAGTGGAAACAGAATATAAGACGTCACGTTCGTGCCGAAGACCTCGACCTCATCGTCATGCACTATTCAGTATTCGCCCTCAGTTACCGCGGCATACCGGTCTACGTGCCATTGTTCTTCCGTTTTCTAAGGCAGGTCCGCGTGCCCGTTATGCTTTTCTGCCATGAATGGGCCTTCCCTTTCGGCGAGAACGGGGCGCGCGGCAGCTTGCAGGCCGTCTCTCAGCGGGCAGTGCTGCCGCTTGTCCTGAGTGCCCCTACGGGCATATGCGTTCACACGCCAGAGAGAAGAAGCGCTCTAGCAACATCACGCTTGACTGGGAACCGCCCGATCTTATTCACCCCTGTTACTAGCAATGTAAACGGTAATGGTCGCTGGCGTGGTCCCGCTCGCGACTCTACGAGCTGCGCGTCTACGATCTGTATTCTGGGCTACGGGGCGGATTCAATCGCAGTGGAGGCTCTGACCACAGCACTTTCACTGTTGCAAACCAGTGCCAAGCCAGTCACCCTAAAGTTGTTGGGGTCTCCCGGAGCAGACTCCGCCATCGGTCGGCGTTGGCAGTTGGCCCTGGAGCGGAGTAAGATTCCGTACCACTTCACAGGAGCGCTCGACGATGCACAGCTGTCGGAGGAGCTTGTAACGGCGGACTTGTATGTCTCGGCGGATGCGCGCGGTCCAGTCACGACGCACATCCTTAGCGGCAGCGCTTGAAAGAGGCGTACCGGTCGTAGCCATGGATGGTCAGTACACCTGGGAGCCTTTCCGTCACAGTGGAATGGTAATCGCTTCTCCTCAGCCAGAGCGGCTTGCTGCAGCGATTAGAGCAACGCTGAGCGATGCGAGTGGGTCTGCGCAAAGGTCAGTGTTGCTGATGCGCTTCTATGACTCTCACATGGCAATTGAGAAGATTGCTCGAGATGTTCTTGGGTTCGCCCGAACGCTGGTTTGCCGAGGAGAATATCGTGATTGATAGTTCTGACTGCATGTCCATCCTGGTGGTAAGTCATCCTTCGGTCATCTCGGAGAACCAGGCTGTCTACGCCGCTCTCTCTCGCGAGTACAAGCTAACATTGGTCTGTCCACGAACTTGGCCGAGTGAATACAGCCCCACGCGTACACAAGCTTCCCGACATCAGGACCTAGCCGGCGAGTTCTGTCCACGGGCAACCCTTCGGTCAGGGAAGGGGCAGCAACACGTCTACCTGATGCGGCCAGTGAAGTTCATCTCCCAACGGAATCTAAGTCTTGTCTTCTTGGAGCAAGAACCGTTCTCACTCGCAGCATTGCAGTGGGGAAGGGCTGCGCTAAAGAGTGGTATCAGATTCGTGGTTCAGATGGACGAGAACCTGGACAGGCACATGGATCCGGTGGCGCTTCGAGTGCGACGTTGGGTTCTGCGAAATGCCTCTATGGTCATCGGTCGGTCCCCGAGCGCTTGCGTTCTAGCAAAGAACTGGGGTTTCTCGGGGCCGACCGTTGTCGTACCGCACGCAGTCCCCGGCTGGCAGCAACCCCCTGCCCTATCGAGACCGCGAGCCGAGGGTGATGAATTCACAATTGGCTTCGCGGGACGATTCCTGCAAGAGAAGGGAGTGCTGGATTTGCTTCAGGCGGCGCAATCGGTGACCGGCCACGTGCGGGTGCTCATGGTGGGAGATGGGCCTCTGCGGGAGACCTTACGGTCATGGACACTCCCAAACGGATATGTCGATGTTGTTACCGGCGTAAAGCATGCTGACATGCCCGGCAAGTTTGCAGAGATGGACCTTCTAGTCCTCCCCTCTAGGACCACGCCACAATGGGCCGAACAGTTCGGGAGAGTGCTTGTCGAGGCACTGGCCTGCGGCACGCCAGTGGTGGGCTCCAGCTCCGGTGAGATCCCGTGGGTTGTCTCGGAGACCGGAGGAGGAGTTCTCTTTCCTGAGGGGGACGTCAACAAGCTGGGAGAGGTCTTGGACCACTTAAGTAGCAACCGGTCACTTTTGCGTCATTACGCGGACATCGGGCAAGCATCGATTGAGAGGTTGTTCAGTGATGAAGCTTGCGCGGTAGCGATGGCTGCCGCCTTTCGAGATGTGGTTGAGGCATGACGGAGGCGACTTTGAGGGTCTGTCTGGTTCATAGGGACCTGCCACCTCTGGCCGGCGGAGGCGTCCCACATCAAGTTCTTCGTCTGGCGAGAGCCCTAAGTGAACGCGGTCATCTAGTCACGATTAAGACTCTAAGTCCGCCCTCGGCCGAGGAGGCATTCTCCGTTGAAAGACTGCCGTTCGGGGTGATGTGGCGATCAGAACTCTTCATTCTTATAATCTTCCCATGGATTGTTGCCACGCGGCGCTACAGGTCTTACGATATCGTTCATGTTCACGGAAACAGTGAATGGCTCTTCCGGCGCCGGACGCCAGTTATCAGGACCTTCTACGGGACGGCTAAGCAAGAGACAAGGCATGCGACGAGGTTTCGGCGGCGGCTGTCTCAGCGCTTCGTCTCGATGTGCGAGTGGGTGGCTTTGTCGGCTGCCGACTACACGGTCGCCATATCCGGAGGTGCGGCGAAGGCGCTTGGTCGCGTGGACAGAGTCATTCCGTGCGGGGTCGACTTGAGCACCTTTCACCCGGGGCCGAAGTCCACAGTTCCGGCGATCCTGTTTGTCGGAACTCTCGGTGGTCGCAAGCGCGGGCAAGTACTGGTGGATGCATTCGTTAGAGACGTTCTTCCGAGGTTGCCTTCTTGCGAGCTGTGGCTGGTGAGTCCGGAGGCAGCGACCGGCCCGAATGTACGTTGGTTGGGAAAGGTCAGTGACCCCGCGCTGGCAAGTCTTTATCGGCGGGCGTGGATCTTTTGTCTTCCGAGTACGTACGAGGGGTTCGGTGTGCCTTACATCGAGGCCATGGCCAGTGGGACCGTCGTGGTTGCAACCCCAAACGAGGGAGCCTTGGAGGTGCTCACTCACGAAAGTGGTGGTGTTATTAGCTCGGAGGATCAGCTCGGCCTAGTTCTGGCTCGCCTTCTGTCGGACTCCAAGGACCGCCGAGACAGGCAAGATCTGGGCTTGCTCTTTGTGCGAAGATTCGAGTGGAGTTCTATTGTAACTCAATACGAGGAAGCATATGCGGCAGCCACCAGTCGCCGTTAACCGGCCACCCGGCCGATTAAGGCAGGCCTCACGGGTGTTCCTTTCGCGTCGGCTCGGTCTTGAGATGCCGCTGATTGTACTTGGCTGTGCGGCAGGCGCTACTGCCGAGCCTCTTCGCAGAAGTGTGCTCGCGTTCGTCGCCTCGGGTCTACTCGTAGTCGGGAGCGCTATCAGCCTACGACTCGGTTGCTCCATGTTTGCTGTGTGGTTGATTCTTGAAGGTCTAATTAGGCGCGTAGTTGCACCTGGCACGCTAGCTGGTATCGACCCGTTACTCCTGGTCGCTCCAATCTTTACGCTCTACATATATTTGCGGCTGCAGGCCGATCGCCCTGAGGTGCAAAAGACTCGGCTCGTGCGAGCCGTGTTCGCCTTACAGACGCTCTGCTTTCTTAGTGTTGTTAATCCGTTTGGTTCCCTGCGGAGCGACCTCATAGGCGCCGTCGTTGTTGGGGTACCGACTGCGTGGTTCCAAATAGGCTCGAACATACCTCGGAGCACGCTGAAGACTATTTTGACGGTTGTGCAAGGGAGCGCAGTTGTTGTTGCTATGTATGGCATCAATCAAACTCTGCGCGGTTTCCCAAGTTGGGATGAGGCCTGGATCGAGAGATCAGGTTATACTGCATTGCACGTAGGAACCGTCATCCGGGCGTTCAGCACCCTCTCCAATGCCGCAGAGTATGCCGCCCTGATGGGAGTCTGCGTCGTTATCTCTATCTCAAAGCTGTTGTCCCGTTTCTCCATGTTGTCAATCTTAGCGCTACCGCTGTGCTTGGTTGCACTAACGTTGGAATCTTCTCGGTCAGTGCTCGTTACCACTATTCTCGGCAGCGTGTTCGTTCTCGTGGTCCGGTCGGGGTTGCGGCTGAAGTGGGCGCTCCTGGTCGTTATCCCGGTCATAATCGGAATATCCTCGCTTGCAGGGCACCTGTTACAGAGTGACGCCGTTGCTGGAAACGATCTGCTTTCGCACCAAGTGAGTGGGCTTTCCGATCCTACTGGCCAAGGCTCGACTCTGGGTTTGCATCTAACCTTACTGCAAGATGGGCTCACTAGCGCAGCCAGCAACCCTGTAGGCGCGGGCCTCGGGGCAATAACATCTGCGGCCGGTACCGTTGGTGGTGGCACCTCTGGGACTGAGGCGGATCCGTCTAACGCCGCGGTGGCTCTTGGGGCGCCTGGACTACTCGCATATCTCGTTATTCTCATCTCCGGGATCAAACTGGCCTACGGAAGCGCGAGGGTTCAACGCAGATGGTGGTTGGCTGGAGGACTGGGAACTCTTTTGGTATTGGTTCCACAGTGGCTCAATGGGGGTCAATACTCGGTAGTTTGGCTTCCATGGTTGATTCTTGGCTATCTAACGCAACCCACCTCTGTTCCAGCTCCTTCCGCAACAGTGGAAAGGTCGCCGATTCCGGTCTCGTACGAACGGCGGTAACCGGGGGCCGCTCGAAGAGGTCTGCGGGGTGAGATCGTTGTTCATGTCGCTGGAGCGGATCAGTGTCGAGTCGGCCGGAGTGGCCACGCTTTTCCGGACAGGCCTACTTGAGTTTCTGCTCTGCTGACCTGCTGTTTTATGTTGCCTGCGGGGGTGCGTAGTGCTGGGCTTCGACCTGGGCCGGGGTGCGGTAGCCCAGCGAGCTGTGGAGCCGCTGCCGATTGTAGAACACCTCGACGTATTCGGCGACAGCGGTGCGGGCCTTCGCCGGGGTGGGGAACGCGGTCCGGTGCACGAGTTCCTTCTTCAGGCTCGCGAAGAAGCTCTCCGCGGCCGCGTTGTCCCAGCAGATCCCGGTGCGGCCCATCGAGGCGACCATGCCGCGGGCAGCGAGAGCAGCCGCGAACTCGTTGCTGGTGTACTGGGCGCCCCGGTCGGAGTGGAACACGCAACCCGGTGCCAGCCGGCCGGTGCCGTGGGCCATGGACACCGCGTCGATGATCAGGCTGGTGCGCATGTGGTCGGCCATGGACCAGCCGATGACCGTGCGGGTGGACAGGTCGATCACGGTCGCCAGGTAGAGCCACCCGGTCCAGGTCCTGATGGAGGTGATGTCCCCGACGAGCCGGGTCCCCGGGGTGCTGGCGGTGAAGTCCCGGGCGAGCCGGTCCGGCACCGCGGCGGGCTGCTCCCCGGGCACGGTGGTGCGCCGCCACGGCCGGGGCTGGCAGGCCACCAGGCCCTGCTCGCGCAGCAGCTGCGCGACCAGGCGCCGGGACACCGGCCACCCGCTGCGCCGCAGGCTGACCATGACCCGGCGGGCCCCGTAGGTCTGCCGGGAGTGCGCGTGGACCTCGGCCACCAGCCCGGCCAGGGTCCGCCGTCGGCGGGCCGCCATCGTGCTCCCCGCGCGCGCCCAGTCGTAGTACCCCGACCGGCTCACGGCCAGCCACCGGCAGGCCTTGGTGATCGGGTAGTTCGCTTTCTCCGCGTCGATGAACGAGTACTTCTCGCTCACTGGTGCTTGCTCGCGAAGAAAGCAGCGGCTTTTCCCAGGAACTCACGCTCCATCTTCAGCTCGCGGACTTCTGCCTCGAGCTCCCGCAGCCGCGAACGCTCCGAGATGCTCAGCGCCGGCTCGTCGCCGGCGTGGGCGCGCCGGTAGATCCCGACCCAGTTCCCCAGAGTGCCTTCGACCAGGCCCAGCTCCCGCGCGACCTCGGCGATAGGACGACTCCCATCGATCACCATCTTCACCGCTTCCTCACGGTATTGCTGTGAGAACTTCTTCCGTGTACCTGGCACCGCTTCTCCTCCCGATTCCTACAAGGGTCTCAGTAGGGTGACTGTCCGGAGGACAGGTACCACTCCAGGTAGCGTCACGTTGCGTTGAATTCCTGCAGGCGGAATTGGATCGTAGCGGTCGGGTGGGTGGAGGTAGGTGGTGGGTGGGTGGTGGTGGGTGGTGTGCTTGAGTGCTTGAGGTGCTGTCAGGCGGGGTGGCTAACAGGGCTCCGTCGCAGCGGGGATCTGTCCGGTTTCCGGGGCTCTCGGAGTAGTCGCAGCGTACTGTTCAACCCGAGCACGAACCCGGTGGGGTTGCCGGTGAGCCCCACCCGGTCGCGGGTCGGGCACCGCGCGCAACGCGGTCAGCAGGTCACCCGCACCACTCGCAGGTGCGCCACCGGGCGCGGACGTGGTGGCCGAAGATGAGCACACGGGCACGGCTCCAGCCGACGATGACTGGCTGTAACTAGTCACGTGCTTTGTGCGTGGGGTAGCCAGGGGTCGCCGGCGGTGAGTTGGGTGAGGGCGTGGTAGAGGTTGATGTGGTGTTTACCAGCGGTG
>JAABUO010005842.1_pt1 | contig 14234 bp, 5 predicted proteins | sample 5559291 | NCBI WGS metagenome assembly JAABUO01 (sample SAMN10711878, study PRJNA513372) | rock metagenome | isolation source: Antarctica rocks | place: Antarctica: Victoria Land, Finger Mt sud | reverse complement strand
GAAGTTACAGTTACATACATTAATTTTAATAAAGATTTAAAAATCGTTTTAACATTTACAAATATTTCTTAAGTACAGCAGCTTATTAAACAAGCAATAAAAGAAACGACTGCTAGTTAAATTCTTTAAAAGATGAGCAAAGCAGTAATACGAGCAATGACAAAATTTATTATTCAGAATGTTATTAATCTAAAACTTCTTAAACTTAATAAAAGAAAGAAGTAAAAGATTAATTAAATTAAAGATAATTACGATACTGTAAGAGTCATGAATTAAGAGATTATTAATAAAAGAAAAGAGAATTAACGAACAAAGATATAACAAAAGAAGATTAATTCTTTACTACGTTTAGCTTTTAAGCTCTTTACTTTAAAATCTTCTTTTATTCGAAAACGAGCTATCGTAATCTTAGCTTAATAAATAAAGCTGTAAAATAAAAAGATTAATGATTTACGACGTTTAAATTCTAAGCTCTTCACTTCGAAATTAATAACAGCAAGCTCTAGTTAAAAGAAGAAGCAGCTGATAATTAGACTACGAGTTAGGCAGAATCAGAAGCAGAATCAGAAGCAGAAATAGAAATCTATAACTAATTAATCAGAGCGAGTCATGCGTATCAGAAGAGCCTCAAAGGGGCTCTATTAGCTACGTAGTTTACCTAAAAAATGAAATGTGAATTTTCAGCCCTATAGGGCTGTCCCACTGCCAGGTTTATCCCACTGCTAGGTGAATTCTTCTAGCTTTTAAAGTTTCTTCTCGACGTTTAATTTATTCTGCGCATTAATGACGTCTCGAATAACTGTATATTTATTTAATAATAATTAAAGTAAGACTTAAAAGCGACGTTTTAACTTAAATAAATCGCTTACGTTTTTCTGTGTTATAATGATCTTTCGTGTTAACTTAACGAGATGTGTTCATGTCTTTTTAATGAAGATATTCGTCGACATTTTATAATTAATGAAGTTCGTTAAATATTATCTCTCAGTAATTTATAGTTTCTCTTTATATTTATAGCTTAAAGTATTTTAAATCTCTTTCGCTAACGTCTTGTCTGTAGTGTGTTCTTAATCGTTAACGATAATGCAAATAATTAATTAATAATAAGCTTTCGCGTTAATCTTTTAACTTTCGAAGTTAAGAAATTAAATTTCGCTAATGATACTAATAACGCTATTAAGTATGTTCAAGTTAAACTTGTCTTTAATAACAAATTACAAGTCTTTTTTAATAAGTTATCTTTTCATGAAAGAAAATCATTAATCGTAATTCTCGCGAGTAAAAATAAAAAACAAATCGTCGTTTAATGAAAAAGTCGTTAAAGTTCATAACGTGCAATATATGCTTAGCTTATTGTTAAAATCGTAGAATAAAATAAAGATATTAAATAAATTAACGAGTAAAGTAAAAAGAATTTAATCTCGTCAGTAATGATGAAAGTTTATGCGTTCTTTAACGCGATCGAGTGTATGTTTATTTATTCGCTTTCTTAAAAACTCGTAATAAACTATCGTCTTAATGTAAATACTTATTTATCTTTTCGTAAGATGCGTAATAAGCTGTTAAATTTCACTAAACTTCTTTAAGTTAATGTACTTATTATTTTCTCGTAAGACGCGTAGTAAGTAATCGCTAATTACTCGTTTAAATAAGTCTCGTATTAAGTTATCGAGTATTAAATGCTTAAAGTGTTTCGATTTAATTACGTTAAAAGCTTCTTGTTAATCGAGCTTATAATTTATTAAAAGAATAAAACAAACAGTATTACATATAATGAAATCTTTCTTAATTAAGAAGAGAAGTTACAGACTGTTTTATTTATATATTATTATACATGAGTAAATCGCGACTAGCGATCTTATTCCTGACGCTAGTTTACGAAGAGCTACTAGAAACGAGCCTGTTATCGCACTTTTTAACAAATGTTAAAATTATATTTAACTTTTTTTTTAATTTATACGTAAAGCTAATAAGCTGTTTTTACATCGCTTCTGTAATCATAAGATAGAATTAATAAAAATTAAGAAGTATTTAAACAAGAATCTGTTTAAGAATTTTATTATTCTTAGTAAAATCTCTTACTTCTCGTTAATATTATTTATTCTGAAGATTAATAAAGACTTACGCTTTTATATTAATTATTAAAAGCTTAACGTTATAATTAAACGAAATTAATATTTCTTATCGTTAATTAAAAAGATAATAAAAAAGATTATAAGCTGTTTACATTTTCCTTAACTAAAAATTATCGTCATCTTTAATAAACTTTACATGTATTTTAAAAGCGAAGACATAATGACGTTTATTATCGCTTTCAAATCTTATAAATATAAAATACTTTTCTTTAATTTAATTAAGGATTTTAGTACGTTTCAGTAATACATTAACGATATTTTGTAAAACTTTCTTAACGAATTTTATTAAGCATATTTAAATGATATTTTTATTTATAATTAAATTAAAAAGAATCATTAAAAATATATAAGTTTAATTCTCGAATGATTAAAGCAAGCTAATTTATAAATTAATATTAAGAAGTGTAAATTTAACGTTACGAAGATTATCTTTTTAAACGTTATCGTATCGAGTGAAGATTTACGAATGAATTTTTAAAAAGTTAAAATTATTATTAAATAATCGTCTTTAACGAATTTAAAAGAGATATAAAGATTCATTCGTAACTTTTTTAAATTAATAAAATCATTAATTCATTTTATTAAAAAAGATTCGCCGTTCGTATAAAGTAAATCGTGAATATAAATCTTTAAAGCTTTTAAGTAATAAGTTATTAAAGCTTTAATTTTAAAGCATTTCGATTCGAAACGATAATTTATATTAAAAACGAATGCTTTAAATCTAGTCATTAATAATATTTTCTCGCAGTATAATAATAATAAAGTTTTTTACTTAGTTACATTTTATAATAAGAGCATAATTTTAATCGAATGTAATTATTACATATATAATAAGAAGTTACTAATAATTATTCGTTACTTTAAACATTAACGTTCTAAATTTAAACATATGAACATGTTTATTTAAGTCTTTATAAATCATTAAATTTTAAAGATCTTTATGAAAAATAAGAAATTAACTCGTAATTAAACACGATATTTAAATATTTTATTCGAATTTAACTTTCAGATAATTTTTCGAGTTAAAAAAATAAATAGTAAAATTAACGCTCTTATTCGAATGTTTTTTAATAATAATAATTACTCGTTATTTAATAATTAAATAATTCTTATCTTTAATCGAGTTAAGATTCGTATAAGTAAGACGAAAACGAATCTGTTTAATCGCGTACACGAGATAAACAAACTTAATAATTTATATTAAGAATTTCGTTAAGTTATTACAGATAATTTATTAAAGTTCCGTAAAGTTAAAATTAACGAATGCATAATCATTAATGATATCTTATTTAAAAATGATTTACTAAGAATTTTAAAGAATCTTTAACCAGAAATGTGAAAGAAGATACATGATTAATTATTCAGTAAGCATTTTAAAATTAATAAATAATAAATTTACTTCGTTAACATTATTATTAATAAAGATCATGTAATTATTATTAAATGATATATTCGAAACTATCATGATTATTAACGCAGTAAAGTTCTTCATGACGCTATAAATTAATTACTAATTTTAATTTTAATTTTTAAATAATAATAATAAGATATAATTATGAATTTAATTACTGAGTTATTAATGTTAAATGATTACAGCGTTATTTATACGATTATTAATCGTTTCTTAAAGAAACATTATTATGTGTTCTATTACTTAAACGATTAAAAAACTTTTATTAAAAAACTGATCGAAATTCTTTTATATAACGTATATTAAATACACGATTTATTTAGTTTAATTATGTTAAATCGCGAATTACAGTTTATGTTAACGCTTTAAAAAAGTGTTTGTAAACGATTAAAGATTAAAATTTATTTATTTATTACATATTACTTTAAAACAGATAATTAAATTAAATAAGTAAATTAAAATGTTAAACGAAATCTTCGTATTTATTATATTTACATGTAAGACGACTGAGCTAAATGAATAAGTACTCATGATAAAATTTAACGATAATAATAATATCTCGTCGTTAATCTTTCTGTTTTCTTTTTATTTTAATAAAAGCTTTCACTTACGTATAAGTTTTAACTCAGATATTATTATTTACGAATTTATTCGTAAACGTTTATAAATTATTATAACGAGTAATATCGTTAGCAGAATAAAGAAACTATTAACATGTAAAACAGAATAATTATAAAAGAATAAAAAGATTATAAGTTATTAAGTAAATAAACATTAAAAGAACGTTAATTATGAGATTAATGATTAAATTTAATTATTTAATTAAAATGTAAAGTTTATTAAATCATGTAAGAATTTAAAAAATAAATAGCTAAGTCTTTATTAAATTATTAATCATGCAAATATTTTTTATTGCCTTTAGTTATTTATTAATATAAAGATTTACAACGTGTTCAGTTCGAAGTTACTTAAATCGTACGCATTAAATTCTTTATTAAAATAATAATAAAAAATTTCGAAATCGATAACAATAAATAATGAAAAGAAATAAATTATTAATAATATATTAAACTCTCGTCGCTATTAAGATCATTTGTAATATAAGATTAAATAATACAAGCTAGATAAAGATAATGATTATTATTACGTTAACAAGAACGAATTTAAAGATTTAAAAGAAATGATTAACAAGTTTTACAAGCGTTATTTACAGAAGTCTCGATAAGATTTTATAAAGAATTAAAGCAAAAATTAAATTAATATTTATTAAGCGATGCGAACATTACTTCTTTAAAGAGAAAAATAATGTCACGATTCGAGTCTAAATTTAAACTAAATTTAAACTAAATTTAAATTAAATTTAAATTAAATAAATTTAAATTTACGTTAAATTACGTTAAATGTTAAGTTAAATCATGTAATCACGTTAATCTTATTTAATATAATAGTTAAAATCTTGCTTAAGATATTAAACTAATTAAATGATCGAGTTAATTACATATAATTAACGCTCGAGCTGAAAACACATATAAGTAAATAGTTTCTCGAAGGTTATTTTTTTCTTCTTAACTTTAATTCTTTATTTATTATATTTATATTAACTTAATTTATATGATTTTAATAAAAGTTAGAATATTTAAACGAGTAGTCTTTAAGTTAACGATTATTACGTTAAAGCGTATATATTAAGATAACGCGTAAAAGAATAACTGTTATAATTATTATCGTTCAGAACATTTCGCTAGTAATTATTCTTAATCGCGACGAAGCTTTATATCTTTTATTTTATTAATTTCTGTCTTTTATCGTAATACTTTAATTAATGAAACTAATGTTAATAAATAAAATTTAAAGAATTTTAAATCAGACTCGAAATTAAGCTTAAAAAACTAATTATTTTAATTAAAGTCTTAATTAAAAATAAAATCATAGTATTATTTAAAACGTTAATCGATGATAATTATAACGATAATAACGTTAATTTAAAGCTATTTTCTTTACATTTCTTTATTTTTAATTATTAAATGTTCGTCTTTAATCATTTATTTAAGCTGTAATGTTTTCTTAATACTGAATGCACGACTTACACTTTAATTTATGAAAAGTGAATTCTTATTATATACGAAAGTTTAAAGATCGAGTTAATTTAGCTTTTTAAATTTAAACGAATTAAAGATTTTAACGATAAAATGATTAAGAAGTAAATAACATATGCTATTTACTTAAACTTAATTATTTAACGACATCGTAAGCTTTCGATATTAACATTAATAATAAATTTAATATAGTATAACGTTATATTATTAAACAAACTCTGAATAAATTATTATAAATTATAATTAAATATGAGTAATGATTTAATTATTTTTTCTGAACTTTCGAGCTCGTCTTAATTAAAATCTCTTTCTTCGTTAAAAGTCTTATTTTATACGAGTACGAAATAACTTGAATTAATTTTCTTTCGTGTGTTTATGATTTTAGCTCGACTTAAACCTGAAAAAATTAACGCTTCGTTTTTTATACACAATATAAAAGCAAAATCTTTTAATTAATTAGTACGTTAATTAAACATTTAAATCTTCGCTTTATTTATAATTAATATAATTAATTAATTAATACGAAATCGAGAATATTAAATGAAAGAAATCAGTTTATTAATTATAAAGACTGTTTTTTAAAACTTTAAAGAGTTTTAATAAAAGATTTTATTACGATTATCTGAATATGTTTAATTAATTACAAATAAATAAGCTTTCGTCACGTCGTTTCTGTAATCATAAGATAAAATTAACGAGTAACTTTATTTCTTCTCAGAGTAAAGTTTATTAAATGTTTTCTTTTAAGCTTTAAAAGTTTAAGAAGTATTTAAACGAGAATTTGTTAAAGAATTTTATCACTTATAGTAAGATTTTTTATTCTTCGTTAATATTATTTACTCTGAAGATTAATAAAGACTTACGCTTTTATATTAATTATTAAAAACTTAACGTCATAATTAAACGAAATCGTTATTCTTTATCATTAATTAAGAAAATAATAAAAAAAATAATAAAATATAAGCATCTTACTTAATTAAACATTATCGTCGTCTTTAATAAACTTCGCATGTACTTTAAAAGCGAAGACATAATTACGTTTATTATTACTTTAAAATTTTATAAATATAAAATACTTTTCTTTAATTTAATTAACGACTTTAATACATTTCAGTAATACATTAATGATATCTTATAAGACTTTATTAACGACTTTTATTAAGCTTATTTAAATAACATTTTCATTTATAATTAAACTAAAAAAAACATTAAAAACATATGAGTTTAATTTTTAAATGATTAAAGTAAGCTAATTTATAAATTAATATTAAGAAATGTAAATTTAACGTTACGAAGATTATCTTTTTAAACCTTATCGTATTAGATAAAGATTTACGAATAAACTTACAAAAAATTAAGATTATCATTAAGTAATCGTCTTTAACAAATTTAAAAGAAATATAAAGATTCATTAAGTTTATTAACTTTTATTAAAGACTTTTTTAAATTAATAAAATCATTAATTTAATTTATTAAAAAAGACTCGTCGTTTGTATGAAGCGAATTGTACATATAAGTCTTTAAAACTCTTAAGTAACAGATCATTAAAGTTTTAATTTTAAAGCATTTTAATTTGAAACGATAATTTATATTAAAAACGAATGCTTTAAATTTAACTATTAATAACATTCTTTTGTAATATAATAATAATAAGATTTTTTATTTAATAACATTTTATAGCAAGAGCATGATTTCGATTAAATGTAATTATTATATATATAATAAAAAGTTACTAATAATTATTTATTACTTTAATAAACTAATCGCGACGAGTTAATACATCGAGCTCGAGTCGAGTTTTTAACTTGTTAAGACTCGAGTTAAATTACGATTTGAAAATCGAGTATTCGAGTTAAGTTATAATGTTAATAACGAGTATTCGAGTTAAATTATGATGTTAATATCGAGTATTCGAGCTGAATTATAATGTTAATATTAAGTATTAACTCGAATTCTTAACTTAACTCGTTAAAACAGGAAGCGATATAATATTTAACTTATTGCATGATAATGTAAGAGAATAATGTAAGAGAATAATGTAATTAATTAGTTAAATTATTAATTTAAGATCTTAATGATTTCATGATTCTCTTCGTTTTACTTCTTCTTCTTCTTCTTTTTCTTCTTCTCTTCTTTCTTCTCTTCTTTCTTCTTCTTCTCTTTCTTCTTCTTCTCTTTCTTCTTCTTCTCTTTCTTCTTCTTCTCTTTCTTCTTCTTCTCTTTCTTCTTCTTCTCTTTCTTCTTCTTCTCTTTCTTCTTCTTCTTTTTCTTCTTCTTTTTCTTTTTCTTTTCATACTCATTCTTAATTATCTTTGCATCATTCTTTATCTTATTATACTTTATCTTAATTTTATTATCATTAACTTTAATTAAATTCTTCGATTCGTTCTCAGTTAAAGTTAATAAATTAAATATTTCACGATTCGTCGCATTTTTCTCGCTAGAAAATACATTCATGAACTTATTAAATTCATTAACTGCATCTGTTTCATCTGCTGCTTCTAAGTCTTTAAGTTCTTCATGATGTAAGATACGTTACTAAATGATTTTAATTATTAATATTATGTATTTAAACATAATATTATCGAATTCATTTTAATTCGTAATAATTTAACATATACATTAGTTACGTCTTTTACATTAAATACAGTAAGTACATACTTTAATAATAAAAGTAAACTCAGATGCTATCTTTATAGCTATGATTTTAATATTTATCTGCTTCGCAGTTTTCATCTTTCTTGTCTTCTTCATTAAATCGATCTTAAAGCATTAAGCTATTATACTATCAGCTTTTAAAACATATATGCATTATTTAAATGCATTATCATGTAAACTTTTCTTTACTTAATCATTTGTAATTATATCTCGTGTATTATTCTTTATATTCATTCGCTTCGCTTCTAATGCATTTTAATAAACGTTAATAATTCTTAGCTTAATGAGTTACTTATGAAGAGCTACTTAATTAACGTTTTATTTAATATAAAGAGTCTTTTAATCTTTGTTTCATTTTATAGCACGAGTTTTCATCGACAGTTTGTAAAGTGAACTAAATTTTAGATTTTAGCTTAAGTGACATTCGTCGCTTAAAGCCAGATAAAATTCGAATTTAAGCTAGTCTCGTTGAGCTAAGTTTTACTTTTATTAATAAAATCTGCGTTCGTTCATATGTTACTTAACTGAATCTCGCTTTTGTTAATAAAATCTGCGTTCGTTCATATGTCGCTAAACGAAAGTCAGCTTTAACCGCTTATGTCGCATATGTTGCCTATGTCGCATATGTTAATTCTTCTTTTTATGTTTATTATATATATTTACAGAGACTTATTTAAAGACAGATTACAATATGAAGCGCCGTTATAATAAATGTTATCGTTATATTTAAGAGCATCATTACTAGTACATGAACACTCTTCACTTTTAATCGTTCGCCTCTTTAAAATATACATCGACTTAAATTAAAACAACTCAGAAAACGATTTAATTAATTATAATTTTAATGACGATTCGCAGATCGCATCTCGAGTCTTACGCGAAGCACATGAAGATAACATTATTAAAAGTTGCCTGCAAGCGCGATTATTAAGGCATCGAGCGACATGATTCGAGTAATCTCGTTAAGTATTTACTGCAAACGATTCAGAAAACGGCTTAATTAATTTTAATTTCATGAAGATCGATAATCTTATCTGCATACAAAGTATATGTCATAACTAAAGGTGACGAATTAATGATTAAGGAAATGAAATGAATGATTTTTATTAATGTAATATTTCTTAATCTTTTTATCTGAACATTAATTATGCGTGCATGTCTGAACAAAACAGCTGCTTCAGTTTTTCAGCGATGACTTGTTCTCTCATTTCTCGATTTTATATAAGTAACAGTCTTAATCTTTCTTTTATTAATTTTCTCATTTTTATCGTTACTCTTAGCTTCTCGCAGTCTTTACAAAGTTCGAATTATTCGCTATAAATGCATTACAGTGACTTGTTAAACTCGACGCATTAGCATTCTTTACAATATCTCGAATTAATTTAACATTATTTAACATGTTCGATAAAGAAACTTTAATTATGTATTACTACACAGACGTCTTTATTATTATGTTTAACGAATTTATTCTTATTCTAAACTCATAACAAGAACTACTGTCGAAGAATAAACATCGCAAACGTAAAGCTAATATTAAGTTATCTTTAAAAAAAGCTCATCGATTATGTTTTAATCAGCTTGCATCTTTTCACGATCTTTATCATTTCTTAAAGAATCTCGATTACTACAAGAGCATCCTTTTTTAATTGCTCTTTAAAGTCTCTGAAAAGAAAATAATTCTTATTAATAATGTAATGTTAGTGAGTTCGAAGGCTATTAAAACCCTTTTAAAGAATTATTTCTTAAGTGCTCGTAAGTCTCTTCTCTTTTTATATAACGTTAAGTTAATTGCGTTTAATATTCGAAGTTAAACTCAGTGTATATGATTAGTGTCAGTAGCTCGCTTTAAAGAATCTAAAGATAACATTTTTCGACGCTTAAAATTATTAGTTACACAGCACAATCGAAAACTCTCTGAGAAGATTTAACGCGTTAACATAACAGACATAATAAAGTCTTCAGTTATTCATTCTGAAAGAGAATCTTACAAGATTACTGAATGTAATGTTGCAGCTTGCGTATCGCATCTTAAAATTAATTAAAGAATCTTTTATAAGCTCTTAACTCACTATGAATCATAACTCTTAATCTCGTTTCATGTTAATTTTACGATAATTAACGATTAACGAATAATTTCTTAAGAAATTTAGCAGAGAGACGTAATTATCGCTAAGTGAAATTATTAATTACTTATAAGCTGTATTTCGAATTTTTATCTGAATTTTCTTAAAGATCTAGCACTAAATCAGAGCATGAATACATTTAATTTCTGATTCTTTACTTCTGATTCATTCTCTAGCTCTCTGTTCGAACTTGTAGCGAAATCTTTTTAAGAAAAGATAATAAACGATCAGCATATTGCTTATAAACTTTATTTAAAAATTATTTCAGAATCTTTTCTGCACGACTTTACTTCTATGATAAAAAGAGTTAATGAAAAGTTCAGAAAACTACATGTTTAACATAAGTTATCGCATTATCGATGATCTTATTCTCGATCATAATGTATAAGATTTCGAGTAATCACATATTTATCGTCTGCAGCAGATTTAACAGCTTATTTAGCTTTTTCGCGATTTCGTCGTTATTTTTCGAATTATGAATCTGAGATCAGTTAATTATATTAATGTACGCGAAATTAATCATTTACGAAAGCGTCGTGAATGTTATCTCTTTAACTTATATCTTCGCTTAATGTGCAAGTAAACGACTTCACTTATTAAAGAACTAAGCTTTGCAGTAGTTTAATACAGCTGTTAAAAAGATTCTGTAAGCTGACTTCTTACGACCTTCGGCCTCGAGTTAAACTAATTACGTGTGCTTAACTAATTTTAAAGCAGATACGTTACTACTTTTTCAGCATTTTAACAGAATGTTAAAGTCTGACTCGATTAATTAAATTATTATCGTACTCGAATCGCAAGAACACATTAAACGTAATCTTCGAAATTAAAAATCTTTGTTAATTCGCGAGACCGAAGGTTAAGAAACACTTAATATGTATGAAGAGATTGTGAGCATCGCATTTTGCAGTGAAGAAAACGAGTCGTGTACTTTATACGAAAAGTAAATAAAAAGATTTCGTTTTTATGATCGTATAATGACATTATCTTACATAACTTTTCTTTTCGTTCGACGCAATTGCTGTTAAGAATTTAATATTGTGATTTGTAATTTCTTAAATAAACGTAAAATATTCAGCGACAGAAAGTTTTTCTTATATTTATAAGTTTAGTGTCTTAAATGTATCACATTTTAAAGGCGATACTCGAGTTGTTAAGCATAAATATGAGCGATTAAACTTTCGTCTCAGACGAATTAGAAATTAAAGTTAATTTATCTTTAATAATGACGTTCTGCGACCGATTCTCATGTGCAGTAACACGATTAAAGATTAATAATATTAAGCGTGATGTTAAAGTTCATTAATCGAGCTATATATATATAATATATAAAGAAAGCATTTCATTTTCTGATGTGCGACTTTAACGATTAAGTTTTCATAACTTTTAATGAGATGACGTTTAAGAATCAGTCTGTCGTTTTCGCGAGTTTAAATAATGTATAATTTATTAAACTGCGAAACAAATTTATTAAACTTATAATGTCTGCTTTAATGTTATTAATCATCATGTAATTTTCGAGATGTATGAAAGTAATCGAGTTTAACATCTCTTAATCGCATTTAATATCTTAATGATAATCGTTTAAAGATTATAAAACTTAATTATTGTGATCACGATTAAGTTAAGTGTATTTATGTCTCATTTAATTAAGTAACTGCATTATTAATCTTGTTAATAATCAGTCGCGGTGATTATAACGCGTACGCTCTTTAAGTTATAATCTTTACAAAGAACTTTCGTAAGACTAAGCTTTACAGATTGTAACTTTTATATTCGCGATGATGAGCTTTAATTAAGTCATCATTATTAAACGTGAATTATTTAAGTTAATATAAAATCGTAAATGAGCGAGCTAACACTTAAATTTCGAACATTAAAAGTTAAGTTAACGTTTAAGCTAAAGTATGATATATATGAAGTATCATGCGTTCTTCACATGCGTTAACAGCGCTTCTTCTCTTTTTTAAGAAAACATTCATATACTTTTATATTTCATATCTTCATTAATTGCGTTTATTTCTGAATTATTTATAATGTGTAAACGTTTAATAAGTATAAGAAAACGTTCGAGTGCACATTTTTATGTAAATGACTCGAACTTCGAGGCTCATAATTTTTAAGAAGAGCGTACTTTTCTTATTTGTAGCCTTTCGCCTATCTCTTTTAATGATTCATGATAGTGATGTAATAAAAGCGAAATGAATATTACTCGCTCGTTCAGAGCATCGTAATTTCGAGTTATAAAATCGTTAACGTTTAGCAGACATTCTCATTACTTTAATGAGTGAATTTTTTTAAACTTTACTGCGTTTCATAAATGCAGAATGATCGTAGCTGAGATCAGTACAGAAAAACATAATTATTAGTTTATAAAATGATACTGCGTCTGCTTCTTCGAATCATTATCGGCCTGCACACATTTAAACATAATGTTAATTAAGTAATCACGATTTTCTTAATGAGCTATTTAAATGAATTTATTCGAAAGAACGAAAATGAGAATCTGTAATTATGCTCGAGCAGTGTTACTTTTATCGTTAAAGATTTATTAAATCGTTAAAACAATATCTGTTAAGAATTACAGAGCTTAATGTTAATTATATAAATTTTTTCATAAACTTAATAAGTTTTAATGAATATATTAATGAATGTTAAAGAAGAAAGAATGAGTATAATTATTTATAATACAGACTGATGAACTAGTAACACATCGCGTTTTCTTAAAGCACATGAACGAAGCTGTGTGATCTAGACTTAATTCTTGTCTTTTAATAAGTCATTAACTTTAATGATGTCATTATCGTTTTCGAAATCATTCTCGATATCTTTAATTAATCCTGTTTCTTAAAATGTTTTAAGCTTTAATGTTAACTTTATTAAACGCGTTCGACGATTCTGTTTATCGTATATTAGCATCTCGATCTCGAAACTTACGCAGCGTAAGCTATAAGTAATAATCTTCTCATGTTATTTAAGACGATTAATTCTTTTCTTAATCTATGCTTAATCTTTCTTCATTTATTTCGAATTAATCTGAACTAGTCTCTTAATCTTATGTAAATTATAATTAACATCGATTAATTTAATAATGTTAATAATAAAGCGTGATGACTTCTCATTTAAATACTTTTACAGTTTTTTCGAGTCTTTTTAAAATAATTAAACTATGTTCATTACTTTAAATTTAAGCATTAATTCATTTATTAAAGTTATAGAGACTTTAAGAACAAGTCGAAAGTATTACATAATTAAACGTTAGTAATCATGTCGAAAATGTTTTTCTCGCTATGCGTGTAATAACTTTTAAGAACGGCATTAACGAAAGATAAAGACTCTGTTACTTACTTAATAAAGAATAAGTGCATTCGTAAAACTTATAATACAGAATATAATCTTCTCGTTCTTATCTTAAACATTGTTAATGAGCTCGTTAATTGCTTTAATCTTAATACAGTTCTTCTTAAAGATAATGACGCGAATGTGCTTTTCATAAAGAGACTTAACTTTCTTTAAGTCGTAAAGACGATCTGATTAAAAGCGAATATATCTCTTTTTAAGATCTTCTTTTTCAGAGAACGCGAGTAATTTTGTTTCTAGAAGTTGTTTAAAAAGCGAGAATATGTTAAGTACTCTGAGTTAACGAACTTTCATCATTCAGTTATTAATGTTAATTTCGAGCTCGTTTTTAACGCAGTTATTTATCTTTTACTCTTTTTAATTCTCATTTCTTGTCTTTTAAAGTTGTTTAATGATTATTATTATTAAGAAATTAACAAGTTCGTTAAATCTTAATGAAAGCTCGTAATTA
>JAABUO010005840.1_pt1 | contig 14235 bp, 22 predicted proteins | sample 5559291 | NCBI WGS metagenome assembly JAABUO01 (sample SAMN10711878, study PRJNA513372) | rock metagenome | isolation source: Antarctica rocks | place: Antarctica: Victoria Land, Finger Mt sud | reverse complement strand
TCCTTGCCTTTGCCGGTCCGCAAATACGGCATGCTGAGCGCGCTCTGGGGGCGCCCGCCCTCAGAGCGGCACGTGCATCGCTGCAGCAGTCCCAACCGTCCCTGGAGGCGCTCTGCAAGCCGGGCAGCGCTGCAGGGCTCGCCTTGAGCCGTCAGCGTGCAGGGCACACGCCCGTGCCCTGGCAGCCACCAGACTAGCCCTCACAGGCTGCACCAACCCTCAGGCCTATGACTCACAGCAGCAGCCCGGGCCTGCTCGGCAGAGCCCGCAGGCCCATCTGCAGGCCCAGCTTGCAGGACAGCCTTTCACAGGTAATTGCAGTACCACAACTCTTTATGCTTGCACCCCCGATGCCTACTGTCGTACAATTAAAGTGGGTGCTCGCTCACTTCTCTTATCAATAGACTGCCTGGCGATACTGGCACAGTGTCTGCCAGAACCCTTGCATATGCCCGTGGCCAGGGTCTTGTTTGCAGGTGTTTCACGCAAGCTTGCTAGAGGGAAGAAGGACAGGCGCAGGGGGCCGCGCTGTACGTCAGCCGACTTGCACGATGGCAAGCGAGGCGCTCGAGAAGGCGCTGCAGGACATCGACCTCAAGCGCCACCGCAGGAACCCGTTTGACGCACGCTACCTGAAGCTGTGCCTGTCAGACTTTGCTGAGGTGGCGCTCAGTTCCCAGAGACCTTGGCCACACGTGTACACGCATCAAGATGCACTGCACTTCGGCTGCTATGACCAAGCACAGGAGCCGCTGCGCACAGGAATCAGCAGACACCGGCCATGCGCTCGTGGAGAGCGCCGCATGCAACCTGCATGCACGCACTGAGGTCGTGCACTCTCGTGCTCCCACACCACCACATAGTGCTACTCACGGTAGAGGCGGAGAGTGACATCGTTGACGCACGGTGCAGCTCATACGCTCGATGAAGCTGGCGCTGCTCAAGCAGTCTGCTGACGCCGTCAAGCTGTGCCAGACGGACAAACCCAGCAAGCGTGCCGCCAACAGAAGCACAGACGCAGGCGCCGAGCCCCGGGGCGCTGCTGGCCCCGCAGGTGCGCAGCTGCGCTGCTGTCTCTGCTGCAGGTTTTAAACCTGTCATGAAGCTCACTACTTGTGCTTGGGCTCCACGCAGGTCGCGCCGCAACGTTCTTCACTGAGGCGGCCCTGCAGGCGTACAAGCAGTACAAGAGTGGTCAGCTCAGCCTCGCCACTGCGGCAAAGGTGTGTTTGGTTTGATGATGTGTGAAGCCAGCACGTCCCGCTCAAATGACACGGCCGCAGTATGCCAGGACGCCGAGGCGTTCCACAAAAGCGTCAGCTGCAGCGACGGCCACCTGCCGGCCGTTGAAGCCACAGAAACCAGGCCGTCAGTGGAGGAGCTGTGCGCTCTGCGCCATGCACTTTGCTTTGCCTGACCGGCCCGTGCCAGCCTTGTCATGACATGTCACCTGCTGCCAGGCTCGCCCCGCTGCGGCAGTGCATGCTCGACGAGGAGCTCGTGAGCTCGCGTGACACCATGGACTGCGCTGCCATGCATGACATATTGGACACATTCGCACCATTCGATGACTCCGAGTCTGAGTCGGAGCAGCAGCCCGCCCCTGGCACCGCACCGCCGTCGCCAGGTGTGTTTCCTGGTAGATGATGGGTACATGATACGTTACATAAGGTGGGTTTGTGTCCCTGCTCCTGACATCCATTCGCAGGCACATGCTCTGCACAGACGCGCGAGCCGTCAAATGTGTGTGCAGGTGCCACGCCCTGCAAACCAGGCCATGGAAACACTTTGTCATGTCGGTCCATGACGCGGTCTGTCCTGCATGGGTGCAGGGACTGCAGACATGAGCCCGCCGCCAGACAATGCAGACGGTGCGCTGCTGCGCACCTCGTGATGCTGAGTGGCTGGAACAGGCGTCGCATCTGAGTCCTTTTGGCATCCCACGCAGGTGATGCTGAGACCGCGCGCCTAGCCAGCCCGCCATGCCCTTTGGGCCCTGACCAGGCCCTCCCAGAGGGTCATGCAGTCAGGCGGCCATGCGTGCCAAGGCTCAGGCGCCGCGCGCGAGCCGCGCCTGCCTTGCCAGCGCGGCCGGACTCGCCGCCGGCAGGCGCGCGCGCCTGCCCCGCCGTGCCCGCGCCTGTGGTGTGCATGGCTCCATGCATGCGTAGACATAGGGACGGCCCCCACATGCAGAAGACGAGGTCGTGGAGGATGCAAGCCCGCCGCGCGAGGCTTCCCAGGCCATGGAGCAGGCCGCGCCGCAGCCGCGGGCAGTGCCTGCGCTGCGCGCCAGGCGGCCGGCGCAGCTGCCGATGCAGGCCGCTGGGGCGCCGAGCGCCGGCAGCAGCAGCGCAGCAACGTCTGCGGACCCTGTCAGCAGCAGCAGCAGCGACGCGGACAGCTGCGCGCAGCCGCATGCGCCGCAGGCCGCTGCGCGCCCCAGAAGGGTCTGACCCGCCCTTGGCGGCGTGCAACAAAGTGGCGCCATGTTCACAGAGTCACACGCAAGTGGTGGGCGAGGCGTGCAGGCGCCTGCGGCCTCGGAGCCCCGGGGCCCTGCCCACGAGCTGGAGCTGGACTTCAGGCCTGCCACGCTGGCCGCTCTGTGGCCGAGCGTGCTGTTCAGGTGCCGGCTAGCCACGCCATGCTTGGCGGTGCTCCGCCATGCTCCGGGAGCAGGGAGCAGGGTCGCAACCTGACCGCAACCCTGCAGGGCGCCCCCGCGCCTCGTCTTCCGCCCGGTGCCCGACCGCAACAGCCTGCTGCTGCCCCCGCCGGCCCAGCGCGCGCCGGATACGCCGGCGGCCATGCTGCCAGGCCCGGACGTGGCTGCGGTCTGCGCTTCGGGCCTGCGGCGCGGCCTGCTGCTGCCCGTCGACCTCGTGGCCCTGCGGGAGAGCTGGCGCGCGGAGGCCCTGGCAGGCGCGCATCCTGCGCCGCGCCCGCGGCAACTGGTGCATGACCGGCACACGCGCGGGCTGCTGCGTGCAGGCGGCATGCGAGCCAGGGCCGGTGCCTGCACAGGCACGGGCCAGGGCATGCATGCGGCGGCGCCCGGGCCTGGCTTCCCTCCTGCCGTCGACGACCGCCAGGCCACCCAGCATGTGAGCCCGGTGTACTTGCAGTCGCTCTAGTGCTTCGCACGTGCTCGTGAGGATGCATCCTGCAAGGCAAATTTGCGCCTTGTGCAGCAGGGCTGCCTGGCGCCGGGGCTGCACCAGGCTGAGCGCCGGGACGAGGATGCTGGCTTGCGGTGCCCCATCATCTGCGACATGCAGGCGTCGCCGGGCTGCCCGCCCTGCTCGCCGGCGCCCGACCAAGCCGCGGGCAGTCCCGGGCAGCATGGCGACTGCGCTGCTGCCGCTGACCCTCCGCCGAGCGGCGGGGCAGCACTCGGCGCAGCAGGCAGCCAGGCAGCCAGTCCGCATGACACCTGCATGGATCCTGGTACCTTTGCTCCGCCGTCCCATGGCCCAGCGTGCACCTGGGAGGACCCCTGTCCATTGCTGTTTGACGATGGCAACGATGCTGACGCGCGCTCCAGCCCAGCAGCCACACAGGCAGCCGCGCAGCCAGGCGCTGCAGACTGCGCGAGCGGCGACGCATGCTGCATTGTGTATTGCAACGAGGATGACGCTGAGGCTGAGCAGGCCTGGGCAGAGGCGGACACAGGGCCTGCGTGCGCAGAAGAGCGTGGCCAAAAAGGTGGGCCGTCATGCAAACTGTCACACTGCTGGTGCGTGTGCTCCGTCACTTATAATCATCAAGCAGCGCACGCCTTGCCCGCAGAGCGCGGCAACACCCGGAAGCGCGCACGCGAGGGGCTCTGCGAGCGGGCACTCAAGGCGCGCGCCCGCCTCGGCCCTGCGCCATGCCGGCCGATCGCCTGACGGCCGTGCATGACTCAGCAGGTGCCGGAGCCAGGCTGAGCAGCGCTGGCGCGCTCCGCAGGAGGTCCTGGAGGCGCGGCGGAAGGCGGGGTCCAGCCTGGCGCTGCTGCAGGCGCTGGTGGGGCCGCACCTGCGCGCCGGCGCGCGCCTCGCCGCCGTGCGCGACGCGTGCCTCGCGTCCGGCCAGCCGGCCGCGGAGGCCAGCCTGCAGGCGCGCGCGCCCGGCCCGGGCCCGTGCAGCAGCTGCCCTGCACCGCCCGCCACCCGCGTGTGAGCCGGGGGGCGCTGGGCGCAGCGCTACTTCTTCGCCGCGCTGAGCATCATCCAGCAGCGCAACACCTCGGCGGCCAAGGAGCGGGATGGCGCAGAGCACATGCGCCTGGAGGCGCTCGACGAGCACCACGATGTCATCGTCCGCACATGAGCTCTCCTTGTATGCAAGGCCAGGCTGCCTATACCTCCGTGCATGCCACAGAGTTGTTTGCGTCCATGGCGCTATGTGTGTGGTTTGGCTGTGTGTGCGAGCGCTGTCTAGACCATGCATGCTCACGCTGATGACCAGACTCGTCATGTAAACAAGTGTTGATTTGCACTGTTATTTGCCACAGCGCGAGGTGAGACGTTGCATGTACATGCAGGGACGTCCCTGTATCTGCCCCAAGACACAGTCTCATGGGTGTTTCTGCATGGCACACACAAAGAAGGAGCGCTGCAGCTCACACCACTCGCTCTGCTTCACGCCTACAGCATCCGTGACAGTGGCATGCATGCGCATGCGCGCCGCAGTCCAGTTTATGCACACAGGAGCACACTTCATGTCACGCTGTACACGCGATACAACAACTGGACATCAGCGGCCAGGGCGCTCAATCCCGCCCTGCACCAACGACAGGCCCAGTAGCAGAGGCTGGGACTTCAGCCGACAAACAACCATCAACATGTTGCGGACACTCAGAGTCACACACCACAAGGAGCAGTGACGAGAAGTTTAAGGAATGCATAGCTAGGCCCGAAAGTACACTGTTTTGGCCGCATAGGCTCGACACCGGCGCCCGAGCCCCTGGCCTGCGCGCCCTAACCTCCCAGCTTCCAGAGCCCGCGGCGCCCGCCGCCAGACGCGGCTGCAAACAGCTCGTCCACGGCGGGCGCCATGCATTTCGCAAACAGCTCCATGCCTTCGGCGTTTGGATGCAGCGCATCGGGCATCAGCCGCGGCTCGATCTGCGCCACCGCACACGCCACAGTCATGAGGCTCAGCCACTCAAGGCCACTTGCGCAAGAGTGTGCATTTCATGGCTGATGCCTATATCTGGCAAAAGCTGCCACCCACCCAACACAGGCAGGGAACATGGGTGGAGCCAGAACACATGCGTAAAAAGGTGATGTCCAGCCATGCTGCACGCTCGGTCATTGCGGCAGCCGCCTCCAGTCCTGCACTGCAGCCACGGAGCCCGGACGCCGCATGTCTCCCAACACAGGGCCTGGGCGCCCACAGCAGGGGTAGCGCCGCGCGAGCGCACCTTCCCGCCGGGCAGCAGCGCGGCGCCGCAGTTGAGGAACACGGCGTCCGCATCGCGCGCGGCCCAGGCGGCCAGCTCCGCGTTGAGCGCGGCGATGCCGGGCGCGTACATGCTGGGCCAGGCGTACACGTGCGCCGCGTCGGTCCACCCGCGCGGCAGCACGCCCAGCACGAGCAGCTGCGTGCGCGGGTTGGCGCGCCGCAGGTGCCCCAGCGCGGCCTCCACGCTGCGCGCGCGCGTGCGTCCCCTCCCTGTCAGTGCGCTGGCACGCGCTCTGGGACGTTTGCAGGTCGGCCCGTACGCGGTGCCCGGCAGCGCCCTGCATGATGCTGCCACGCTGCACGCTGCTACTATCAGAAAGCACCCGTACGTGCTCAGGTCTGCCAGCTGTGTGTGCTGCGGAGCTGTGTCAACGTGGGCGTGCGAATGCATGACACCCCGCAAGTCATACAAGCATCACACCGCCCACTCCCTCACTTGCACTCTCATCGCACCGGGTGGCTGTGCCGTTGGCGGCGCGCACAATGGCGGCCTGCCCGCCCATGCACGCGGACGCGCCCAGGTCGTTCGTGCCTATCATCACCACCGCCACGGCCGGCGGCTTGCGCACGAACGTGCCGCCGTGCTGCAGCCGCCAGAGCAAGTGGGCCGCCTGGTCGCCTGCGCGTCGCGCCCGGCCAGGGTGCGTGAGGTAAAGCTGCCTAAACAAGACACACAGGACTGCGGCATCGCTCTCACGCCCGCTACGCTGACCTGCAGGAGGCCGCCTGTGTCGAGCGGCGGGCCACGCAGCAAAAGCGAGCAAGATTGGGTTCCGCAAATAACCCCAAAGACCCACTCTGCGCCAGGCCCTGCTGCGGCAGTGGCCCTAGCCATGCATGCAAGTAAGCACATCTTCAGGCTGACCACACTGTTTGGGGCCGAGAGGCGCGCACCGCCCACCGCGAGGACGGACGTGGAGTACTTGCCAAAGTAGTGCTGGAAGACGGCGGGCACGCCCGCGCAGCGGCGGCAGCCGCGGCCCGTGTCCGTGCCGCGCCACGTCTCTGTGATGGAGTCTCCATAGAACACCACGTCAACGCCCTGCGCGTGCGGCACAAAAAGATGGAGCCCGCTCACAGGATTGCAGTTTCGGGCACGTGTGCGAGGTACTTGGTTTGCTCCCTTAGAACAGCCTGCAGTCAGGCATGTCACATTAAACAATCAGTACCAGCACAAGCCTTTGCAAGGCATGAGCTCGGCATTGGAAAAGCAAATGCTCTGGACTTCTTCCCACATGCTGGGTCCAGTGCCCAGCGTCAACGCCTGGTCAGCATACCAAACAGGCCCAACCCTGTGTTAACAGAGCAGCTCCGTGCAGTTCCTTGAGTGCTGCCAGTGTGCTCAGCTCATGCAGAACGTACCACAGCCGCCTGCCCCCCATCACACACCCTGTGTGGGCTTCGAGCGCGCACCGGCCCGGCGTCGGCGGCTGCGACCTCCCTGGCCAGGTCGCGTGCGAAGGCGACGCACCAGGGCGTATTCCGCGGCTGGGGCTCCAGCACCGGCCCCGGGCAGGGCGCCAGGAAGGTGTCATACAGACGCTGGGCGTTCATCGCACACAGCCAGAGCGTCACGAGCAGCACCCAGAACGCCCCCAGCGCATAGTGCGCGACGCCGCGTCCACTTTCTGTGGTACTGTAGCACTCAACCACATTGCGGCGGTCGGCCTGCTGCCTGCGCAGGTCTGAGGGGCCTGCAGCGGCACCCATTCCGCCAAGCAACCCCGTTTGCGGTCAGCGAATCATGCCTTTTCCGCACTTCCCAGCTTCTTGGACAGTGGCCGCAGCAGCACAGGAGGGAGCAAACAAAGGGAAGCTGCGCAGTGCAGCAGACTCGCGCTCGTTCGGCATAGGCTTGCTCGGCAAGCTTCCACTTCGGTGGCCGAGGTCGAGGGTTGCGCCGGGCTTGAAACGAAGAAGGGGCGACAGCTCGCCCCCATCAATGGCACGCATTGCGGCCTGGATGAGCGCGCTTTGGACACCGAAGCCTCGTCATCTGCTCGTGCCAAGGGTCGCCGCGAGGAGGGAGGCGCTACCCAAGGCCATGCACGCAACGGCCGCCCCGCAGAGCGCGCATGCCGTGCTGAGCAGGTACTGGGGCTTCAGCACGTTCCGAACCTGCCAGGAGGACGTTATCAGCAGCGTGCTCGATGGCAACGACAACCTGGTGGTCATGGTGCGCGCTGGGCTCCGCTTGCACACATCTGTGCTGAAGTCCCGGCTGTGCGCGTGCGTGACCCTCTGCTGTCCACACAGGCGACCGGAGCCGGCAAGTCGCTCTGCTACCAGGTCCCGCCGCTGGTGCTGCAGCAGCCGTGCGTGGTTATCTCCCCACTCATATCCCTGATGCAGGACCAGGTGCGCTGCTTTGCATTAAGTTGGTGCTGCTGAGGTCCAGCTGGTGCTCGAGTTCCCCGGGGCAAGTTTGAACTGGCGTATGACCAGGGCTGGCTGCTTGCAAACCACCCCCCTTCAGCGCTTGCATGTCTCGCAAGGTACTTGCACTGTTTGCCCGTACGTGGTCCAAGGCGCGCGTGTGAATGCACACACACAGGTCATGGCGCTCAACGCGCGCGGCCTGTCGGCCTGCTTCCTGGGCTCCGCGCAGCGCTGCGCGGCTGTCACGGACGACGCGTGGGCGGGGAAGTACAGGTCCGCACTGCCTCGGTTCCCCTGTGCCCGCCCTGGGCTCGCTAGTAGCCCAGGTTAGTGCCTTTCTGACTGTGACGGTACGCAGGTAGGTGTGCTGCTCCTGCAGCCCGCCCCGCTCTGACTTGTCAGGTCGCCACCTCTGTCGACGCGCACGCGGCGCAACATAGTCGCCATGCCTGACAATTATGTAAGGCTGCAAGCACCGGCCCCAGAGGCTTGACCGAGCACACCGCACCCGCTGCACCCCATAAGCGCGGTGCCATGACCGGGCCGTACGCCGCAGCTTCATCTACATCACGCCGGAGCTGGCAGCGAATGCCGCGCATCGGCTGCAGCAGCTGCGCGCGCGCGCCGGACTGTGCCTCGTGGCCGTGGACGAGGCGCACTGCGTGAGCGAGTGTGCGGCCCCGAGCGCCTGCTGCCGCCGCGCGCCTGCGATGCCTGAGGCTGCGCCCGTGTGCCATGGGCTGACGGCGGGCTTGTGCCTGCCCGCGCGATATTGCACCCGACGCGTCCCAAATGCATGACCAGGCTCGCCAGCGCCAGACCGCAGAACCCCCGTCGCGGTGCTGGGCGCTGACCCGGGACGGCGCGCAGGGGGCCACGACTTCAGGCTCGAGTACAGGTGACTGCCAGGCCCCTCCGCGCTGGCTCCTCTCAGGCTCGCCTGTCGTGCCCTGTTGCCGCCTCGTGTTGGAGAGAGTGGTGCAATGCGGGCCCTGCCAGCGACGCTCCTGCTGACCCCCTGCCTGGCCGCAGGCGGCTGGGCGAGCTGCGGGAGGCGCTGGCCGGCGTGCCGTTCATGGCGCTGACCGCCACCGCCGCGCCGCGCGTGCGCGACGACATCGCTGCCTCCCTGCGCCTGCGGCCTGGGCACCGCCGGCGCGCCCCGGCCCCAGCGCGCGCTCGAGCTGCCCGCTTGCGCTGATTGCGCGCCGCGGCCCGGGCGCGCAGGGCGCTCCTGCAGCGTGCACACCGCCCAGCATGCCGGCAGATCAATGTGTTCATTTCTAAACGGATGAACATCACGAAATAGCATAAGCCCATGCGTGTGCGCGCTCCCGAGCTGATTGCGAGGGCGCGCGCGCGCGCGCAGGTGGGTGACGTCCTTCGAGCGCTCCAACCTGGAGCTGGCGGTGCGGCAGCGCGGCAGCGCGGACGTGGCCACCAACCTGGGCGAGCTGATCGGCGCGCGGCGCGCCGGCGGGCCGGCCGAGCCGACCATCGTGTACACCATCACGCGCGGCGACGCCGAGAAGGTCGCGCAGGTCCTGGAGGCGCGCGCCACCACCGGCGCTGCCCGCCTTTGGCTGGCTGCTGCGCGGCCTGCCAGGCGCGAGAGCGTGCCAATCTCTGAGTGCGCTCCAAGGAGGTGTGCGTGCGGGTGCGTGCAGGAGAACGGCTTCGCTGGGCGGGTCGGGCACTACCACTCCACCGCGGCCGACAAGGCGCGCACCAGCCTCTGGTGCATAATGCATTGCCGGCGCGTGTCCCCATGACTCCGTACCGAGGCAAACAGGCGCAGGGGTGCTGCGCAGCGCGGCTGAGGGCGCGGCCGGCCGCAGGCGGGCGTGCACGAGCGCTTCCTGCGCGACGAGCTGGATGTGGTGGTCGCCACGGTGGCCTTCGGCATGGGCGCGCCCCACTCCCCGGCGCGCGCGCCTGCACGCGGCGCCGCACAGACAGCCCTGGCCGCCGCGCTGCGGCCTGGCCGCGGGTGCCCTTGCGGCATAGTCAAGGCGTGCATGCAGGGCGCCGAGCGAGCGCAGGCGGCGTCTGGAAAGGCGCAGGAGGTCGGGGAGCGTAGCACTGCACGGCCGGTGCGCCCGTTTGCTGACAGGCCCCTGTCGGGCGCGCGCAGGCATTGACAAGCCCAACATCCGGCGCATCATCCACTACGGCGCGCCCGCCACGCTGGAGGCGTACTACCAGCAGGCGCGCACGCTTTCGCTATCGCTGTACAAAGCACCCGCCCACAGGCATGCTGCAGCAGTTTGTGTGGCTGTCGCCTTGCACATTTGCGTCTTAGGTCTCACTTGCTACAACGGGCGGCAGATCGGGCGCGCCGGGCGCGACGGCCTGCCGGCCAAGTGCCTGATGCTTTGGAGCGGCCAGGACTGGTCCAAGCTGGACTTCATCAAGGTGCGCAGCCGCGCTGATGATGTGCCACCCGCATGGCGCCTGCGTGACAGCGGCCAGCTCTGGCAGCAGGCCGCTGCTTGCCTTTCGACGACGGCATCCAGTATCGCGAACGCTCGACCGGGGGCAGGCCAACCCTCTGGTATACACCACCGAGCGCGCGCCGCGCAGGGCCAGGAGCGCCAGTCGGCGGCGGGCAGCGAGCAGTCCTGCGCCGGCCGCGAGCGCATGCAGGGCTTCTGCTACACCGCCGCCTGCCGCCACGCCGCGCTCGTCGCGCACTTTGAACCCGGTGCTGCGCCGGACCAGTCGCAGGCCTGCCGGTGCGCGCTCGCGCACATGTTCAAGGCAGCAAGCATGTGCTGGTAGGGACGCGGCGGGGTTGCGCTTGCGCCATGCGCCGAGCCTCCGGCTGTGGGCAGCTGAGCCAGGCGCACAGCGCATACAGCCGCCAAGGAGGCCAAGTGGGCACCAGGCCCTGGCGGCCCGAGGCAGACAACACCGATCGGCCCCACCCTGCATGCGTCCACACAAGGCGATGCGCGCGCAGGGGCGGCTGCGACAACTGCGCGCGGCGCGCGGCGGGCGGCGAGGCCGAGCGCGACCTGGGGCCCGAGGCGGGCCTGCTGCTGGCGGCGGTTGGCGCGCTGCGCGGGCACTACGGCGCGGCCAAGCCGGTCGCGCTGCTGCGCGGCTCGCGCGGCCGCGACATGGCGCCCTGGATGCTGGACGCTGCCGCGCCGGACGGCGCGCGCCTGCACGGTCCGCCCGCCCGCGCTGCTTACGGCCATGCTACTCTTGCACCTTAGCAAATGCTTGACGGCTTGCTGAGCAACAGCGTCCGGTTGGCCCACATGCGCCGCTTGGAGGCTGCCTCGTGCTGGCCGTCACAGGCCCTGAGTGCTGGCTACAGGGGCATGCAAGGGCTCCGGCTGATGCTTCGCGGCTGCGCTGCCTGCTCAAGGGCGCCCACCCGGCAGGCGCGCCCGCGCCCGCCCGTCGTGATGCATGCGCGGGGGCTGGGCGCGCGCAGGCGCGGGCATGGCGCGCTCCAAGGAGTGGTGGAAGGCGCTGCTGGGCATGCTGATGCAGCAGCGCCTGGTGCGCGCGGAGGCGCGCCAGGGCGGCCGCGGCGGCTTCACGGCCGTGGTGCTGTCGCCAGAGGCGCGGGCCCCGCGCCCCGCCTGCTGGTCTGCCAAAGCCCAACGCGGGCACGCAGTGTCCTGACAATTGCTAAGTGGCCGAGCAGGGCGCATGTCGTGCATGGCCCAGTTGCTGGCACCCTGCGTGCTCCCCAGCTCAGCCCTGCCGGAGCGCGCGCCCCAACGCGAGTGGCAGAGCCTTTCGCTGCGCCGCTGGTGCCGGCACTCGCGACCCGGCGGGCCTGCTGCAGGGCTCACTGCTTTCCGTGCCCGGCCGCGACACAGGGCGCCGCGTGGCTGGCGGCTCCGCCGCCGCGCGCGCTCGTGCTGGCGCTGCCCAAGGAGCTGCTGGACGAGGAGCGGCGCGGCGACCGCGGCGCAGCCGGCGGGCCGGCCGCGCCCGCGCCGCCGGCCGAGGACGCGGCCGCGCGCGATGAGGAGGCGCGGCTGTTCCAGGCGCTGGTCGCGCTGCGCAAGGCGCGCCCCGCGCAGCCAAGCAGCTCGGCAGGGTAGGCAACCCTAATCCTGAGTGCTGCATGGTGCGGCGAGGGTGCGCGCAGGCGCCGGCGCACGACGCGCGGGCTCCGCTGGCTGCGCTCTCCTGCTGCCAGCTCTTCTGCAGGGGCAGGGCACCCTGTGTAGGCTTTGGCGGGATCCAGAACGGCTTGGTAGTGGCAATGACAGAGAGCCTGCTGCCGCGGCGAGGGTGACAATGGTTCCAAGCGTGCAGGAGCGCGCGGCGGCGGCGGGCGGCGGCATGGCGCCGACGCATGTGGCCGGCGACGCGCTGCTGTGGGAGCTGGCGCGTAAGCGGCCCGACCGGCCGCAGCACCTGGCCGCGTGCGAGGGCGCGACCGCGCTCTTCCGCGAGCAGCACGGCCAGGCGCGCGGCGCAGGGCCCCCGCCCCCTCTGCAGCCACACGGCGAGCGCGGCCCGCCGGCGTTGGCCTTGTTATACACAGTGCATCTTACCCTACTGGCACGATGTGTGCACTCCCCTCATCAGGCGCCGCAGCCATGTCGCCCCCGCTGAGCCGGGGCCGCCTGCAGGCATTTGTGGACGCGGTGGTCCGCTTCTGCGAGGCCAGCGCGCTCAGCGCGGGCATCGCGTGGTCGACCATGCGCGGCCGGCGCATGTCCGCGCCTGCCTCCCCGGTGCGCGCGCTCCCCCCGGCCTGGGGCGCATGCGGCGAGCCACCGCCTGTGGCATGTGCGCTGCCCTGCTTGCCGCCCCGCGCTGCGGGCTGCAGGCATCTACGTCAAGTCTGCAGTCGACGCTGGGTCACAATCACTTGCCCTGCTAAGCCGCATGCCCTGCTGAGCCGCATGATGACTGCTGGCCGCGGCAGAGGGGCGAGGGCGCGAGCGACGCGCTCATCAAGCTGGCGGGCGGCGACCCCACGGTCCGCTTCATGCCACGCATGTCCTGCATGCACCCAGGCATTGTGCATGGGTCAGCAGGGCCGCAGCTCGGCTGTGGGGCACAGCAGGCAGTCAAGAACAGACCGCCCTGCATTGCGACCATGGCGCTGCTGCCGCAGCGCGCCCGCGCTGACCCTCCAGATGCGGCGCGGCACAGAGCAAGGACTTTGATGCGCACGCGCGCTTCGAGCGCGGCGAGTCGCCTGCGGAGATTGCCGCGCGCCGCGACAAGCCCATCCAGGCGCGTGCAGCCCGGCCGGTGCCTGCCACCCTCGCTCGCGCCCTCTGCCGGCCCTAGGTTTCTGCGCCCTGGCACAGGCAGGGTTGAGCAGGGGTGCGCTGCGTGGGCTGCTGCCCCAGGGTCTCTGGCCCTCACTCGTCTGCGGCGGCGCCATGGCGGGAGCCTGGGGCGCGCAGGCGGGCACAGTGGTGGGCTACGTCGCGGCCGCGGCGGCGTCCGGGCTGCCCACGGACTGGCCACGCCTGGCCGCCGAGGTCGGCCTCACCGAGGAGCTGGCCACCGCCATACGTGCAGGCGCGCGGTCGTGTCGGCCCGCGGGCGCCTGCCGGGCTGCTAGTGGTGCATGCCACCATGTCGCCGCGCCGCTCGGCGCTGCCTGCTTGGCCTGCTTCGACCACGGCATGTGCGCCTGCCGCGCTTGGCATGCCAGGCAGGCGATTTCGGCCAGGATATGTGCCGGAGGCTCTTTCAGGCGCTTGCTCGCCCCTGCCCCAGAGTATGCGCAGAGGTGTCCCTCGACGACCCGCGCATGTGCCCACGCCTCGCCGCTCGGCGCGCGCAGGCATAGACGCGGAGGGCGCCGCGGGCGCGGGCGCGGTCAAGCGCGCGGTGCCGGCGGCGGAGTATGCGCAGATCCGCGTCGCCGCCGCCGCGCTGGCCGCGCGCGCGCTCTGGTTTGCGCCTGGCGCCGCCGACGGCGACGGCGCAGATGAGGATTCGCAGCCAAGCGACGCAGTGGACCTCGAGCCGAGCCTGGCGCACTACCTGGACGGCGCGGGCACCGCGGCGCCCGGCGCGCAGGGCGCGGAGCCCGCCGCGTCGGCCGGCGGCGAGCCCGCTGCGTCGCCCTTGGTACGACTCACAGCCTACCGGGCCCTCTGTGTCCCTAGGACCCTTCATTTGACCCCGCAAGCGTTAGCACGCGGCCTCTGGGCGCCTGAGTCAGATTGTTAGTTATTACTTCACCTCAATTTCGCGCTCTGACCTGCTAAGAAGGTGGCGGACCTCGCTGACGCCTCTGCATTGCCAGCAAGTAACGGATGGGGCGCGCATGTGCATGCGTGCCAATGTGCCATGCATCCGCGTCAAGCGTGCAGTGTCGACAGATGACATGCTATGTGGATGCACACGCTCTAAAAGAAAGGCATTCGCAACAGAAATGACTGGCAGTGACCCTGGCGCTCG
>JAABUO010005838.1_pt1 | contig 14238 bp, 23 predicted proteins | sample 5559291 | NCBI WGS metagenome assembly JAABUO01 (sample SAMN10711878, study PRJNA513372) | rock metagenome | isolation source: Antarctica rocks | place: Antarctica: Victoria Land, Finger Mt sud | reverse complement strand
TAGGGTGGCAGAACATGACAGAAGGGCGGTTGGGGGACGCGTAGGGCGTCGCAATTAGTTTCAACTTCCAGAGGAGCTCTAGTTCGATGCAGAACGCGTTCGCCATGCTGATGATCATCAAAATCGGTGACTGGGAACGCGATCTCTGCGCAGCCTCTCTGCAGCAGTCTTGGCCGTACTCCCCAAGGCCTGAGGCTGCTGCGACGAAGTGTCGACCTATCTGAGTACAGACTGACTGAGATAGGCCGAGTGCGCTCAGGCATGCAGTGGCCGTAAGATGCACGCCATCAAGCGACAAAGGAACATATCCGCCAAGGCCCTTACAGCTCTCTCCATTATCCTGGTCCTGGCCGTTTTTCGGCATATATCAAGAGCAAACAGCTTCGTGAGCACCGATGGCGAGGACAGCAGCTCCCAAGAGCTCGGCGGTAGACGCAGTCTCTTTTTCCGACCGTATCATCACGCTGCTCCTGTCAAGCGCTGCATCTCGAGAGTCAGCACCTTACCACCCACAGTACCCATAGAGGAAGGTGCAGTGGGAGACATCAAGAGAATCACTGCCGACTGGGAGCACATTTCAGCCTATGTACAAAGTTGCGATTTCCAGTCCAAGCAAAACATAAGCAACGTAGCGTCCAAAACAAGGGGCATTGTCATACCCAGTGCTGGCCATGCTATGTTTGCACACACATGGGTTGTGGTGACCATTCTACGGGAGACACTGGGTTGCTCTCTTCCCATTGAGATTGTATACAATGGCAAAGAAGAGCTTGATGTTGATCTTGCAGAACGACTCAAGGTGTGTACCACTTCATGTTGTGCATGGTTGGCCACGCAAACGACCATGTTTGCACCATTGATGCTCATGGTATAAGGACTCACATTTACACCAATAGCACAGCTGATATGTGCTTTGTCACATGATGCTGTCTGTTAGGACAAGGTGCTACATGCAGCTGCATGGCTGGTGACATTCTTGCAGATGAATAAGCCTTCTGCTGTCTGCAGATGATGAGTGATGTCACACTGGTGGATGCCAGTCTAATTACTCTGCCATCACATCACAGACCCATGAATTGGACACAAGTCTTTGGGCAGGCCAAGTATGTTCATGCCACAGGCTACAGCTTCAAAGCTTATGTGCTTGCCTTTGTGACCAAGTTTGATGAGGTGCTGGTCTTGGACTCAGACAATCTGCCATTGCAAAATCCAGAAGCCCTGTTTGAGTCACCTCAGTACCTTAAAAAGGGCAGCAGCTTTTGGCCTGATTGGTGGCAGAGGTCCAGAACACAGCAGATTCCATTCTTTCTGGATGTTGACCCCTTTGCATATAACACCTTTGGGCTGCAAGCACCTTGGGAAGTCAGCGATCACCCCATGACTGCCACTGAAAGTGGTACAATGATGCTTGACAGGTCAGTCAGCAGCCTCTGAATACACAGCATGTTGTTTGTGATGCATGCCACGCCGCATAACAAGGTCATCAATAGGACTGGAGTGCAGGAGCACTTTGCATGTGACCAGACAGCACACACAATGCATGCAAACTCTGGCATCACGCATGACTTGAACTTCGTGCTCGTGCATGCAAGATGCATTGTCTCAGTTTACGGGGGATTATGAGCTGTCACTTAGCCATAGGCTGCAGTCTTACTGACCTACTGTCATTAGCAAGCCTGTGAGGCTCAAGCGCTTTGTCGAAGGAGTGTTGTTGTCGCTCATGCTGACTTAGCCAAATACAATGCCTTGCTCCTTTGCCAACAACATGATGTCAGTAGCACATTGAATGCTGTGACCTTTTGGAACGACAGGAGGCGGCATGCTGATCTGATGGAGTTCATTTGGCTGCTGAACTCACATCCCGAGGTGACATTTGCATGGATGCATGGCGACAAGGACACTTACCGGTTAGCATTCCACTTGGCCAACAAGAGCTCAGACTTTGCTCAGGTATGCTACAAAACTTGCCTTCGGTAATCCGCAAAATCAGTCGTCAAGACGACTGTAGTTTGATCTTGATTTGATGCACGGCAATCATGTGTCAGGTACTTTTGCGCCTCAACGTCACCTTCGTTTGTGCCAACTGCTGGCGCTGTTTGAACTCAGGTGGCATGACATAACAGCAACCATGGCAGGTCTGTATAGCGTTTTGTACACTACTCGGCTGTGCCTATTCAAGTCAACACAGGACACATGATGGCACTGCATAATGAAAACAATCACAGCATTGCATGTGCATCACAATGACGGCACTGCATAAGGAAATCAATCACAGCATTGCATCTTTGTCAGCAGCATGCTTTAGGTATCTAATGAGCCTACATCGCACATCTGATTAGGTTTGTTCACAATGCAGGTGCCCACACCACCTGGGCAAGCTCTTGATGCGCACCCTGGCAATGTAAGTTCACTCCACCAAAGTCTCGTTTGCATTGCCTGCCTGCTTTGCTGTGTATGCGCATGCAACATAGAGAAAAGGCAACATCAGAACATGCTTGCAATACCCCATACAATGGGCAGCTGCTGTTGCTACAGATGGAGCATATGACACATTTTGTGCACACACGGTGACTATCTCTGCATGCACAGTAAATGTGTTAGTCAAGCCTCAATTGGATGCATTAAGAAACACTGGACAGTCGACCAAAATGTCATCAAACATAAAGCTGACGCCGAGCAGCCCCCGACAGCATTGCGTGTCGCATGGCATTTACACACTTGCATGCAGCTGTTGCCTCAGCTTTGGTTCGCATATGATGACTGATGTCTCGAGCACTGTGCTGAAACATACCCATCCTTGACAGATGGCATTGGCTCAGAGTACTTGCGCTTCAGGAGGTCATCCATGCTGTTGCTAAGCTTGTGGGCATCTTGTGACCTGCAGATGCCCTTTTATCGGCACACTGGTATGGTTCAGCACGATTGGAACGGCGTAATGGCCTTTCTACATAGGACATCCACAGCCAAGTTCAACCCAGATCAGCAGAAATGGCGGCATCTGGATTACGTCACGTCGCCCTTGACTCATCGGCAAGCTGAGATTGTAGTGAACAATGGTGATGGCTGGCAGTTGGGACAGCTGAACATGGAGTTTGAGAAGTACTGTTGTGGGTTAACAGACTTTGAGGCGCACAAGCTGGCAGCAGTGCGAGAAGAGTTTCTGCAGTCTCAGACTGGGTGCAGCATTCATGAATGTAACATACCTCAGACTGGAGATGGTTTACCTGTCATGGCTTTCCCTCCAGAGATTGCGTTTGCCCAAACCAATGCAACAGAGGTGATCCATCAGATGGATGAGCTTTATGCCGTCATGCAACAGGCCAAGAGACGCAGGTAGTTCTGTCAAGAAGCTGAGTGTCACACAGCAAACAAACGAGGCAAGCACTGAGTCATACTATTCCAGTATATGTTTTGGTAGACATTCATGTGTTTTCATGCTATTGTACATGTCTAGGCAATTTGTTTCAGTCTGCAGATGTTTATCAGCAGTTGCTTGTTTCATGCTTGCTTTGCAAAGCTTAATCTGCATTACTTTTTACCAACACCTGTTTGTATGGTGGTGAAGTTCCACAGTGTGCAGTACTGCCATACCTCCTTGTGTTGGTCAAACAAGTATGCTCTGTACACTCTTTTTGTTTGTGTGTCAGAGCATGTGCAACCTTTCAGCTGTTTCTGATCCTGTACCAGGCAGATACAGCTGAAAGAGATGTATGTCAAGTCCTGCTTGCTGCTGAGGCACAATTTGTTAATGTACAATGATCCTGGATTGCAAAGGCAGCCAGATTGACTTTTGGGACTTGCATGTACCGCCCCTGCCCCATGCCCCTATCTTTTGTGTCGACATTCAGGTCCGAGTTCATGGACATGCACTGCACTTCGTCAAGACACGTTGTCAATGGCTGCCACTTGTTACAGCTTGTAGATGCTAGCTTAACCGCTTGAAGGACATAGTAATGTCAATATTGACAAAATGCCATGCATCTGGCTCATGTCAGCAGTGCTTCCGCTGCATTCATGAAGCCCTGCCTCATTTGCCACCTGCAAGTGCTTTGTGTGTTGTCCACAAGTTAAGCGACATTACCGGAAACAACACTGGTGGTGTGCCACTGTCTTGAAGCAGCATCTGTTATACATCCACAAATTCTCTTCTCAGCAGCAATGGCCTGGGCAGTGCTAGCTAGTTTTTCCTATTCAAAGACTCCTTGTTGAAGGCAAACTCAGATCTCAAGCGCTGGGCCCATGTTTGAGAGGAGCTGGAGCCCTGAATGCCTTTCAGGATGGCTTCTAACTGACGATAAGAGGGCTTGGTCGCCTGCATCCATGCACCATGCATTGGTACCTCATACACAAGCAGTTAGTGCGTAAACAAAGCAAGATCCATTAAAGGACATACTGGGAGCACTGGGTGCATAAGATCAAGACATCCTGGGCCATGCTTCTGAACATGTTGAATCAAATGCACACAGTGCTCAAAGGCTGCCACATTCAATTAGCAGAGTATCAGGCAACGCGTTTGATAGGCAAAGAGTCTGGACAGCTCCCAGATTCAAGTTAAGCAAGGCAAGCATATGCTCATGCTTGCCACATGCTGATATGCTCCTCAGCAGTTGCCAGGACTATGTGGGACAGCATGCCTGGTGACAACTGAAGCCATACCCAACACATAATGCACACACACTGACGACTCTCATGTAACATCTCCACAAGCAGACCTAGCCAGGAGTGTTGACAAAGCAATAAGTCACGAGGCAATACCTGTGAGTGTATGAACTCGTCACCACCTCTGGCTTTGATCAGGTGGACTTGCCAGGGATCAGGATATGAGCGCAGCACCCTGCATGCACGTGATCGTGATTGCATGGCAATGGTCAATACACTGAAGTGCTTGACTAGCCTGTGTGTGATGCACTCTTCGCATCACATAACCAATGCTGCTGGACGTGGATAGCAGCTCAATGCTGAAGACATTGCGAGCACCAGCAGTTGGTCTGCACAGCTGGCCTCAGCAATGGTAACCTTGAGCATGCCACATGAGACTGGTTTGCATGTAGGAGGGTCACCGTTCAGAAATGAGAGGGGCACAAATGTTTGTCTGCAAAGCTTACAGTATTTCATCTCCAGAGATGCGCTGCTGCCTGAGGTAGTACACGTCTTGAAAGGCACCCAGAAACTTCTCACAGTCCCTCCGCTTTGCTCCAAAACCGAAGTCAGATATGACTTGACCCGGTTGCCATTGTGGGTTGATCAGCAACGCTAGCTTGCCTTCGTCTGCATCCACTCCTGCTGCTTGTGTGGCCTGCCACACACCATCATTTTGAGCACTCAGGAACAGTTTGATGATGCTAGCCTGCTGGTACATCACTCTGAGTATTGACCTTACTTACATGCACACAGTATGTCAGCAAGGAGGAGGGCGCTGAGGGCCAACTGCTCAGATATGCACTTGTCAAGCTGGCAAAGACTGTGGTAACGCATTGCAGTGTACGCATCATGTGGTAAGCTTTCATGGCCATCAAAACTACATGCATCATCATTCCCACCCCACGCTCAGTGCATGCAAAAAATTAAGTCCATGTGCATATACATGTTGAACATGACAAGAGAGACAGCACAACTGGATGCCGAGAGTAGTTGCCAGGAGAGTGAAGATCAACTGTCAGCTACCCGAGGCAAGGTTTCTGGTGTAGGAAAGACAACAGCAACCAGCTTGTCCCCCAACAGCATCCCCCTGATCCCAAATGCTGGCTTGCAAAGGGCCCTGCAGCTCTGGCGTGCCTTTCAGGCCCTGCAAGATGCTTTCGACCATTGGCAGAACTGCCTTGAACTGCTGCCGCACCCCACCTGGCCTGCAGAAATTGATCTTTTGATACATGAAATCTGTCAGTACGTGCGTACTTTGGTCAGTCAAGTCAACATCTTCAGCAACACACATTCTTGCTCAGGGCTATCTCTGAAAGTAGTTTGCATGCATGCATGCAGTGAACATGCATATGATTGAATACATTTCATGTGGCCAAAAAACATTGCAAGAACATGCCGACGATAGAGGCCTACCAGTCATCTATATCTGTGGCACCTATCAAAGGCAAAAGCAACTCCAGCTGTTGACGCCGCACTCCAGCTTTGAAAGCACGTTGGCAAGCTGCTAATGCTTGCTGTGCAACTGAGTCAGCATCTTGCGGTATTCGATGTGTCGGCTGCCTAAAACACCAAGCAGTCTGATCATGCAAGATCAGTTCATGAGCAGAGGCTCAGCGAAAAGCGCTGCTCACTCAAGCTCAGTGTCTGCTTGCGTTGACTGCACGGTAGAGTGTCTCTTCCGCGGAATGAATCGACATAATGTCCGAGGAGGATGTCCAAGAAACGCAAAGGAGGTGTGCAGGGCTTTATAGTTAGGTATCGCCGGACGCACTGGTCGCTCTAACGCATGCATCCGAGCTATCTCACAAGCTTGTGTGTGTGTTGCAAGAGCTTGCCAGGCAGTCAAGGACTATCGTTGAATACAGCAGTGCAGGTGCTGGTAATCCACACAACGCCTTCTCTCGTGCAAGTGATCAGTGCTCGCTTGGACACAGAACGAAACGCCTGCAGACTTGAATTATTGCTTGACAACTTCAGTATGTGTAAAATGCATGCATTCTTATACTTTTAATACCAGCAATGTTTCTAGCAAAACTGTGAACATGCTGCAAAATCATGAAATGCATGTGCTTGTGGCGCATCTATTGCAACAATCAAGCGGTTGACTCACACGACGATTTTCGAAATCGCTTGCTGGAAGGCTCGACAGGTCGCGCACCCTCGACCGAGTTGTGACGTTCCAACCTACGTAGCTCACTATCACTAGCTAGTCGTTCAAGTCGCGCCGGCTGTGCTAATCCCCTTTTAGGCCCTCTTCCTAGTGCCGCATTGGCCACCTGCACATACTCAAGGCCTCTGGGCCTAAGCACCGGCACCGACATGGCACGCAGAATCGTGCCCGAGCTGATCTCTCCCTCCCAGGCGGTTGCTGTACAGCCTGCTTTCGAGTCTGTGGCGGAACAGCCGTTGAACTTGAGGTTCGACTTGAAAGAGCAAGCTGAGCTAGCGAAGACTATGCTGGAGCCGGGACGCAAAATTTTTGTCGACGTCTCTCAAGACAGTAAAGTCAATTGGCGCAAAGTACGTATCAGTTGCTGCTGCAAAGCAGCCATTGCACTTGTTGATTGGCAGTCCGTTGAAGGCGTGACATTTGTAGTTGCAGAAGGCTGCTGGGGTTCAGAAAGCAAAGCCACAACACAAGACAGCGCCAGCACTATCTATGCCTACTGACAAGGCCCAGCCATTTCAGGTGACATCAAACAAGCTATATGCTGTGGCGTGTCTGTATACCACATTCAGTGCATGCATCATTACTGGCATTGAGGGTGACACACTGTGCAAGCTGAACTGCGCAATGTCGATCATTATAAAAATGATGTGGGTCCTGACACAGGTCCCTGTGGGAAGAGGTGGTGGCAGCAACATATTTGCCTCTGTTGTAGAGCGTCTTGAGGCTGGCCTAGCGGTAAAGTCAGGCCCAACGTACAAGCATATAGCTGTGGCACATGTATCAGTTGTGGTTGTGCAGATTAAATATTGTATGTCTGGCCGATGTCCACACAACAGTAAGCTGCTCGTTTTGCTCTCCGCAACACTTATGGAATGACTCATATGTGATCCCACCATAACCTTCATCATGAGGCAGCATCACCCTACCTTGGCTTGATATGGCTAGAGTACATGATCTTCACCAGAATGAACACTGAATTTGTCCCACCATTGCCACAGATGCCACATGAGCCAGACAGCGATGATTCAGCCTCAGAGCCCGATGAGCGTCCTGCAAATCCACACTCTGAATCAGTGAGTATGCATCATAAGTCAGCTTGGTCACTTCAGCATTCGTTGTCAATCTACACTGTTATATGCATGGTGTTTAAATTTTAAAGTGCTTAAATTTGAACCTGAACTGTTAAACAAAATTCCTGAAGCATGTTTCAATCTTCACTTGCTATGCATAACACAATGCCTAACCTAGCTTTTTGTGGGACTGCTTGATGCCTGGTGACACATGTTTGTATGTTACGCATGTCCTAGAGTGTGTGTCTCTGTTGCAAATGCAATCATATCGGAGATCTAGGGAAAAAGGTGTCAGTAGGTGTATTCAAGTATAACATTTGCTGCAGGAGGGTGACAGTGAAGGTGGCAACAATGAGTTTGCAGAATACGATGATGAATTCATTGATGACTCAGAATTTCACGAATACTATGGTGGGGACTGGCACAAACCAAAGCATTCTGGGTTTTTCATCAATCAGGTACTGTCTCAGCATCCGTGAAAACTTGACCAGACGCAATATGAGGCCCATGGAACCCTGCTATGACATGCAATGCTACGTTGACACCATTGTGCACCATGAAAATAATGCATCAAATTTCCAGGTTGTCTTGAGTGTGTGTCACAGTAAGCCCTCTTCCTGCGCACAGCTCAGCGGTGCACATTCATGAACCAAGTACACACTCTGCCCTTGTGAGCAATCTGCTGTCTGCAGGGCGAAATAGAGAAGACAGATGAACTCCTGATGAGTGATGAGCCTGGACCGGAGCCCAGGAAGCGGAGAACAAAGCCCAAGCAAAGCAAACCAGGCTCTCCTTCCAAGTCTCCTGTCAAACCAGGTAGGCTGCTGTTCTGGCCCTGCATGTTGTCATCACTGCCGCTGGTCTTGCATGCCCTGCACAAGCAACTGACTCATGCCACAGCAGTCCTTGTGACGCATGCCATCGGTGCACTGTTTGCATCGTTAGACAGCAACATCCAGGCAAGCCGGGTTGTGTGATGTGGCAGGGGCAGTAAGACAGGTGATGGGCAAGGATGGGAACATGAAACAAGTCAGGAGGAGGAAGCTGAATCCAGATGGCACAGCTGTGGTCAGGAAGGTAAGCAGGCGCCTGCTTTGCCTCTTACCTTGCCATGGTTCATGGATTCAAATTGTAGACAAATTCTCTCGATCCTTTCTCCATAACAGGCAAAGTATTCTGTCTTCCTGCTGCTGTGTGTCAACTCATTGATTACCACCAACTGTGCCTGGGCCTAAATGTATTGCAGACCCACATGGCATGCACAAAAACTGGAACATATTGTGGCAGCCTAGTCTGGAGTAAGCAATGGCTCTTGGCATAGAGCAATGGTGGACAGGTCAAACATTCAAGCAGTGACTGGATGACTGCAGACCAAGGTAACCGGTGAGGCAACAGCTGGGGCAAAGCCTCCAAAGCCTGCCATTCGCCCAGCCAGTGCTGGTCCAGCAGCTGCAGCAGCAACTGCTGCAACAGTGGCAGCAGGTGCAACAGAGGGCCATGCGAACAATATTGCAGGCCTCATCTCACCTGCTGCTGCTTTGGGCAGCAATCCTGACCATGCTCAACCTGCTGAAGCACCTCAGCAGCATGTGGCGCTTACACCAGAGGAGGACAAGATCCCCCTGGCCATGATGGCGGGGGTCACCCCTGCTAAGCCTCCCAGGGTATGGACGTGTGTGCTTGATTGCCTTGCTGGTGTGCTGCGTACTGCATGATTGGTGTGCCAGCTTGCTGTGCAAAGACAGGCGAAGTTGTGAACCGTGATTCAACTTGATTTGAGTCACACTTCACGATGGCCATACAGCATATGACATTGGCATATTGGGCATCACTGCATGTCATGATGGAGCATGCTCTGCGGCTGGTGTCACTTTATCAAGTCAGCTTTGACATTGAGGCCGGAACTGTAATGCTGGTTCCCTCTATGGATGCCTTTCATGACATCCTGCTCACATCTGTGCTTATTGCTCTTTTGCTAATCCTGCTTCTGCTATGACTGTCACAGGCTCTGACTGAGTCTCTGCCTGCAAGCCCTGTAGCTGGAGTTGCCCCCCAACCCCCTGCCCAAGCCAGGACCCCCCAAACAGGCAAGAAGCGCTCCAGAGAAGGCGCAGAAGGTAGAGTGTCCAGCTATTACCTACATTGCTACTAGCCCTTGTAGGCTACATTGCTGCTGCCCTCTGCAGGGCAATTAGCTCACATGATATGCCTCAATGCCAGTCGGTGGTGCCTAATTTTGGCAGAGAACACTGCACTCACCTGAGTCCCTTGAATGACAGGATGCATTGCATTATTTCAATCATCAGCAGATGCACATAGCTACAGCTGCGTACAGCTCTACACTTTGATTCGTTTCATGTTACCAATTCTGTTCGTCCTGCCATGTCCTAACCTGGTTCCAGATTCTTCTCATACCAAACACCAGTCATTGAGGTCGACGCACACGTGTGTGTCGTGCTAGGCTCATATGCAACATATTACATAACATTGCAGGCATTGGAGGCTATGTGATTCCAAGTGATGTCAGAAGCCTGCTAGATCAGCTCAAAGATCTGGCTGAAAGCCTCGGCTTGCCTAAGGAGGAAGGCGCTGAAGAAGCTGCCACCCAACCTGGTGAGGAGAAGCTTCAGAAGAAGTTGCCTCCTCAGCTAAACCCTCTACTGGCCAAACTAGCTAGGGCTGCGGCCAGGGAGAATGAAAAATCCCCTGGTAAGCCAACTTTCAGATTCACAATAACCCTTCTGACAAAAGCCATATGTGCACAACAATGGCTACAATCAATCATCACGCAGGCTGCAGGGTACTTTCAACATGGCCAGGCTCACAATGACGGGTGTTCACACAGCAACTGCAGTGCACTAGCCATCACAGCCTACAGCTTCCTGCCATCCTGGACAGAAGCCCAGCTTTGTGGCATACAAGACAGCAGCATGTTTTTGGTGGAATCAGTTCAGCGGCGCTGCACCATTTACGCAGCCTCCAGGTGTCAGCACTCAGGGCAACATGGTAATTTGCCTTGTGAACTCATATACAGGAAGCAGCACATCAGAATGGCTGTGCATCGCAGGTGCTCGCACTACAATTGCCAACGCAGCTTACAGCTTTCTGCACCCCTGGACTCAGAAGGGCAACATGGCTGTGCGCCTCAAGAAGCTGCATGAATCAGCGCAAGCCCGTTACGAAAAGTCTAGAGATGGGCTAGTCACTTCTGTTGCTCAGCAACAGCCTGTGTTGACAGGTGAGCTGCCCCAGCACTTCAAGCAGTGTAACACACATGTGATTCATGGTCAAGAGAGCTGTGGCTGCGAAGTTGCTGTTTAACTTGGTTGTCAACAGCACTTGTGTGGCAGCAAGCTAGATTGTTGCTCATGGCCGGCCGTCAGTCATTGCCACTTGCAGAGGATTGCAGTGCCAGTTTTATTGTCCTGTTACAGCAAGTGTGCACAGAAGCATATGAGTGTACAGAGGTCAACTGCTTGATGGTCAACTGCTTGATGCCCAAGCACAGATTGCTCTTACATTGCCTTTCCCCCTTATCAAGTCTCAGGGGTTGGCTGCTTGGGGCATCTTACCTCAGTGTTTTCCTCTGCTGATTTGTTATCTCGAATAAGACAGCAACGCCAGTGGTGTCGTGCAGGTGATACAGCACCCAGCTTAGTCGGCTCAGATGACGACTTTGCCGCCTTGCCAGCCTCCTCCCAGCAGCCAGCAGCAGGCGCAGGCACTGCGGCAGCTGGCAGCAGCAGCCTGGCATGGAACAAGATGCAGGAGTTTGCGCTGCATGAGTATGTGACAGCAGTTTTAGAGCTGCAAGGGGGGCGAGATGACAACCCAAGGCTATGGGAGGATGTCGCAGCCAGTCCTGTTTTGTGGGGACCCAACAAAGTGACGCCTGCAGAGCTAAAGGAAGTGTATCTCAGGGTGAGTGGCAACCTGATCTTACTGCTGCTCATGGTTTCCTGCATGCATCTTCTGAGCAAGACCATATATGTCACAGGCAGTGGCGTCACACAGCAGAGTAATGCTTCCTCGTCTGCATCTCACCTGTATTTGCTCAGCAAGCACATGACCTTGCAGACTTTTACACTTACAAGAGCTGCAGTTGCCATAGGCTCCTGAGCGCTGGATGTCACATTATCCCAGCATGCTTGTTGCAGCAAGCCACATGACAGGTGACATATCATGGGATCAGAGCACGTCACTGTACGCTGCAGACTAAGCTGATGTATTCCCAGCCAGAGGGGGAAGGTCAGCCCAAGAAGAGACCTCGCAAGGCTCGGCCTCTGTCTGGCAATGTGGACACCATCAGAGCCTCCGGCACCCTTGGTGAGGCTTTTCATTGTGTGCATTTTGCCTGCAGATGTCCTGCTGATCTCCCCATGTTCACAGGCAGGTTCTGCACTCCTCATCTCATCTTGGAATATGGTGATGCTACATTTCTTTGCAAGGCTCTCTGATAGGAATGCAGCCGGCCACAAGCCCCAGCATGAAGCACGTGTATCTGACTATCCAGTGTATAAGCAAGCCAAGCTATGCAAATGTGCGCAGGCTTGTAGCAGTCGTCTGGCGCCCACACTGCAAATGTGTTGTGACAGGTGTCACTTGTGTGCAGTCCGTGGTGAGAAGTGCCATTACAGTATTAGCAGTGTAGCCTCGAATGTGTGCTGTGTCTTATTATTTCTAGGTGCCACAGCCAACCTAATGCTCAACCAATTGGTCAAAGGTGTCCTGCTTTTGTCTGCAATTGCTTGTCTAGAATTTGTGATTTAAGGGATCAGGGTTAGCACATAACTGCTTGGTTGCAGACGAAGCACTGGGAAAGAAGTTCCTGGCTCCGGAGCCACCCAAAAGCCAGCCCCCCTCAGAATCCACCAGCCCATCCCCCCCGAAACCGTCAGCTCCCCCTGCCCAGCCCAGCACTGCCCCTGGCCCTCCTACAGAAGCCCTGCAGCTGCCTCAAGCCCAAGCTGCAGGTCAACTGGCAAGTTCTCAGCCAGGAGCGTTGCTACCAGAGCAGCGGCCACAGCTTTGGCCCATCAGTGGCAATGCCTTGGCTTCTATCCCTCAGCATCCAGGTGTGCTTCTACATTTCGCCACAAGACCCCTTTATATGCTGGGCGTGCCCTCCTCCTCCACGCATACAGCAAGCTCTGATGGCATCTTTTGCTGCTTGCAAATCTTAAGAGCGCTTTCCAGAGGACGGCTTGCTGTCTGGACTCAAAAGTTTGCCATGGACTAATGTTGCTTGAAACTTATGCTACTGTACTTGGCCTACTGTTGTCCCTCTGTCAAGCAGCAGCAGCAGTATGTATGGGGGCTGCAGCTAGAGACTTGAAACGTGTTCATGTTGGAGACCAATGCAAGCTCCACTGATGCCTTGACCCCCTTACTCCTTGCTGTTGCCTAGTTTGCCGGCTACGTGCTGTGCAACTCAGCGTGAACAATCTGGACGAATTCTACTCGGAGTGAGAGAAGCAAGCAGCGTGGTCAGCATAGCTCCTGGCCTCAAAGTCAAAGCTCATAATTGCTGACCACACACTGTGAGCGCACCTCAATAGGCCTCAGCTGAATATGCTCCAGGCTAAGACTGACTAGCTTAATTGCATACAGGACAGGAATCCATGCCGGGTGAGGGACTGGCAGCTCCTTCTGGAGCCCACCCTGCTGGGGCCCTTCAAGCACAGGCAGCTCCTCTTATTGCACAGCCTTCTGACAGCCTCAGCCAACAGGCCCATCCTAGTCAAGGTGAATGTCCTTTACTTGTATACTGGACTGATGCTGCGGTGTTTCTAGTTTCGCTTCTGACCCACTGTGCAAGCACTCTCAAAGTGTATCACAGGGGCTGCGGCTTGCTTCTGTTTGCCTTTATCTGGTCTCTGGTGTTGAAGCAGACAGCTTGGTACAAGGGACTTCACGCCAGAGATGTGTGCAAGAGCTTAAGGCCGGTGTGCAGGTGAGGCAGAAGCCACACCCACTGCTCCTAGCAAGGAGGAGTTCCTGCAGTTTGGGGTGGACCATGGGGGGGACCGGGAGCTCCTGTCCCGGGGCCTCTATGCCTGCAGGGAGGGTACCATCAAAGAGATCACTTACAAGGTATCTGCTCTCATACTGCATGCTGTGTCCAGCTTGCCTGCACATCCTGTTCAAGATTGCAATGTGCTTGCCAGTGCACCCTCGCAAGCAAACTCGTACAACCAAACTCAGCGCAAACCAGCTCAACCATGGATCCATGTTGAGCGACAGCGCACAGCGACCAGGACTTGTGGTTGAGGACGCAGGAACAAATGGCAAGCAAGCCAGAGCACTGCCACCAACTGTATCCGCTGTGCAAGGACGCTCACTCATTCACTCAATATA
>JAABUO010005837.1_pt1 | contig 14241 bp, 9 predicted proteins | sample 5559291 | NCBI WGS metagenome assembly JAABUO01 (sample SAMN10711878, study PRJNA513372) | rock metagenome | isolation source: Antarctica rocks | place: Antarctica: Victoria Land, Finger Mt sud | reverse complement strand
AGCCACCCCCGCGTCACCCGATAACGCAAACATGGTCTAGTCAGTTTGCTATGGCCTTTCGAGCTGTGGTGGCTGCTTGATGCCCTCAAGGTTGTCCTAGGTCCCTTTCACAAATACGCGTGGAAGACGTTCGCAGCAAAAAGACGCTTGAGTACTTTGGACCGCACTCTATCCAGTGACGATTGATTCTACATGTTCAAACAAACAGCATGCTAATTGACTGTTGACCCTATGGTGCGACCCTGTACAAAAGCATTTGAGCAATTCACTTCACTACTAATAGAATCCGGGTCAGGTATTTGTCAACCTAATGATGCAATGCACCTTTAGCAGACATGAACACGTACCAAAAAGACAACACTGCTGATGATTCAGTCAGTAGCGAAATCGTCTTCATCTACCATTGCTGACTGTTGATCTGCTTGCTCTTCACTCTGTAGCTGAGACGGAAAGAAATTCAGGCATGTCTGAGAGCTGCAGGTCTGGGAAATCTCACAGCTTGAAGCTTTCAAGGCTTGATCCAAACTTCTCTGTGTAGCTTTGAGCACAAGTCACCATAGTCTGTCTTGTGTACAGCATAATCAGTGTTGTGCTTACTTCGTTTAAAGACTTCAGAGTTACTGAGCTTCTTTGTGACCTGTAAACCACCAGATGGGCAAATCGCGCACACAAATGAGGTGCATGCTATTAGCCAGATTTGCTTTCTGTACAGCGTTGAGATGCAGAGCATGTTGGAGCGTACAAGCGTACAGCTGCCAAAGGTCAGCCATATGCAGATTCAACTGCCAATGTAACTTCAAGCACTACTGATGGATAAAAGTAGGAGCCTGCGCTGACCTCATTGACCATAAAGGCTTGTTCAGACGGAATGATCTCCACATTTGACACCTTCGTTTCATGTAACTTTGCTTTGGTAACATGGCAGAAGTACTTCAGGAGCACTTGAAGGAAGCATCTTCTGCTGCAAAGGCCCCTCTCACCCTTTCAAAATTTGTCATGTGCAACACAGACTTGAACTAAATATCTCATGCCACCTGCCAAAACCAGGTCCCTGCATATGCTGGTCAACGCTTAGAGGTGCACAAATGTGATTGCAATATGCAGGCAGCAAAAAGGCTGCAAAGCTTCGCGGAGTGCTATCAAGGTGCCAGATGGGGTCTTGCCTGAGCCATGCTGCCAACTTCTTTCATCCCTAGTTACAATGCAGACACATCTCTTGCACTGCTGTGGTGTCCTTCTTGCCCTGCACAGGTACATCGGCCATGGCAAAGGAGTGAACTGCACTCAGTGCACTTTGCTAGGCAGCCGCATGACAATGCACTGTACACTGTACATATGTAATGAAAGTACAGCGGGTGCTAACTTGGCCTGACAGTGGGCCTCGGACAGCGCCGTCAGACAGGATTGATCCTGTCATATGCACATGCAGCTCTTGCTCTCGAGAGAAGAGCTGCATATACATACTAATATACTGACAGCAAATATATTGACAGCGTCTAAATACTAGTGTATTGACAGCATCTACCAACTTGAATGGATATTGTGTTGCTATTCTTGGCCTATTGATGCGAGGTTGATCTCGCGTCTATCTCATGTCTTCTCAAGGGCCAGCAACATGTTCTCACCACTTAAAAGGTGAAAAGTCACCATGTTCAGATATTGCAGCTGTTACTGCACACAGGGGGGCTGTGGTTAAAACGAGCTTGTAAGTCTGACAGCTTGCAAATGGGATTGAGCTGTTTTAGTCGAGGTCACACTCATGAATACCTACCTCTGTGAGCTTTGGAGGCCAATCTTGGCCCAACTGCTCCCACATGCAAGTTACTGCCACAAGCACTGGCCTGCTGCGTCACTGCAACGTTCTGCAACCACACAAACACTTGTCATGCAAGCTAAACAACCTCCATACAGTCGCTGTTGGCCCCTCAGGGCTGGTGAGGAGCAAGTCTGCTGACCTTGATTTTCAGTCACTGGGCATATGGCATGCATATGCAGAAGGCAGACAAAGCTTGAGGGTACCAGCAGCAACCAACGCAAATGCAAAGCAGATTGTCAGGATTTTGAGAGGCCAGGCACAGAATTGGCAACAAGGTGATGCAACAAGCAATACACGCTCAAGATGCATATAATATTTGTTTGCATGCAGGTGTGTCATTGAATGCTGTTGCAGTACCAGCAAGATGTCCTTGCAATGCAAACACTGTATGCATTAGTCAGGACTCAAGACGGATGGCATGGCGTATTTTGTCGACAATCAAGTATAGTCTCCTTGCAATCAAGGAAAACTTGCGCTTGCAACAGCAACCAAACGGCTGTTGACATGCTGGTAGCCTCATCAGCATCAATGTACATGTGCAGGTCCCTTTTTTTGAAGGGAAGGTCAAGCACATACCTCTCTAAAGTCAAGATGCTAGACTGCATTGCTGCCATAAGCTGCTGCCGCCTAGAGGCAGCTTGTCTCTATGCAGATCGTTGGCAGTGGACTGCTGGCTTGGTTAAAGAGTTGTCAGTAGAGAAGTCAGGGGGCATTGCCCTGTCTGTAGTGGGCTAGTTGGGGCTGATGTAATCTTCTGTACACGCCTGCAAGAATGGCATGAAGAAACTTGCGCACTCTGAGTCAACTGCAACAGCTTGTGAACAGCCCAACCAGTGCATACATGGCAGCACAATGCCTACAGCAGTGCAACTTTGAGCTGAGGAGTACAAGGTCGACAGGCTACATAACCTAAGTTGTTCAAACTTCAAGCAGCTACAGCATGTTGAGCTGAAGTGTACTCAACCTGCAACAACATGCTAGCAATTATACAATTGACATGTATTGAAGTAGGCCTGCACATGTGGGACAAGCCACTGAGCTGAGTGAGCTTCAACCTCAACGCTTTCATTGCCTATGTCTTGCTCTGACATTCAGCTACAAGCTGATCAGCCTCATGAGCCTTCTGTGCCAATTGCTTGTCTCTCACGAGACTAGGCTCAAGGAACAGTATGACAATCAGCAGAAAATGATCCTTTGCCGCAGGTTGTCATAGTGTTCCTTGAGCGTAGTCTGCTTTGCTGATAGCTTGTAATCTGATTAAAGTACCATATAATTAGCTGTACAAGCACCAGGCAGTCTTAGCTGTAATGTGTGTGCCAAGCTGTCAACTAAGGTGTTTCAGAACATGAGCTTCCTCAGCCCATCAAGACATGGCTCAAGGCAAGACAATTATTGCAGCAGAACAGCTGAGTGCCCTCATTTGTGACATGGGTCCTCTCTGTGCATGCACCTTGTGTATACATGTGTGCATTAATGTGCAACAGTATGAAAACTCTGATCCATGTATGTTTATGCGGAACATGTATCCCCTGGTGGAGGAGGAAGCAAACCTGTTGTTGTCTCCTGTCTAGCAGAGTGTTGTACTATTCTTTGAGCTTGGTCTGCTCTGCTGACAGCTGGCATCACTTATTCCCATGGACCAGAACAGAAACCTTCTGTTTGAGTCATGCTATGAGCACAAGTACTGAAACAGTAGTTTTCTGTTCTGGGTATAAGCTTGCGTGGCTTTCTCCTGCTGTCGTGCCAACAACTTCGCTGCAGCTATCTCTTGGCGCAGCGCTCCAGTGTTCACAATGACCATGACCTGCACTGCATGCATCATGTCACACAACACAATGCTTTATACCTGTTACACTAGTATCAGTTTCGGTCTATGCAATATGTTGAGCAGCAGCACTGAGAGGAGGTATAGCACACATTTGCAATAGCACCAGGCAGTCATTGTGATACAGGTCCGCTCAGCTCTTTGTGCACATGACAGGATGCACATCAGATCCATATGGGTTGATGGGAAACAAGCTTCTTATTGCCAGAAGAGGAAGCAAACCTGGCCTCCTTCCATGATGGTATGAGGGGGCTGGCCATTGCCTAACATTCTCAAGGTGTTGCCTCCTACGTTCTGCAACTGCTTCAACTGCCTGTTGCAGGGATGACTGAGAAAGTAGGAGGCAACACCCTGATGGGTGCATCTGAACCCGGGAGCTACACTTGCTGGCCTTTGACTGCAGCTTCCCTGATGCTGCGCCTTTGGGAGGGCTTGTCATGGCATCTGCAGGCAACATTGCACTTAGGTTGAACACTTCCAGCGTCCTTTTTGCACATGCAACAACCTAACAGCTGTGCATGCATATTTGCAAGCAGTACATCAGTCACACACTGACTCCTGCTCTTGCTGGAGAGCCCAGTGCTGCAGTGCTATTTGTGCTATCTGTGATAAAGTGTTGGTCTATGTAAAAGGCAGGTGACTGTGGCTCATACAATGCATTCTATCTCTTGCAAAAAGCTTTGTCACACATGTCTGAAGTCTACATGTAGCATATGCATTTTAAAGACCCCATACTGCAGGCCTTGCTTTGACAGCAGCTGCAAATTTGGGCAAGCTAAAGCACTTGCCTGCCGTCCGCGTTGTCAATCTGAGCTGATAAGCCCAGCCCCCAACAATCCCTTTGCTCCTGCCCATGCAGCTGCATAAACAGAGGGAATCGCGTTCACGGAGGAACTGGCCAGAGCAGAGGCCGCAGCTGCCCTGCACTTGCCTTGGCCATGGTCATTTCCTCTGGTGAAATCATTCCCTCTGCCACTGCCATGGCCATTGATGTTGAAATTCACAGCAGACCCCAGAGCGCAATGGAAAATTGCTCTCAACTTTGGCCGATCATTGTCCAAACAGCAGGAGGCCTCCTGCCTGTCAGCAGGTGTGAACACTGCCTTGCTCTGTGGTGTGCCGATACCCTGCAAGAAGCAGTTAACTCTCAGTCACTCACTGAGTACAGACTGTAGACAACCTCAACTTATTGAACTCCATAGCAAGCTGAAGCACCAGACCCTGCTTCTTGCTGCTCCTTACAAGTCCTAGCAGACTGAGCATAGCATACAACACAAGGCCGCACAACAAAATTGGTGATAGGCTACTGGCAGGCAGTTGTCACTTTTCAAAGGCTTTTGAAAAGGCACAGCCCCTGCAGGAAAGTAGGACAAATATGTGCACTACTTGGACTGCCAGTAGGACAGAGTGAGCGCACTGAGACAATCAAAGCACTAGAACTCTCTAACCTTGAGCTGAAGCAATGTTTGCTTGAGCTCAGTGTTGGGAGTTGTTACTGCTTTGATCTCCTCAGTGAGCTCACTCTGCCTCATTTTCAGTTTGTTCTCCGCACATACTTTGCACTGCTTTCCTGCAGGGACTGTGCCTTTTCAGAACCCTTTGAACAGCTGTTGAGTTTGGCCTGCCATCCGAATTGTTCAGTGTTGCTTCATCTCAGTGTTGACTTGCGGGTCAAACAGAACATTGCCCAGCTGCAAGAGAAGGATACAGCATGTGTGGACATGTGGAGCATTTTCACAGCTTATATAAGCGAGATGCCGCCTAGGTGCAAACTTAGCTCACCCACAAACCCTGCTCACATCTGTCATAATCATGAGCCAAAAGGCTACATAGGGTTTTGGCTCATGATTTTGACAGATGTGAACAGGGTACACATATATAGTGTGTGTACATACTATGCTTAGTGCTGTGCACAACCACAGCTCAGTTGATCCAGCCTTGAAATGCACTGTCAAGTCCTATTGGACCTTGTTTTTACGTCAATGTGACCTGTTGATCATAATGTAAGCGACTGCATTATGATTTGATGGTCAATTATATAAGCTACTTATAACTGCTCTTGTACCTGTTGCAGGCTGGTGTAGCAGACAAGGCTGACTAAGCAGATCTAAAAGTAGATAAAGGGCAGAACTGAGAGGCATAGACATGTCATGCAATGGCCCCTCAAAGCATGGCACAGGTCAGGAATAAGGCCAAACTGCATGCTGAGTAGCTACAATACTCAGCATGCAATCTGGCCTTATTCCTGACCTGTGCCATGCAAGGCATTTGCCAAAAGCATTACTGCAGACTCTGTCAAGGCAGCGCCATTCATGTTCTGGTACAACTGTGTAGGTGACATGTCCAGGGGGGCAAAGTGTGTGCACTAGTTGGAGAAGAAACTGCCAGTGAAGCAGACTGAGCTCACTGTCAAGGTCAAAGCAATGAAAATCTGCAACACTGGGTTAAAGCAACAACCAACAATTCCGACGGCATACCAAATCGAACAGCTACAACTTCAGACCGAAGTTGTTGCTTTTCAATTTGGTGTGCCGCTGGAATTGTTGGGTGATGCTTCAACTCAGGGTTGGCCTGCAGGTCGCACAGGACATTGCCCAACTGACAGATAACAATGCAGCATGTATGGACATGTGGGACATGTGGGACATGTGTGAGCAACCAGGACAATACATATGGGTGCAGCCTGACATGACAAAACACGCTGCTTTGCCAGCTGAAGACACTCATGAACACCTACCTCTGTGAGTTTGAAGGCTAATCTCGGCCCAACTGCTCCCACATGCAAGCTACTGCCAGAGACGTTAGCCTGCTGCATCACTGCAATGTTCTGCAACAACACCCAACACTTGTCATGCCACCTGAACAAGATCCATACACAGTCACTGTTGGCCCCTCAGGGCAAGTCTGCTGATTTTTAGTTCGAAACCAAATTTGGCATTGCAGAAGGCAGACAAGCCTCAAGGGCAGCAGCAGCAACCAGCGCAGATGTCAAGCAGATTGTCAGGATTTTGATTGGGCAGGCACAGAATTGGCAACAAGGTGATGCAACAAGCAAAGGAGCCATTATGCTCAAGGTGCACCTGCCATGTTTTTGCATGTCATTGAGTGCTGTTGCAGTACCATCAAGGTGTCCTTGCAATGCAAACGCAACGTATGATACTGATGACTCAGCACAGATGGCGTGGCTTGTTTTGTCAACAAACAAGTATAGTCTCCTTGCAATCAAGGAGCATTTGCGCTTGCAACAGCAAGGCGCTCAAGCAAACATACAGCTGTTGACATGCTGGTAGCCTCAGTAGCATCAATGTACATATGCAGGCACCTTTTTGGAAGGGGTGGTTCAAACCATACCTCTGTGAAGTCAAGATGCCAGACTGCATTGTTGCCATAAGCGAGCGCCGCCTAGAGACAGCAGCTTGTCTCTGTGCAGACCATTGGCAGTGGACTGCTGGCTTTGCTGAAGAGTTGTCAGTAGAGGAGACAGGGGTCTTGCCCTGTTTGTAGTGGACTGGTTGAAGTAGTCTTCTGTATGCATCTGCAAGCATAGTCACCAACATCATGAAGGAAACTGCCGAAGCTATCAAAATGCAAAGGCGGCTGCGCAGCGCCATGAATGGCTGCATGTCAATTCATCATGTGCTTCCTCAGATATATGTGAATCAGGCAGAGCATGATGACTTGACATGCAGCCGCATACAGCAGCAGTCGCAGCAAATGCTGCATGTAAGATGATTGTAAATGTGCTAAGAGAAGTGGGCCATCGGCCTTTGCACTGGGAGACAAAAGACATGTTTATGAGAGCTGCATAATCCCAAGTAATCCCAAATAATAAAAGTTGAAACCTGCTTGACACGTTGCATCGTGATCCTGCATAGCAAAGACAGACCTCAAAGTGTATGTCTTTATTGAAAACAGAGCAGCATACCGTCACTTAAGTGCCTTAAGTATTGGACACAGGAACACGCTTCAGGCTCCATGTGAAACATCCAGGGTCACTCATGCATGTTGCTCAGCTGATGGCTGATGGCTTCGCTGCAGCTCCCATACATGCATGCCCTAAAGCTTCTCCGCCTGCACCGATCTAGAATGTCTTGGTGCCCTGTCATGTTCACTGCTCGCTGATCTTGGGTTGCTACCATCCATCAGGGTCATAAGCCTGCGGCACAATGCAGCATAGGATCAGGTAATGCATACATGAGTAGCAATGCATGCATGAGTGGCAACTGCAACAGTGATGATGATGCTATCCTGTTGCAAAACTTTGTGAGCAATTACAGAACAGAGAGCAACAGCATCTGATAGCAAATGCACCAACAAGCAGGGTTTGCACAAATACAGAGGATGTTGCAGCTGGCTGCTGGATTTCAAATGCATTACTCAGGCACTCACGACTCAGAGCCACCAGGGTGAATGAACATGTAGTTTGCAATGGTGCCTGCCTAGCATGACGTAAAAGTCAGTCTTCAGAGCTAGGGCCTCAATTTATAGTGCAGTTGATGTCATTTGAAGCCTGCTGAAAAAACACCCTCATTACCTGAGCTAGCAAGTCTGATCGCATCCTTTGCAGACTCTTGAGCGTCAGAGGTTAATCTGCGCTGCACCTGCCTTGACCCTTACTGCTACCTCTACCACCTGACTCCCCAGGTATGGACCCCCTGCAACCACCCCTGGATTCCATGCCCCCGCCCCTGGGGCTGTGCTGTAGCTATGCAGGCCATCATCTGCGTTGCAAACAAACAATCATTACATACACTGACTGGACTGTCTGCATGCAACAACTGAACTTCTGCAAGCCATGCATTTGATACATACCACGACGTTGTGGTGCCATCATGGTGCTGGGTTGTGCCATTCTTCTCACCGTACAAGACAATGTTGTGACAGGGTTAGTCAGTCACCTGTGTGTGGGGTCCACCTCCACATTCTCCCGCTTGTCTGTGAGAAATTGCTGCATGCAGAATGCAAGCTCAGGATCTTGTCCAGACACCTACGATACATGTCAGCATCAGTCGATGACTGAGTAATAAGTGTTGGTGGTAGGCAAGACAAATATACCAAGGTGTACTGCTGTTGTGAAGGGCAACACAAGACACACCTGCACATGTGAAATGTAATAGCTGCAGGTCCAGTGGTCAAGATGTGCTTGAGCATGTGAGTGCAGTGATCAGTGTGGCTAATCACCTAGTACTAGCGCTGAGAACAGCATCACGATGCTTACAGTGGATGACAGAAACTAGACTGGAAGGTTGTCTGTATATGTGTCCATCTGCATATGTGTCCATCATGAGGTGTACAGATTGTTCACTTTTGTGTGCCTGATGAGAAATGTGTAACACAAACAGATCCAGGACAGGAAGTAAGCTCACTGAAACTGCACTTTTGGCTTTTAAAACGCTGCCTGAATTGTTTCTGTTGACTGGCTTGGCCTGCTTGAGCACTAGTCATAGATAAGCCTTCTGCTTGGCCACTCTGTCTTGTCAGCAGCTGCCATTTTCTGCATCACGTATGTGCACACTGAGATGCGTTCGCAAGGTGCTTCTCGGGCGCAAGACTGCCAATACATCAACGTAACAGGGATTGACCTGCCTTGCCTGGCCTGGTGTATATGTAAACGACGACATCCATGCGTGCCATATGGGGCAAAGGTCGGACCCCTGAGCATAGAAGACAGAACTGTCGTCAGACCAGAAAATGTGTCCGAACTTCGTAGCAGAAACACCAACCAACTGGACTTCAGGGAGATCAAGGACAACGAATGTAGAGCGCTAGCGCCAGCGCTGGCCATGCTACGGGATCACTCAATACTGATCTCAGCCCGCAACAGCAGAAAGAGAACCACAAGGAAGCCCTGCAGCACGATACAAGGACGGCTAAGTTACCTGATAGATCGCCTAACCTTACAGACGATCTATCAGGTGTCGTCGTAGCTACAGACGAAGTAGCTACGACGACAGACCAGAAGGCCTTGATCCCGACACAACAGCCAACGACGTGGACGTGGAGCAGACTGCCTTGTCTGGCCATACGATCCGACCCAACAGACGAAGTACAAGGCCTGGCACAAGGCTAAGCGCATTGCAGTCGGTTCAACAGCCACGCCAAGAGCCCAAGAGGGTGAAACAAAGAGGAAGCACGATGCAGACAAGCAAGTAATCAGGAAGAGGAAGAGCATGAGAAACATGGCAGCCAGCACAGAGTACAAGGCAAGGCAGGACCTGGAGGAAAGTGATGCAGATGGAATCAAACTGTATGATGAACATAAGAGGTGAGAGCTCTTCGTTCATGAGGAGGACGCCTACAAAAAGCTCCGACTTCACCTGAAAGCACTATTTTATTTAATACCTTACAGTCTGGGTTGTGGAGCCAGTTGTGACTCATCAGACGTCCTGGCTTGAAAGCACAGGTACTATATACTTTCTCAACAACACAAAACAATGTCAGGTTGCAAGCCCTCGATTGGACTTGAGTGCAAATAGCCCCATGGAGCAATATCTGACCATCGTACCAGCATGGATCAAGCAACTGAAAGCTAAGAAAATGCAGAGACAGCTTGCCCGAATTGGGATGTTGCACAGAAATCTGCGCCTGCAGAGATACTTCCTGCCTCTTGGCCTATATAGTGCAACCTGAACATATACAAGCAAGCTTATGCATGACCTAGAATCTGAGGGTGCTCGCACCGATTGAAGAGGTAAAGTTTGAACAACAAAGGCAACATAAGCAGAAAAGGAACCACATTTCCCATTGTCAAGTACAGGGAATGGCTCAGCTACAACCACATAGTGCACTGCATACTGTATCTACTACGCAGGCAATATCCAAATGCAAAGCGTCAAAATCATGACAGGCGCAATGTGGTGAGCTGCTGTCCAAAATAAGAAAGACCATTGGGCATGCACCTATGATTTCTCTGTGCACAGATTTTGTTTAATTCTGATATGCAACAGGAGACATGCAACAGACATATACATGGTCAGCGCTCATACACAAACTGAGAGGTTTGTGATGCATCGAGACTGTGTGCATTGCTGTGTTGTCTGCTTTGATATACTACCACCATACTGGTTACAATGATGACATTGATGATGGATATCTGAACACTGCCAGAAGCCACCAGTGCTATAATGTTCCTAACCGCATAGGAACGTCTCATACTGTTCCCTTCATGTTCTCAAAGCTTTAGCGGTCTTCTCAAACCTTGGGCTGGAAGTTCCTATATTTGAGAAGACTCTTATGACCTTCTCAAAAGAATCCCAAACCTATAGGAACACTGCCATGTTTCCTTTATGGTGGCATCTGTTCTTAAACAACATAGGAAAAGCTAGGCTGGGCTTCCTAATTATGTAATTGGAGTGAACCTATATTGATCCCATGCCAGCTTATGGCTGTAGACGCTGGTTGGCAGGCGCCAGCGCCCACAGGCTGAGGAGATGTGATGCGCTGCAAGATCGTGTGCATAGGCTCACTGCTCACGGCATTCTGTATTGTGTTGCTCTTGACGTTTATGGAAGTTGACAGGCTTGATCCACGACAAAACGCTCCCAAGCGGCAAATATGCCCTCAATGTGGACAACCAGTAGCGAAAAGTTACATCAGAAGACACACGTGCCCGCAGGACGGGTTCTTGGACCACCGGAAAAAACCAAGGGTAGATCAAGAGCCATCACAAACTGAAACTCAAGGTACATAAACGAATCGGCTCTTGCGGCGCATCTGACTGTAGGCCTACCGCGAAAAGTCAACGCAGGACCCTCGCAATTTTCAGTGGCGTCTGCGGTTGATACAGAACCGGCAGCCCCTCCCGCTTCGTAAGTTTCAGGGCCGTTCAAGCAGTTAACATGTGCACCTGCTGACTTGCTTGCTTTCAGGCACTGACTTATGTATGACCTGCTGCAGCTTTTTTATCTGGCACAACAGCTTGGCAATGTCAAGGCTATTAACATGAGCATGTACTGCCTATGCAGGCTGGACTTGACTGCAGATGTGGAGAGCGAGAGCCATGACGCAGTGGGGCAAGTGGTATCTGCATTACCTAAACTCTCAAGAATCTCAAAGCCGTGTTTTGCCATGTTAGAGCTGGGCTATTTGTCCGTCATGTTAGCATTCGTCATGCACAAGTGCTCTGCATTTGCAGACAAAGCCACGCTGCACAGACTTCGCACTCTCCAATGCAGGCACGCAATCATCAGAAAGGCATGTTGACAGGATGCTTCTGTTTGCAGGAGCCACTTGCCAGGGCTGATGATGTTCAGGTCAACCCAAGGCGCAACAAGAGGAGGGGTCAGACCCCCAGCAGCGTAGAAAGTGATGAGGATGTTATGGGCAAGATGACACAAGACTCCAAGGAGGCTGGTGTTGCAGCAACAGACGCTACCAACCAGCCCTCAAAGACAATTCCACTGCCTGCTGCCAAGAAAAAACGAGGACGCCCCCCCAACCCCCAACCCAACCCGAGAGCCAAGCAGCCAAAGGATAGAAAGCAGCGTGAGCAACTGCTTGCGCAGCCTCCTCATGCTGCCAAATGAGCAATGCAAATGTACATTAGTGGCAGTGCAGGAGATTAGGAAGCTATCTTTTGTTTACTCAGGATTGTTGCACCAGTGTTTCATCAGATGCATGCAACTGCCAGTGCTGATTGTGACACAATTGACAGCTGAATAGGAACGCCTGAAACCATTCTTATAGTCATTGCCCTCATGGTCAACGTTTGAGACTTCTGAATCGCTTCCTTTCTAATTCTCATCCTCTTATAGGAAGGCCTGATAAGCTTCCCATCTGCGCTTCCCATATGATTCTCAAGTCCGTATGAGAATGCCTCATATGCTTCCTGTAACATTTCCCATATGCGCTTCAGAGCAATACCGGAAGCCCAAACCGTTCCGGTCTCTTTCTTACATGCTTCTGTAACAGTTCCCATGTGTGCTTCCTATATGGCATGAGAGCAATAACGGAAACACAAGAACGTTCTTGTCTTGTTCTTCATAGCTTCCTATCCGTATTTCCTATGTGAGCGGAATCTCAAACATTTCCTTTAAGCTTCCCAGGAACTTCCGGTCTCCTTCTTGCATGGTTCTGTAACGATTTTCAGATCCGCTTCCTATATGGTTATGAGAGCAATAACGGAGACCCAAAACGTTCTCGTCTTGTTCTCATATGTATTTCCTATGTTAGCGGAATACCAAAACCTTCCTTTAAATTTCCTATCTTGCAGTTGTGAATATTCATTAATACCTTCCTATATCAAATTTGGGAACGCATTATAGGAAGCTTCCTAAAAGTGAGTTCCTTTATGCATCCCAACCTCTTCCATGAATAATAAGCAATTTATAAGAAACTTATAAGAATTTTCTGTTGTGGCAGTGGAAATGGCATGCCAGCGCATGCCTGCGCAGTAAAAGGAGTATGACATTGACATGTGCCATTTGCAGACACATCATCTGATACAGGGACAAGATTGCATAAGACTTGCACTCATTGCACACAGTGTGCAAGGGCACTGATGTGACCAGACATGATTTGATTCCAGCGCAATTGCTATCAAATCACGCAACACTGCAATAGGCTCTCAGCATCGAGCCGCTAGCATTCGCACTGAAGTCTACTCAGTGAGACACGACACACTGTGGCTGTCATGTCTAGGGCCGCAGAACATCTTGGCACAATACTGCCAGCTCGTCCCCATGATGCCTCAGCCTCTGAGCCTCAGCTTCCTCTGCTTCATAGTCTGCTTGTAAGGTTGCAAGCTCAGCACTTAAGGTTTCAGTATCTGAGTCAGTCAGCCCACGCAGCCTTTGCTCTTCTGCTTGTAGGGAGCAAAGCTCCTGTACAAGCGTCTGGTAGGCTCTGTCGCCAGCCTGAGTCTGTCTGTAGAGGGCACTGCACTCAGTCCTGAGGGACACAACCTCAGCCTCTTTGTTTTCTACCTCTGCTTGTAGTTCGTTCACAAAACCTACATCAACGTGCTCAGGCACCTGCAAGCATATTGATAGCATCTATCAAACTGAATGGATATTGTGTTGCTGCTATTCTTGGCCTGTTGACATGATGTGAGGTTCATGTCTGCTCAAGGGCCAGCAAAAGGTTCTCACCGCTCAAGAAGTGCACAACACATGTAAACTAAACACACAAGTCCAATGACAACCATATGCTAAAAGTGTGCGACTAGTGTAATCAAGTATGACTTTGACTTGGCCTGTGTGTATGTTGTAGACCATGAGTGCATGCAGTCGTGCTGCTGTTTCCTTACTGTTATGTGTTGCAAAATGTCTATACAAGGCTGAAATAGTTCAGGTGCAGAGACCAAGCAAGGAATTGTCAGCAGAACGGCTTGAAGACGCTGAATGGACATGCATGTATTGTTCTCAATGAAGCAAATGTAAAGCCGCAAAAAAAGAAAATTGCAAGCAAAACCAGTACTGGTGATACCAGATGATAATAGTCGCATTCCATCTGCAACAGCCAACATGCAAAAGCATATACTGCATTACGTAGCATACAGTACTTTTTGCTGATGAAAATGCACTCTGCTATGGTGCTGCTAGAACAACAGGGTACTCAATGCTGTTGTTCTAGACACATGAAAACAGTATTGTCAACTGTA
>JAABUO010005836.1_pt1 | contig 14244 bp, 12 predicted proteins | sample 5559291 | NCBI WGS metagenome assembly JAABUO01 (sample SAMN10711878, study PRJNA513372) | rock metagenome | isolation source: Antarctica rocks | place: Antarctica: Victoria Land, Finger Mt sud | reverse complement strand
TAAATAAAGATTACTAATTTAAAAAAAGATGATAATAAGTTAATTTATAAACAGATTCTTAATGTAAATAAAGTTAACGAGAATTATACGTTACTTCGCGAAGTAATAGTTAAAGACGAGGCATAATGTAAAGATATTAAGCTAAAGAATTATTAAGATTAAAATGAAGTCTTGTTTTATAATAATTAAATATGAGTTTCGTTTAACGAGCTTTTATAAATAAATTTAATTCGCGAGATGCACGATTAACTCTTAATAAATTACTTTAATATTCTTAAAACTATGAAGATTATAAAGCGATATTACTATTAACTTTCGATGCGAAAGATAATAAAACGTTATATAAGAAATTGCTATATCTGTCAGCGTTTAAAGACTTTCAGAGATAAATTAAATAAATTATTACATTCTTTATTAATATTTAATTAACGATGACGCGACATAGCGATGAACTTCATTATTAATTTACTTAATTTATACAATTATAACGCTATTCTGACTATGATCTGCAAATTATTAAAAGAAAGGCATTATATTTCTTACTTCACTAACGATGAAGATATTACTGTTAAGAAAACAGCTGAAATGTTAATGCAATGAGTATATCGTACTCATAACTTATTAAGCTTCTTTATATTTAATTAAGATTCTTAGTTCACTTTCATTTTATGAAAGTTTCTTTGTAAACGACTGAGCATATTTCTTCGATTATTTATCGTTTATTATTCTTAAATTAATAATTAAAGTGAATGAGTTAATTAAAATGTCGAGCGATATTTTTAATTCTATTATTCGTATATGTAAAATGATTAATTTAAGTAATTATTAATGATTGAGTTTGTTAATAATAATGCTTTATTCTTAGTAATTTTCATGATTCTTTTCTTCATAAACAAGAGCTTTTCATCTCGTATAAGCTTTAATCTTAACATCATCGAGTATAAAAGCATTCGCGAACGCTTATAAATTACACGAATTAAAAATATATTCGATTACATAAATAAGACATTAATCTTCGCTCGCGAAGCTTTAATTAAATTACGAAAATAAATAATAAGTTTAATTAATAAGCATAAAAAGAAGATTAATTATGAAATTAAATTAAGAATGTTTTTAAACGAACGAAACATCATTATTCTAAGACTTTTTAAAAGGCTGAATGACAAGATGCTCGAGTTATTTAAAGTTACAGATTTTATAAGCTTCTTTTATAAATTAAAATTATCAGAAATCATGCGTATACACAATGTGTTTCATTTAAACCTTCTTTAATTTATCGTTAATAACTTATCATTTAATGAAAAGAATGAATCTTTAAGATTAATAATAATAAACGATAAGAACGAATAAGAGATTAATAATATACTGAGTTCTTAACGATATTAAAGACGACTTTAATATTAAGTTAAATGAAAGAGTTATAATAATAATCTTAACTAATATAACGCTAACGACGATAAATTTATAAACGTTTAAAAAGTAATTAATGACTTTTATATTAAATATTTAGTAAAAGCGTACTAAAATAATACATTCATACGAACATGAATAATTAAAAAAGAGAAGTAATGTCACGATTCTAGCCTTCGCTTCATTTAAACCTAATAAAGCTAGTTAAGAAATGTATTAAAATTAATTAAGAGCTAAATTAAGCTCATCATAAGTAAAAGCTTTAACATATTTTAACATATTTTAACATTCTTTAACACAGCTTTAACACGATAGCTTCGCCTTTTTTATTTCTTCTTTAACATTTTATTTATGTTATAACACGTTTCTTTCGAGTTTAACGTCGAGATTAAAAACATATATAAGAACTTAGTTCTTTTCTGTACATACTTTTCTTTCTTAACATTTATTTATTAGTTAAATGATATTCATATGACTTGCTTTATGCTAATCTTTAACAAGGCGAATCTTGTTACATTAAATGATTAAAAAATGCGCGACGTAAAAGAATGAAATTCTGAAAAAGAATCGTACGAAGCTCGTTTAATAATTAAAGAAAATTTTAAGCAATAAGATTAAATTAATCTTTCTCAGTAATAAAAAGATTTTTAATAAAAAGTTCTTCGTACGCAAAGCTTTTTAAAGAATTCTTTTTTAAATATTAATTAAATTACGCTTGTTATTAATTAATTTACGATTAAACACTTCGTACGAGAAATAACGAAGATTAAATCTTAGTTTAAGCGATGTAAAAATCTTTCGAGACAGATTTAAAATTTGTTATAACTCGTACGAACTTTAACGAAAGATGAATTAAATAATTTTATAATAAAATATTTAAATTTCATTATTTAACTTAACGTATTTAAGTCTTAAATACGTCGTTTAATTTAACTCGCTAAGCTTCGTACGATCGTTAATAAGTTTTCTTCAGAATCTTAACATTAACGATTTTATAAATTTTATTCGTTTACTTTTATTAAACTTCGTATAAAAAAGAAAAGACTGAGTTCTTCTTTTAAAATACGTATATATCGTACTATTACTATCGTCGCTAAAAACGTAAAGACGACTTTAATAAAATGATTTAACGATAAAAGAAATAAAAATTAAGCTAAAATAACGTATATAAAAACACGTTTTTATATCGTACGATAATTTTATATTTAATTCGTTTAAACTTATTCATTTTTTTATTATTTAAAATGTAAATCTGAGTCGTATAAAACGTTAATTCTTCGTTTTATAAAAATAAAGAAAAAAGATCAGACAGTTACATCGTACGATAATTCTCGTTACGTAATAACATTATATAACTTATTAAAAAATTCAGCATCGTACGATAAATAAACTTAATCGTAATAGAAATTATACGTCGTTAAAAGTTCTTAATATTATTTTAAATTTAGTAACTTTGTACGACGTTAATTATTTTCTTTTCTTCGTATTAATTTTATAAAGTATTCGCGTCGCGATTTACGTACTTCGTCTTTTTTCGTACGTACTCTTTTTAAGTTTAATCTTTCATTACGATTTTAAGTTTCGCGTCTCGTAAATGCGAGTACGTATTATATTTAAAGAAGAATTAAAAATTATATAAAATAATTATAATCGAAACGTATTCATTCACGATATTAATGTTAAGAGTTTGTATAATATTCTGTTTACTTTCGCTCTTTTAATTTCGTAAAAAATAACTCGTACGAAATCTTCGTTAAAGAATTTTAATGTTTAAGAACATTATTAATTTATTCTCGCTAATAAGTTAATCATTCACGAAGTCGTGTTTCGTATAAAAAGTTTATTTTAATTAACATTCGCTTCGTACGAAAAAGAAATTAACGTTTATATCTGTTATTTCTTTCGTTTTAAAGAATAATTCTTGTTTATATTAATTAATACACTCGTTTACGTTAAGATTAATGCGACTTGCTCATGTTAATATAGTTTAATCTTTATATTAACGATATTCTTCGCGTTCTGAGCGAAGAAATTTATTTATTTTTTAAAATCGTACGATGATTTAAGACCTGTAAGACTTTGTACGCAGAACTTTTAAATGAATGCGATTAAATGACAGAGTAGAAAGATGAGAAAATGAGATAATAACTCGATTAATAACTCGCGCTAGATTGTATCTCGAAAAATTCGCATGTACTGAGCGCGGAAGAGACCGAACATGCAACATGTTAAGAGGATCGGCAATAACTCGGCATAACTCAGACCTTTTACATGTAAAATTGCATTATTTAACAAATCATGGCATGTTGCTTAACTTCCTCTATCTGGCATCTTACACGCCAACCGGCTTCATTTGGTGGGCTCACTCCGAGTCGAAATCTGTTTAATCCTCAGGAAATGAATGAGGCCGGAAGGAATCCCCAGCTGTAAGTGCTTCACCCCCAAAGTTTCGGCTGCCCGAATCATATACTCGCTCATGTTGTACATAATCCCAACACTTAGCTGAAACTTTGTGGTTATGAAAGGTGCAGCTTGAACCGTATGTCGGATCACCTGTAGGCCCTGACGGTAAGTGAGTATTAATAGCAGCGAGTGCAGAGGCGAAGTGGACCGCAAAATCACCGCCCTTCTCTAGTAGCGTTTGGTAGACAATAGTGTCTGGATTGGGAATTAATTTCCAGGTTGTCCATGCCGCGAATCTGGTGATGAATCGTCGTAAAGGACAATTAGGAGCCGTGTTCTCGTATACGTACTGAATTGTCCAAGCTGGAACCCGGTCTGGTTGAGAACAATGTCGATAGAAGGTTCGAATTTGGTCCATAGCCGCATTATGTAAAGGTTCCAAACAGAGCTTCTCACAAAGCATCACCAGTGCCAAGTAAGAAAACAACCCGTCTGGCTCAATTTCCTTCACAGGCGCCCCATAAAGCCAGTCCACAAACAGCTCAAAGGTCTCAGCGTCGTCACCAAGAAGACGGACTTCTTTCTTCGCGGCCTCATGGAATTTTCCATTAAAGCAGGCTCGAAAATAGTCGGATCGATCGCAAAGTAGGTCTTTATGAAGGTAGAACTTGTTGTTTCCGACAAACACAGTTACCATCTCTTCAGTCAGAAGGCTGGTCATTATTAGCAGGGTGATTCTTGAGCTTTAGCGGTCACATACGAATGGACAGGTTTGAACTTGGGCACTAGGGGCTCGGGAGCGCTTGAGTTCGGTGGTCGCAGTTCTGCAACGGGGAGAGCATTGGAGTCCACGGTTCGGGGTCTGATAACTCGAGGTTTGAAGATGGCTGCTAGTCCGCACGACAGGCGGTGTTACTGCGCGCCATAATTATGATTCCTGGGTTTCGTAGTAAATGGCGTTAATTATTTTGAAGAAGGGTAGTTGTTCTAGGTGTTGAATGCAAGTTTGGGAGCCGGGGTTAGAGAGCCTGTATTATAAATACTGTAAGTGAAGGAATTTGCAATGTTGGGAGTCAGTGTCGAAGCACCTCTGATAGATCTATTGTAAGTGAAGGAGGTCTGACCAAGATAGTGACCACTTTAACAGAGTAAGGGAAACCGAAGTACAGGCAATGGAACTACAAAACCTGACTAGAATTCCATGGTGATATTTGAAGGTTGTCAAGCTGCTGTTTCGTCAAGTGTTTCATGGATCAAGTTGAACTTTCCTCGAGCAAAAGCTGTATTAAAGAATACGTCTATCAATCTTTGCTCGCTAGGAAGATGAGAAAGTGGAAAGGCTTTGATTCTATATCTGGGAAACCCAAAAGGATGGTTAGCAAGTTCTTTTCATAGGGGTTATCGAGGACGAGGCCTGTTCGTCTAACGATATATCATAATGTAATGATTCATCCTCCCCTTAACAATGTACTGAGCTCCTGAGCCGCCCGAGACTATTATAAATCCTCATGCGACTATGGGTATCGAATGACGATGCGCAGCCTTTTGAATGTAAGAGAGGATTAACTCGTCAATCAGCACTAAATATCGATACAGAGATAAACACTAGATCAGATGCTTCGATCTGTGGTGTTCAAGTTAGCAGGCAATCTTGGATCGAAGGTACGGAAGTTTTATACCTGAAGTACGCTCTTAGATAAACAACCTGCCATGCGCCCAATCCCACCAGCATACCCATTGTACCAAACGCAAACCATTTGACCCGCTCGTTCGTACTCTCATTCGTGTCTCTGAGTTTCTGCTCTCTTGTCCTTAAGTAGTCCATTTCAGCAACGATTTCCCCAACGAGCTCCTCGATCCGCCGTAACTCGGTTTCAACCGGCTTCAACTTCTCCTGGGCTTGTATAGCAGACCAATCCCGGGCGTCGGCGCCAATGTCAATGTCGAGCTCGATGTGACGGCTAGGGTTCATTACAGCTTCTGTACTTTTTGTATTAGCCATGAGATTCGATTCAAACATTGAGATAACGCACGACTTGTAGTGAGTTGGTTTTCGAAGCAGACATCGAAAGCGGCATCAGCGTGAGAAGTGAAGGCCATCCTTGTTTCTCCTGCAACATCTTTCGGCCTGCCATATTCATTGCCCACCGCATCTTTGATCTGCGGAGTATGAAAATGTCAGAACAGCCTGTCCCCCACAGCGCTCACAGATAAGAGAAAATGCTGTGACCACGTACATGCATATTGACCGTCTGCCCATCTCCCTTGTGCCCACTAATAATGGCTGTGACCAAGACCAGTGTGTCTTTGGCAACGAAATTCCGTATGCATCTTTCGTACTTGTTGCTATGCCCCGTGTGCGCCGCGAGGTCGAATTTTAATGCGTAGGAGAACGGGAGGATGGCAAGGCAGAGGAGAGCGCTGAGGAAGGAATGGAGGCAAACCATAGTTGCAGCTAAAGCTGGAAGACAGATGGAGGATACTCCGCGAGGACTTGACGACTTGTGCACCGGAAAATTATACAGGGCAAGGAGAAGCGTCGACTTTTCGAGATCTGGCTCAGCCCTATTGGGTTCGGTAGGTTTGCCATCCCTGTTAGTTGCGTCCCCGGAGCCTCAATCATATAAACCCGATAAAAAGTTTTTACATGGAAACCTATATAATGCTTCCAATACAAGACTGAGGATTAAAGACGGCTTTATTGCTGTTGTTCGCTGCCTTTGCAATAAACATGAAAAGGGAACATGAGAATTTCAAGTGACTTTGCAGTGGACACACCCAAGCTTTACCAGCAAAGATGGCAGCAATAAATACCTCTGGACCCAACATATGGGATCAGGTTTGTTTGAAGACTTTCTCCTAACGAGACCTACCTTACATACTAATATGTCCAGATGTCCTACACCCCGCCTCGTGGCCCCTGCTCTCAAAAAAACTCCTACCTGATCCCCTGCGCCTGTATGCGCTTCATGATCCACCCCCTCAAAGCAGCTTCAAGCTTCGAGTGCGATGGCTGCGGACACCATGCCAGCTTCCATAAGATGGACAACCAGAAGGACGAGGAAATAATCAGCCGCTGGAAAGTAGAAGAGGCTGAGAAGGCAGAGGGTGGTCAGCAGCGAGGCCAGCAGCGATTATTGACAGATGTTGAAGTTGTCGACGACATCTTGGAGTATACAGAGCAAGGGCCAAAGCGCCGACGAGCGGTTGATCTTTCTAGCCCCGTGGGGAATGGGAATACCGCTACGACCAGGAAGCGCACTCGGGAACGCAGGGCATGAAGGCTACTACGGCGTCACTTTTCTTCTCTGGCTCACGGCACTCAAAAGTTGGACCAAGGGGCCTTGGAGCCTTTCCGGACCATCACCTGGCGTTAGGGAAGACTTATGGCGTTTTGTGTCTTACGGCTACTCTACCGTCCACGCTAGAGGAAGGGTAATCAACAGCGTTCTTGTAAGCTAGCTGAGGCGCAACTACCTTTGCGGTTCATTAGCTAATACATCCTTTGCAGTATTTGGCACACAATCAAGATTTCTCGTCTAGATGCCGGTAGATACTCGAGATTATATCTCGTCCGTCAAGTCAAAAAACCTGTCAAACTCAGTACGTAAGCCGATGAAAGCACATATTGTTCCAGCCAAACTTAGGTTTGAAAACTGGTTACAACTAGTCCGCCCCCCTGGCAGTCTGTAAAATGATTGAATTTATAGACAGATCTTCTCTAGCAAGCTCACAAATAAAGATAAAATGTCCTACCCACCTCCAACTTCCCCCCCGGAAAGATAATCTCAGCAATTGAGCTCACACATAGATTCAAACCCTTTGGATGATCGTACTACCTTCTTCCCGACAGCTTTGCTATTCCCTCTCTCACGAGGGTTTTCGCCTCCAGTCTCTGCTTGTCTACGTAGCCTCCTCGACTGTGCAATGGCGTCTTTCCGCAAGACTTCATATGTTTCAATCGGCGTCCTTGACTTCGATTCGAGCGTGTCGAGTCTCTTATCAGTTGGCACTCATTTTTCGGCCTTGGATGGTAAAAGCCGGTTGTAACATTACCGCTTGCCTTGCCGATTTAGATATCTTGGAGTCTGCTAAGCTACGCTGGCATGAACCCTTCGTTAGCCCTTTATAGACAAAATTTTTGCTCTTGAAGTGTTCGCTGTTATTGGTATTTTTAAACCTACCAACTTTCTCATGAGTTTAAAACTTTTCGTGAAACTGGAGTGGTTTGGGATGCTCGGAATTTTCATTCGCTCCACTTTGAATTTGTGGCTAGGTTGGCTGACGTCTTGTAAATGCATATACGTTGTAAAATACATGCCCATGTGCAACGAAGGTAGAAGATTCTCCTTTCAACTAGTAACTAGCCCGCTCCGAAGATGTTTCTCACCCGATTGTGCATATGGATGCTGTTTTTCTTAGAGAAAGTAAACCATCCCCCAGCTCTTCTGGTATTGCTTCCCTCTTTGAATGGGCTGAGGCTAAATTTCGAGTAGTTGTCACCAAGGCCTAGCTTCTGAAGCAACGACGCTTATCTCCTCTATTCGTCGACTTGTCTTCTGCCGCCACGCTACAATATTCTCGGATTAGCCCTGGGATGATATTGGCCATTAAATCATATGGACCATTGAATTATTTCCCAACCTAAATATACCGAGACACTAGGTCAACGGGCATGCTTGGTCCGCTGAGCATTGCCGTCAGATATACCGAACGAGTTGCACTATACGACAAGGTTATCGTGGAACTCTGAGAGAGTAAGATGGTCGTCACCACCCACAAAGCATCAAGATTCAACGACTCGAAGATTTAAGAATCCTTTAAGCGCTTGAGAACCCTGTATATATACAACGGAGCATCGTTTGGAAGCTCGGTGGAAGGTAGAATTCTTTGACGCAGCTATTTTTCATCTTGCTTATAATAACCTTCTGCCCGATGTCAGAATAATTCCAGATGATTCACGGCAGCTTGCACAAAGGGCTTGGGGTGGTTTGGATCTTGACCAGCTTTTTGTTTTGAGACATCGGTAAACAGATGTGTCTAAAGGGCCTCTTCATCCTGCAGAAGTTTCTGGCACGTTTTCCAATCTAACTGGACTGTCGGTTGTGTTCCTGGTAAGTGCGTGTAAACCTCTACGGTGCAGCTCTTGGGTAGAGGGAGCAATGTGCATCCAAATTTCTCTATCGTCCCCCACAAGCCCCCATACCTTTTCAGCTTTCTCCTGACCTTTGGTAACATACGGCTACGAGCCTCGTGGGGAATCTTCAATCTCATCGCGGTCCACTTAGAGTCCGGTTGATGCTCCGATGGCAATTCCTGAATACAAGGTACCTCCAGTAAGTTTTCACTATCGAGAGAACAATGAAATGGTGCAATAGGCTATGGCATAACTTTGGCTAGAAACTCGAGCGAGGCGGCAATATTCAAATCAATAGCGCGACGACGATCGATTGTCTGCTTCAAAAGCATTGTCGCTAGGTGAGGGTAGAGGATACAGAAGTCTGACTGAGACAAGTGTATTGTACCCCTCACAGTGATGAGCAAGGCTAGATGACCGTGATACTTGGTTTCGTCGCAAATGGCTGTCGCAACTCTGACAGATTGTATTAGCATATCACTGATAGCAGCTCAGATAATCCTAACCTGAAATAGTCATCCCAGTAGCTAAACGCCTCAGAGTTAATGCCAAGTATAGGCACATTGATATGATGTCCTTGCATTGGGTCCTTGACGCCCATTCCCCATATATCGTAGATGATTCCTTGGCTGACCCAATTGAAGCGATCATCGTGACGCAGGATCTCCACTGTAGTTACTGCACCAAACGAGTGTCCAAGCATGGTCACATGATCAGTGTTGATCCGTCCCTTCAATGTTTGCCAGTCCACTCCATCAAGTCCACGAGAAGAAGCTCCTACCCCACCCTTGCGGCGCAAGTTGTGCTTAGCCACAGTGGTCCCTTCACCGGCAGCGATGGTCTGGATGACCCGATAGGCTTCCGTAGCTCGGTTTGGGCTGCACGAAGCTCTTTATCCATCCCCTGCTCATTACTGGGTCTGGTATCCATTGGATTGTGCTTGGGATACACGAAATCCATAATATCGTAGTCGTATTCCGCCTCTTGCTTCCAGTGATCAACATTCCCATTAGCCTCTCGCTTCTTACCACTGTCCAATCCTTTAGGAGGGTGATTGATGAAAGTCCTCGCGCCACTGCCATCGCGGTGCTCTATAGCACATACGACAAATCGGTAGCTTGCAAACTCCCCACAGATAGTACTGTAAGTTGTACGAGACCCACCCATGCCATGACTGAACATCAGTAATGGAAACACGGGCTCCTCGGATTGACCTTCTGGAGGGCCTCCCTTATGGTTCTTAACTTCCCACCCTTCTTGCTTCGAATTCTTCTGAGGGGGCCAATGGCGGGCGAGCTTTGCATTCTGGAATGCAGGTATCTTCGTGAACCAAGTAGTGGACAAGAACCAAAGCACTGTTGGCCAATGAGGTAAACCTGCAAATTTGGCATAGCCTTTCGACATCAGGGGTCTGGGACGAGGTAGCCACACCTCTCTCGACTAACGCTTATGTCCTGCAGGATCGTGCCCAGACCCCGAACCAAAGGCCGCAGGATAATATACCGACACCAGAACGGTTTCGAGCGAGATTATATGCCGGCCGTAACGCGTAATATTGGAGAATGGACGTGGGAAGACTGCTGGAACTTCGATGTCCATAATACCAACCTAATGGGACTAGGTCAGACATTTTTATTGAGACTTGATGAGAAGAGTTACTGAGTATGGTCCGGAATACTTGGGTAGAGTATGGTCAATTGGTAGCTTGTCTCGCAACGATTTGGGTGGTCGCGATCTGGCGGGTTTGCTAGGAGGCACATCGTCTGGTTGGGTTTGTTCGCTCGCATCGTGCTTGCCAGTGATCCACCGAGGAAAAGGCATGGTGACTTAACAGGGGTGAGAACGGAGCAGCCTGTCTTTGGAAAACTCTGCCGATGCAAGCTGATGAATTCATCGAGTAGTCAAGGAAAATGAACATTCACTCCGCACAAATCGACACTGTTGATCCCAGAGATCTTGAAGTCGCTACTAGTCATCGACAATGCATTGTTCTTCCACTGTGGGTAGAGATGAGTACCTTAGTTTTGCGTGGTTAGTAGATTTTTGAGTTTGATGTCATACTGGCTTCCGCTTTCTTCTTCTGTGTTGAGCTAAATTTTGGTAATGAGAGAAGACAGCCATGAAGGAGAACGACTTTGTACGTGTACAAATGATTCAGACGTTTGATACGTTTGTCGTCTCCCTGCCACGTGCACGATTAGATTAGATTAGGTAGAGTAGCCAACGCGGAATGACCTCCACGGGCATATAATGATTACGATAAATTTGATGATATCGATCCTCGTCCTCTTGGCGTCATGAGCTGCTCTATAATGTCATTTGAACTTCTGCTACATTACATATATAGATGATTACTGATTATCTTTAGATCTTCATCGCGTTGATTTCCGCAAACAGCAAGCCGTAACGAATCGCCAGCAGGGGCTAGGTATGCGCAATCCCGGACCCTACCCACCTATCTCAGGCATCTCAACTTCCCCTCATCGTCCACTTTCTTAAAGGTTCCCCCTTCCACCATGAATCATTCCTGGATTCTCAGTACCGCATTCAATGTGCTGGAGTATTCAGAGACGTTAGCCAATCGTGATCATGGGTCCGAATGACATCCGTTCAATTCCGCGTCCTGAAGGCGCCCTGTCCCCAATATCAGCAGCTATGATATTTCCAACACCCTCCTCGCCAGCAGACTCCGATACCCATAGCTCTGTGCCGCAAGAACTGCCGGTTCCAACCCCAAATTGACCACAAATACATGAGAAGTCAAACACTTGCGATGCAGACCAATTGGAGACGGAAGAGGCCCGTATAGAGCGCCTTGGAAGGGAGCGACCAGCCAAATTCAAGTCTCTGGGGGCAGAGATATTGTTCTGCTACTCCATACTGGCGTCGCAATTCATGGCGGTGAGTCCATCTCTCTCCCCATTTATGTAAAATTGGGCAGGCTCTAACGCTCGGAGGGATCAGGAATACTTTGTGTCTGGCTTCAATGTCATTCTACCAAGCTTGATCACAAAGCTGGATATACCGACAGCCTCTGTAGTATGGCCCGCCAGCGCGTTCTCGCTAGTTACTGCAGCTTTTCTCCTCCCATTTGGTCGGTTAGCGGATATGTATGGCGGTTACCCAGTGTACCTGGGTGGATTGGCCTGGTTCTGCATATGGTCTCTCATTGCGGGCTTCTCCCAGAACCAACTGATGTTGATTTTCTGCCGTGCTCTGCAGGGACTTGGGCCTTCTGCTTTCTTACCGTCTGGCGTGATGCTTATAGGATCAATGTATAGACCAGGCCCGCGGAAAAACTTGGTTTTCAGTCTCTATGGTGGTTCAGCGCCATTCGGATTCTTCGCTGGCGTCTTCTTCGCAGGCCTGACAGGCCAATTCTTAAGATTTGGGTGGTACTTTTGGATTGGAACTATACTCATATTCACGACGGCCGTGGCCGCATACTTAACGGTGCCATCAGACGTGGAAGAGCACAGAACAATGGGTGTAGAAATGGACTGGCTGGGATCAATACTCATAGTGTCCGGCCTGATACTCATAGTCTTTGCACTTACTGACAGCTCCCACGCCTCAGAAAAGTGGAGAACGTCATACATCTACGTTTTGCTTATCGTGGGCGTCCTGATCCTTCAAGTCGCCACCTATGTCGAAGGCTGGGTGGCCAAAAGTCCTCTCCTGCCCTTCGACCTATTCCAAGTCCCGCATCTCCCAGCTCTGTTCATTGCCTTGTTCTTTTCGGACGGTGTGCTTGGCATATTCCTGCTGTACTCTACACTTTACATGCAAGACATTATGAGCGCGACTCCGTTACAGGTGACCGCGTGGTTCGTCCCTATGAGCCTTGGTGGAGTCCTCATCTCCATCTGCGGAGGTTACGTCATCCACCTTCTTTCAGGAACCCTGTTGATGCTCATCGGCGGCCTTGGTTAGATTTTGACTTCCATTCTCTTTGCTGTGGCCCCTGTTGGAGCCAACTACTGGGCCTACGTATTTCCTGCGATGATCGGCGCCACCATTGGGATAGACATTACTTTCAATGTCGCGAACATCTTTATCACGACAAGCCTGTCACAGAGTCGCCAAGGACTGGCCGGCGCGCTTATCAACAGCTTATTATACCTAGGTATCGCGTTTCTTCTCGCTTTTGCCGATATTACGCAGACGGAGACAGCTCATCTGGGATTGAAAGGCAGCTACCAAACCGTGTTTTGGTTTCAACTGGCCTGTGCCGGCCTAGCATTAGTAATCATGCTGGGCTTTGTGAGAATTCGAAAAGCCAAGAGTGAGATGACTGCCGACGAAAGAGCAGCCTTAGAGACTTGACATCAGATTCTCTGCTGACTGGCAACCAAATTGAACTACTCTTGATTGCTTTAAACAAAACTTGATAGCCAACGTACTTTGGATAACTTGTACATCTTCACACGTTCTGGAGTCCGCAACGCGAGATGATCGACTGTGTGAATGACTACTCTAATCACCTGGCGGACACTGCTTCATGATATAGACGATACGCAATGATAGTGATACCTCGTACCTTAAGCCTTTTGTTCTCATGGGAAATCAGAATCATCGGCTTCTGGCATAATTGATGACAGTGTAGGCTCTTATGCTGATTCAAAACATTCGCCTTGCAACCTCGCAACCTCTCAGTCCATTCGCTATTGAGACTTCTTGCCATGCGCCTCGCAGCCTCGAATTTTGCCACATTGCGGCCGTGTCGTGTGGTCTTGCCGCCCGAACGCCTCGCAGCTTTGAGATCTGCGAAGTACTTAACAATAACCTTTTATTGCTTGCTACTCGGTTGTTGGTTAGGTTCGTCCACAAAAAACAACCTCGCACCATTCGACTCACTTGAAGTCCAGCGCTTTTTCTGCTCTCTACAACGCAATGGCTTTAGATAGTAACGATAATCCTATAGAGTGCGTCTCATCTTCCAATTGCTCATCATTTGCAAGCTTAATATCTACAAAGGGGATATGTCTTAGTACTGATGGACTAGACGAAATTAACAAGCCTTTGTCGAAGCTGGGCGACGTGCGGAGTCCGCCTGAGTATGATGCCTTCTTTTTCATCCTGTATTATTTCGTGCCTAACCTTAGAGTATCGACCTTCGTGCATTGTTGCTCGAGACATGTCAGCTTCCGTTTAATCTTCTTACTTACATGATTATGCTACATAACTAGACTTAATCAGGACTTTCAGATAACAGCGGTTGAACTGCCTTGGCGTTGAACAAGAAGATCGGAACGGGGTTTTCGGTTAGCTTTGAAGGCTCTCCTTTTCAGGTT
>JAABUO010005835.1_pt1 | contig 14245 bp, 23 predicted proteins | sample 5559291 | NCBI WGS metagenome assembly JAABUO01 (sample SAMN10711878, study PRJNA513372) | rock metagenome | isolation source: Antarctica rocks | place: Antarctica: Victoria Land, Finger Mt sud | reverse complement strand
GCCTCCATGTATGTTTGCCGTCTGCGCTTACACGCTCTGGGCATAACGCTCTGCCGCTTGGTCCCCTTCCAACGCAGGCCGCTCCACGATCGTGAGCGCCCTGCTGCAGAGCTTGGGGCGGCAGTCCGTGGTGAGGTTGTTCAGCACATCGCTAAGCACACCGCTGTGCTGAATGCATTAGAAACATGTGGTATCAAGCGTGGCCTCATATGCAATTTTGCAGGTTGTCTTTGTCTGCCCCCAAACAAAGCGATGAATTCAGCGTGTGCGTGATAGAGTAAAACCTGGGATGGCAGCCTCCAAGTTTTCTCGCCAGCGCATCTGCTTCCTGCATCGCAATCCAATGCACGCACTTGGCATGCATGCCACACATTGAAGGCGCGTGGTTGTTTCTACTTTCGATAAGCACGTACAAGCATGTGGCAGCCCCGCAACCTTGGCGCTGATGCGACTTGATCCCTTATATAACTTCCTGCGCAATACATCCATGCACACATGCCACATCTAGACGCAGGCAGTTGGGGGTGGGTATGATCGTATACAATCATGCAATTCTCATAAATTCATGCCCGGGCACAGCGTCCCACCACATGCATGCGCCCACCACATGCGTACATGCGCCCACCACATGCATGCGCCCGCGCAGCGCCCCACCATATGGCCCATGTCCCGACTCAGGCCATGGCCTGAGTCAGCAGGCAGCACAACCGGAATGAAGGGCAAGTGAGTGAATGAATTAAGGTTTGTAGGACGCAGCTGGCGCTCGCATCCACTGACAAGTTGGCAGCTCTTCAAACCTCGCGTTCAGTGGGAGGTCGTCATTTACACACAGCTTCCTGCATAAGACCTTTCCGGGCACACGTGTCAGACCTATCGCAGGAACTCGGGAGGTGGGTCTCTTCATTACAAAAATGCATCCGCAGGCAGGCAAGACTCCCTGCCAGGCATCCCTGTCACGTTCAAAGACTTCACAGGCACACTATATGCGATCGTACAAGAGAGCGGTCGTGCGTGGGACAGCAGGCAGTACCCAAGGGGCCTGCTTGCTGACCCAGGCTGGTGCTGCGACCCAGCGCAAGCAGCACACCGACAACACGTTCAGAAAGCAGCCACCAACGGCCAGATGTAAGCTGACCCACAGCAAATGCCAAAAGCATGAGTCTGAGTGATGACCACAAGATGTCAGGTACGACGCGCCACAGGATACAACCACATGTAGCGCATCGCATCGCGGGTCATCACTCAGGCACGAAAGCAACAAATATCAGGCATCCTAGGCAAGCAAAAACCCACCAGGAGCTGCACATGCAATTGCAGCCCCTCCACCTTGTCGCACGGCACTCATGCACTCTTGCCCCTAACTCTCTTCCTAATCCTGCCCCATGCGCCGTGTCACAAAGGAGCGAGAGCTGCTGAGCTGCCCACACTGCCATGATCAGGGCATCGTGCGGGTCTCCTCGACGCTTGCCGCTGGCTGCGATGTCGCATTGGTTGCCGCAGTGCTCGAGAGGCCGGCACTGGCGTAAGCAGAGGGGTTTAGCGGGTTTGGGATCAAGCCAGGAAAGTCCGCGACCGCTGCGCGCGGCATGGAGATGGGGAACGGCATCTGATTGGGTTGGCCATAGGTGAATCCAGTCGATATGTCGCCGGGTGCGGATATGAGTGCGGTCTGGGACACGGTGCGGACGGTCGTGAAGTCGCTGACCGCGGTCGGCGCGACTTGCGAGCAGCCGTCGCAGGTGAAGAGCGGCAGGCCGCAGCCCCCAAAGCTGAACTTGTTGCAGAAGGCCTGCATGACCTGCGTCGGGCTGGGCGAGCCGCTCTTGCGCGGGCCCAGGTACCAGAGCATGGCGCCGCCGCCGCTGTTGGCCTGCGCGCCCAGCCCCGCGCGGGGGTCAGGGCCCTGACATGGTACGCCATGGGGTCACATTTGAAGTGCGCACGCCACCGACATGCACACTTCACCGCACACTGCAGAAGCAATGCTCCTGTTTGCATGCGGCATGCGCCCAGAGTGAGGCATGTTGGGTCCGTGCTCCACGTTGAGCAACCTGCCCTCGCCTGTGTCCTCACCACAGCACTAACGCCAGAGTCTCAGAAGATAGGTGCAACAGTCTTCCGACACGCTTGCAGGACTGTCCTGCTGCTGTGTGCACGGCGGCGAAGGGGTGACGGTGCCGCCGCACATTCTGCCAGTCGCCGATGCTGTTGACCTCGTCCATGGTCAGCGTGTGCCCGCAGCACTCGGGCGGGATCTCCACGCCCGTGACGATCTTGCCGTTGAAGCCCGTGCCCGCCAGCACGTCCAGGTACGCCTGCAGCGCACGCCATGCATGAAGCGCATGCCATGCGTGAAGTGCAGGCTTCCTGCTGACGTGGCACAAGGGACCTGCTGTGCTGACACAGCCACAAGCGTGACGCCAGTGAGGATCTACTGCGTCATATTGATGTGGTGGAGTATGCAGGCGCAGACGCTCGCCGAACCATTAAGCTGTTGGGATGAAGGAGCCTGTCTTGTGTGTCCCTGAGCAACCTGCAGGGTAACGTCGCAGGAAGCATGTCAAGGCAGGCAAGCTCACAGCGTTCGCATGACCCACCTGTGTGGCCAGTATGGGGCTGTACTGGTTGTCGGCGTCATAGCTCATCAGGTTGACCAGGTCGATCTTCTCGCCCACGGCCTTGAGCGGCTTGTATGACAGGCCTGCATAAAGAGGATCAGTCTGCACACATGCCAATGGAGGGAACCCTCAGACTCTGGGTCTCCACCTAGGGTAGATGCATCACCGTCACAGGTGTGCACAGTCATCCTGCTGTGGACAAAATCTGACTTGGTGCCAGCCAGCTTCATAATAGCTGCTCACAGGAGTCGAGCTAGAATAGAAAGAGCACTTGCACACTTGCGCACCAGTGTGGGAGCCGATGGGCTGCGCGGTGGCATACGTGCCCCAGCCATATGCGCCGATGCTGTACGCCGCCAGCGACAGCACCATCGGGCGCGGGACGGCGGCGCGCAGCGTGGTGATGACCGACTGGAACAGCGCGTCGGTGTTGCAGGTCGGGATGTTGCCAGGGTTGGAGCACGACACGCTGCACGCACGCAGCCGTTTGCCCGTTTGCATGCCTGACCCAGTGCGTGGGAAGGTGCACTTGCTACAAGTGATGGAGCATACAATGATCAACTCCATGCTTGCTGGCATGCCGATCAGGCAGGTGAGCGTTTGACGTCACACAGGAGTGCCGCCACACTGTCACGCTGCGCTGTTCAAATGAAGACTGCTTAGGGAGTGCGCTGAGCGCATCGTGCCTAACGGAAGCGTTTTTGTGCGGAGGCGGCACACCTGTCAAACGCTGGCTCAAAGTCGATGTCGATGCCTGCAGGGGCAGACGCTTGGTCAGCTCTTATTGCTGAGCCTGTTGGTCAGGCCCATGACTATGATTCGGCACGCGTCGAGCTCGTGCCTCAGGGAGGCTTGCGCGCACCGTTGAAGCCCATGTCAGCGACAAAGGCTGCGATTGCGCCGTTGTTGACGTTGTTCCTGTAAGGTCATCGGAAAATCTCAGCTACTGTGTCGCTTGAGCAGCCCACTAACTAGCGTGTAACATGCCGGCTTGCGCACCAGTTGGTGTATGTGGCGCCGCCGATGGCAAGCAGCACGCGTGTCCCTGCGCACCCAGGCTGACACCGGCGTCACGAGGCGGCCCCTCCCACACCCAAGCTCGCCAGCTAAATGACAGGCAACTGCACAGCCACATGCACTGCAGCCCTCAGTCAGCGGAGCAGGCTGCTGCAGCACTGGCGCAGCAGGCTGCTGGCCTGGAAACTCGTCTCCCGGAAGCTCCTGCACCGCAAGCAGCAGGTGGAGCACACCCTTGGACTTGAGCTGGTTGATGCTGTTCTTGACTGTGGTGTAGTAGTCGTCCAGGTACTGCAGGCCAGTGCCGCGGAAGGATCCCGGAGTGAAGGTCATGTCCGGCTGAGCAAAGGACATGATGACTGCGCACGCACACACCACCATAATGACTTGGATGCATTCAGCGCGTTGTATGGCAACGACGCATGACGATGGTGTTCTGAGGGATGGTGACTGTTGCCTATGCCGCCCTAAAGTTTACATGACAGCACCGCGCACCAGTGGTCACGTACGGGGGCAGGCTGCCCAGCGCGTTTTGGTACGGGTTCCAGTCCTCCCACGACGCATAGTAACCAACCAGCTCCTTGGTACCCAGCTGCGCGCAAGCCATGACGTGAGCCGGTATTTAAACGGCAACCGCCGGCAGCCATGAGCACCAGTGCGCACGAAGCCGAAGTGGCCGCACACCATACACAGCTTGTAATTAGCTTTCATATGTGCTAGTATGTGTGAGCAGGCGGTCAGCTCTCACGCCCTGGAGTGAAGGATCTGCCAGCTAGACATCGTCTACCCTTGAGGCCGTCTCTTCAAGCTGCGCACGTCACGTGCACACGCGCGCCAGTGGCACGCCTGCAAAGGGCCGGAGATCCCCAAGCAGCAGCGCAGAAGCAACGACGCCGCGGCGAGCGCCGTGAGCACGCGGAACATGCTGGTTCGCAAGCGCGGCGCCACCTGCTGCACTGCCCTCTTTACAGGTTGACCTTCACCTGAGGCGTTGCTGAGCTGCCCTATCTGTCGGAAGAGGCGAGCTGCGCAACTCATTTTCGTAGCCTCCTGGAGTCTAGGGTCTCAACCGCTGGCTTGGCCTCATCAGGGCGAGGTTACACTGCAATGTTTGCGATCACGCTCAGCCTGGAGAGGTTTGCTTGGGTGTCATGCTGCAAGGCGTGCGCACCGCACTGGTATGACATTAACGTGTGCACCCAGCGTGCTTGCGCCAATGCCCGTAGTTGGTGCCTGTCAGTTTGTGGAGAAGGCAGGAGCAAGTGGCCAGCGCTCAGCAGACGGCCAGTAAATGCAGTGCAGCATTACAATACGGTCAGAAATATGTAATGCACCCTGCATAGCCCTGCCATTGCTGATGGGCTCATGCAGTGTCATGCAGGTCGTTCGCCCACCCCAAAACAGTTCTGCCAGATCGAATCACTTTTCAGCATTCCTTTCTCGTTCGGCGGCTGGCATGACGCCGTGCTCGGGTACATGGGTACTAGGGCCCTCCTCAACTCCCAAGCGGGGGGAGATACCAAATGAAATGGCACCCTATGCGCTCACCAGGCGGGAGCGCACGTCCCATGACCTCACGAAGGCTCGACGCCTGAGGGGCCTGCCTGGCTGGAGCGCACCACATGTACACCATAAATAAGAGAACACCGGCCATGCTGGCCCATGCGGCCCAGCATGGCCTGCCAAAGGCAGAAGATTTTTGGGTCCAAAAAAGAAAGGCAAGGAGGGGAAGCAGAGCGCTGCGAGCCGCGCTTGGCGGGGGCCGCTTCCTACCTCTACAACACTACCAGGTACATGGCAGAAACGGCCTAGAGGGGTAGCAGCCGCGTCCACCGCAGCGCAGCCGCGGTGCGCGTCGCATCGAGCGCGGCCCGCACAATCAGCGCCGCTCACTTCTTCTTGCTGCCCGTAATCGGCGGCGCCATCGCGACGGGCCCGCCCTAGGTGAGGGTGGGGCTCGGCGTCGGCGAGCTGGGGATCGTGGTCGGGAAGGGCGACGAAGTCGCGGCGGCCTGTGTGGGATAGGGGCTGAAGCTCTGCGCCACGCCTGCACGGGAGAGGCACAGCAGCACGTCAGCCCCATCGCCGTGCCAAGCAGTCGCGGGTGTGGGCCGAGGCTCTGCTCCACACCTGGTTGCCAGCCACACAGTGCGCGTGCGCGCTGGGGGCGCCTGGCGGGAGCGGCTGCTCATACCAGAGTAGGTGTTAAGTTGTACGTGCCACAGCTGGATCCCACGCGGGCGCCACGCGGCAGTGCCCGATGACATGCGACAACCAGGTAGCTGTGGGCCAGCACAGGCTCCGCCGTGTGTCAAGTGTGCGAACTGGCCACAGGCACCAAGTCCCTGTCCACAGGCGGTGTGTGTCTGAAGCCTGGCGCCGGGCGCAGCAGACCAAACGAACGCGTACTCCAGGGTGCGGCGTGCCACCACGCTTGCCCCCTCAAGCAAGGCCTGCTGCGGCAGCGGTTGGTGCAAGGTCGTGAGGCGCACTCATTTTTGTGATAGTCGGGTCGTCAGCCAGAGCGGCTGCCACCAGCAGGTCCGCGCTGGCCGGAGAGAGCTGGCCGGGGGTCAGCGTCTGCTTCAGCGCGCGGGCGCTGCCCTCGGCGCCCTGCTGCACGCAGGCCAGGGCCAGCAGGCCCAGCAGCGCCAGCGCAATCACGTTTGCTGCGCGCGCCCGCACAGCAGCGCCTCAGTCCCGCTCCTATTGCGCAGTGGCGGAGCAAACGCATGCGCGCGCAAGTCAGATCCGGGTGCTACCCCCCCCATCCAATGCCGCGCAAGCCAGGCCGGCACGCTTAACTGCGCACGCACCACTTACGGCCACCTGACAGCCAGGCGACCGCTGGCTGTCTGCTTGCAACTGACTGCAAATCCGTCGCAGATCTGGGGTGACAGTTCAAACAAGACGCAGAGAACTTTCAGCGTGAGCAGTCAGCACAGCGCGGTCCGCCAGGCGATAATTCGGCGCCCAAGGCCAAAGCAGTTGCCCAAACTGCCGTGTCATTTCCGCTACAGCAGGCGCTCGCCCAGGGCCGCACCCCGCGCCATGTTGAGCTGTGTGTGGAGGCCGGCTGCACTGTACAGGAGGTCACACGGTCCTTGCTGTACAGAAGAGTTTCGGAGACACCGGGACGGCCCCCGTTGAAGAATTCCTTTCACGCCCCTTGCTATCGTAGGTCTTGGCGTGGGGCAGAAAGCACGCTGCGCTGTCGCTGCTTCATTCAAACGCGGCCAAGGGGTAGGGTGAGGAACCCTTTTTTTCAATTCTCAGTTACACAATTTTTTCAGTTCTCAATTACACTCGCCCACTTGCAACACTGGTACCAAAATTTATCGTCTGGCTAGGCCTAGCGGCGGCGGCGGCGGCACGCACACAACAAACACCTGGTTTCAGAAGTTGCTATTGAAGTCGATCTCCAGGCTGGACGCGTCTGACCGGGTCAGCGCCTGCACGTGCAGTGCTGTCGCCACGTCAGCGTCGACGACGATGGCAGGAAACGCCCGGCCAGTGATACAGCCACTCTGCAGCATGCTGGGCCATGCTGCACACACGAACACCAGCAAGACGCAGTCTCAGGAGCAAGGGGCACCACGCCCCAGCCCCAAGCCCAGACAATTGACAGTGCTCACACCTGGGAGTTCTGAGCAAGAGGCTACCTTGAGAGCGTGGTACAGGTGTCGGTTAGGGTTTATTTCCGGGGAGCATGCACACGTTTGCAGGGCGCTGCGCGCTGCAGCCCGCAGACGCCATCACTACACACCGGCCTGGCGGGCGAGGGTGGAGCGAGCAGGAGGGTGGCCGCGCACCCCCAGGCGCTTGAGGAAGGTGCCGGGCGAGTCGAGCGCGGTGCCGCCCAGCAGCACCGGGCGGCCCAGCTTGGCGCTGAGCTTGTGCGCGGCGCGCATCTCGCTGCGCGTGATGCCGCCCACCACGAAGACCACCACGCGCCGCCCCTGGGCCTGCCGCCAGCGAGCACACCCCATGACCCCACGCAACCCTAGCGCCACAGCAAGACACGGCGGCGCCTGTGCAGGCGGTGGGCTGCTCGCAGCAGCCGCGCGCCCTGCCACTGCCTGGCAGTGTTGGGTCAGCAGGCAAGCGGAGGCCTGTCGGTGCCGAGCCTGGTCGCATCCCAGCGTTCCATAGGCAAGCGGCTGTGCCGCTCGTCCCTCACTCTCCCACCAGGCCAGCAGCACCGGCCAGTCTCATCCGAGCGGCGAGCTTTTGCAGCAGCCGCTGTGGTGACGGATGCGCACTCGCGGCACAGACCACGACCTACAGCACCAGCAGGAGCTGCGTGCTGTCAGACAGGCCGCCAGGTGCGCGCCTTGGCTCCAGAGCCGCCCGACGCCTCCAGGCCGGACGCGGGCGCCGCGCGCTTGGTGACCCACTGCGAGCGCACACTGCGCACGGACGCGCCCTTCGCCGGCGCGGCCGCCGGCACCGCCGCTGCGGGGCGGGGGACACCGCTCAGCGAGCGGCACAGCCAGCCCACGCCCCGCGACCTTGAGGTGCTCGCAGGCTGGTGCGCGGGGCCACTGCAAGCGCGCGTGCGAGCGGGGCCACGCGCGGCGCGGGGCGGCACCGGCGGCGCGCGCGGCGGGCGCGCGGACGGGCGGGTAGTCGTCCGGCGACAGCGCGCCGGTGGCCAGGTCCTCCACCAGCTCCTGCACCATCGGCACGAAGCGCGACAGCGCCCACTGCTCCTCGTCCTTGTCCGCGCCGCGGTCCTGCGCGCCGCGCCGCGCGGGCGCGCTCGGCCGGGGCCGCGCGGAGGTCGCGGCGGCGCGCCTGGTCGTCACCTCTGCCTAGAAATTGCATCGATGCTCATGTCATGTGCAAGCGCCGGCTTTGCCAACACAACACAGTGGGTAGTGGCCTGCTGCTGTCTGTACCGCGCTGTCAAAGTCCTGCACAAGACATGCTGCCCTGACGGTGTCAGCTGTTGGTGGTGCCGCTCTGTTGCGTCGACCTGCAGCAGGGACACGGCCGCAGCAGTGCACCCACACGGCCATGTCTGCTCTTGCTCGGTGCCCGCCGGCCCGCAGCACCGACATCTGAGAGTGTCAACAAGCCCCCGGGCGGCACCTTGCGCACGGCGCGGTTGCGCTTGCGCACGAGCCCCGCCAGGCGGCCGGGCTTGGCGCGCTTGAGCACGGGCACGCCCAGGCACTCCAGGTTGGTCAGCGTGGCGATGTCGGCGTCGCTCAGCCGCGCCAGCTTCTGCCACTGCGCCAGCTTGGCGCCGTCCAGCTTCTCCGGGTGCGTGGCCGCATACCACATGAGCAGGCGCAGCTGCGCGCGGCGCGCCCCGGCTTCGCCTCCGGCGCGTGATGTGTGCGCCTTACTTGGGCCCAGCTTCCCTGGGCTCGCACACGCCAGGCAGCCGCTGGCACAGGGCTGTCCGTGTCGGGGCGCGCTGCAGCGCACGGCGCAGCCTGAGGGCGCCGTTCGTGCTCGCGCTCCGCTCGCAGGGACTGCTCAACCGACAGGAGGGCCGCAAGCGGGGCAGGGCACGCCCGCCGAGCCTGCAGGCGCACTGGCTGATGCTGGGGCTGGCCCGCTGCGCCGGCAGGCTTCGAGCGGGCACCAGGCGCCGCGGCCGCCAAGCAGCAGGCTGCCTGTGGGCAGCCCCAGGTACGGCAGGGGGCCGTGTGCCTGTGGGTCTTGTGATAGGCGCCTGCCCGCCCAGCAGGACAGCGCAGCCAGCGCGGAGCGGCACGGCGGGCTGGTTTGGGCGCGCACGCGACACCCCATAGTCCAGGATGTCCGAGATGCGGCACGCGCTGGACATCACGCGCGTGGTCACCGCGTCCATGATCAGCACGCTCCACTCCGCGCCACCGGCGGCCTTGACGCTGCTCAGCATGTCCACCTGGCAACCAGGCGCGCACCGCGGGGCTCGGCCCAGCAAGCAGCGCTTCTGGCAGCTGCTTCAAACGGCCTTTAGAGACCAGGGGCTGACAGCACGGGTGTGATGGTTGGAGCAAAAGCAGGCTGTGAGCTTCGAGACGGCCTGCAGCAGACGGGCGCCCACCAGCAAGCGCTTCTTCGCAGTGCGCTTGAAATCCGGGTCCATCGCGGCGCTCGGTTGGTTCCACCCCGCAGTGCGCGCACTGCGCCCGCGGCGCGCCCCGCACCAGGCCCAAGGAGCTTACGTTCTTGCGCGTGGCAGGAGCGAGCTTGTGACTGCTTCACTTGTCACATAGGCTGACCTGCGCAGACTCGCGAGAATGCAAGACAGAGGTGGTCAGCAGGACAGCGACTTGGCAGGAACAACGGTCACTCACATCAAGGGTCTCAGCAAGGCTTCATACAGAGCCTGATCAGGACTGGGTCCAGATGGATTAACCCATGGTGAGCAATACTGCTTACCAAGTTCCATTATGTCTGTTTACATGCACGGCCACAGTCTCACACACGTACACGGACCGGCTCCACACAAGACGTGGATACACCTATCAACGCCTTGTGGCAGCAGGACTGGCATGCAAGCAACCCCGCGGCCTAGCCCGGGGGCGCTCCCAAAATGTTACAACAAACAGCGTGCGCCCGAAAACCATGCATTATCAAGTGTGGGTGGCCACATGCAAGAGGCCCACCCGGCCGTCTGTCCACCCTGCGCTCTCCACCCCGCATTGTGGAAGCACAAAAAAGCGAGCCGGGGAACGAGGCCGGGAAAACAAAGCATCTGAGCTACGGACTTCAGATCGCCTTTGCCGTCGTAACGCAGTGCACCACGCCAGACGGTGCGCTGCATCCTACCCACACTTCAGCCTACACTCCTCACCTTCGCGCATGTACCCCACGTCCTCTTCCTCCCAGCAGCAAGGAGAGCAGCGCGGCGGCCACGCGGGGCCGCCCGCGGCGCCCCTCTCCATGTCCCTCTGGGCAGCTGCGGCTTGCTCGCCCTCTGTGTACACACGCGCGCGCGCCCCCTGCGTCCCACGATGCAGCAGCACGGCCCGCGCATCACGCCACTCCGCGGCCCGTGCCCTGCCGGCCGCGGCTGCGCAAGCGGCCTCGCGCGCGCTGAGCGCGCGCGGCGCAAGCGCGCCTACTCCAAGACCATGAGCCCGATGTCGAGGTGCACGGCCCGCGCGGCGCGCTGCTGCGCAGCGCGCGCGAGCTCCACGGTGGCGTCGTCCTCCAGCGCCGCGCCGGCCGCGAACGCGTCGGGCAGCGCGCCCGCCGCCAGCGTCTCCAAGCCGCCCGCCTGCTCGCTGCGCGCCATCTCCGCCACCACCTGCGCGGCACCGGGCTGTCAGCGGCCTGCCGGACCACTTACAGTTGGCCGGATAGCACATGGTGCAGGCCCGTCTGCACACCGTGCTCTGGTGCTTGCAGGGCGGGCAGTCACCGGCCGTAACGGTCGAGCGTGGCCAGGGGCGTGGCGGCCTAGGGTGTGCTGCATCACTTCAAGGACAGCGGCTGTCAGTTTGGCCCTCATTTGATGACAGGCGTGAGGAATACCAACTGTGGCGCAGGAAGGCAGCATGCGCTTAGGTTCTGCTGGTCCCGCAGAAAGGGCGCAGGCCCAGCACTTGCCCTGTCCGACGGGGCGAGGAAACCCGGGCAAGGCGGCCTGCGCGCGCCTGCTGCTGCAAGTCCTGGTCGGCGGCGCGCTGCTCGCGCTGCTCGCTAGTCGCGGCGCGCCACTCCGCCGTCTGCCGGCTGCCCTCCCAGAAGCCGCGCGCCGCCGCGCCCGCGGCCGCCCCAGCGCCGGCCGCCCGGCCGGGCTGCTCCGCGCCACCCGCGGGCTGCCCGCCCGCCAGCGCCGACCGGGCGCCCAGGCCAGCCTCGCCTTCCAGGCTGACGTGCGCGGCGCGCGCCGGGGGCAGCGGCGTCCGCGCGGCGCCGGGCTGTTCGGCCGGCGCGTGCCCCAGCTCGGGGCGGACCCGGTCGCCGCCGCCGGCCAGCACGCGCCGGTGCACCGCGCGGCCGCCGGCGCTGACCGCCGCGACCAGGCCGGCCGCCAGGCGCGACGGCGATGCGCCCAGGATCGCGCCGTCGCCGCCGCCGCCCCCGCCGCCGGCCAGGTGCTGGCCGACAAGCACGCCCAGCGCCAGCCCGGCCGCCAGCAGCACGAACAGCGCGATGACTGGCAGGCCCGCGCGCGCGCCGGCGCCGGCGCGCCGCCGCCGGCGCGGCCACGCGCAGGCCGCCCGCGCGGGCGGCGGCGCGGCGGGGCCCGAGCGCGTGTGGGCGGGCGGCCCCGCGCCGTTGATGGCCGCCAGGCCGCCCGAGGGCGAGGCGCCGCTGGAGAGCGCGGCGTCGAACGGTGAGGGCAGGGCCGGGCTGAGGAACATTGACAGTGGCGCCGACGCGGCGCGCTGCGCAGGGATCGCGGGCGCCGTCGCGGCGACGCAGTAGAGCAGGTTGCGCTCCTTGGCGCTGGGCGTGACCGGCGCGCAGCAGGGCGGCGGCGTGGGGCGCGGAATGCCGCCGTGCCGCGTGTCCAGGCTGTTGTGCCGGCTGCGCAGGCTGCTCGCGCTCTGATTGCCGCGCAGGGCGGAGCTGCAGCGCAGCAGCGACCCCATGCTCTCCAGGTCCTGGTCCTCTGCGCGCGCGCGCGGCGGGGCGTCAGCGACGGGCAGGGCGCTCTGCAGGGCGCGAGCGGCAGCGCCGGCTGCGCAGACGGCGATGTGCAGCAGACGCCTGGCGGGGCGGCCGCAGAGCGGCTGCCGGCTGGCCGAGGCCGCGCCGCTGTGTGGGGTGCGGCCGACGGCGCGGGGGGGCAGCTAGTGCAGAAGTTGCAGAAGAGCTGGCTGCTCGAGGCGCCGTGCGCGCCCCGCCGTGCTCGGCAAGGGAGCAGGAGCTGCCCAGGACTGGGCGAGCGACCGGGGCCGGCAGGAGGCGGGGGCGTGGGCGCACCGCGGGCTGCCCGGCGCACAGAGTCCCTCGCGAGCGCCCCGCGCAGCTCGCGGTCCGTGCAGTCGTCGCGCAGCATGAGGCCAAATACCTTCATTTAATGCAGCGGCGCCCACCCTGCTCGAGCTCTGTGAGTCGGCGCGCTTTGGCGCGAGCGGAGGGCGGGCGGCAGCGGCCTGCCCAGCCGCACGCCGGCGGCCTGCACGCTGCGGCGCACACAGCTGCCCTCAGCCTGTGTGAACGTATGCGCACTGGTGTCCTGGCCGCCTGCCACTCGCAGGGCTCGGAGAACAGCTTGGCACGTCTCTGGCAGAACAAGTCGGGGGCCGGCTCGGGCAACGCCCGGTCGCTGCTCAGGCCCCGACGCCCTCAACACCAGCACCCAAAAATCACTACGTCTGCCTCGGGGTCCTGGGCGTGAGACAAGGTGCAGTCGTTCGCCCGTCGACGAAATTCATCAACGTCAGGAACTCGAGCCCCACGGCTCGGCACCGAGCAGACCCGCACGCACGCCGTGGCCCAAGGGGTCCCATGCAAGCCTGCTGCCGTTGCAGGATGTAACAGGCCGGCGGTGCCAGGTGTGCAACGCCGGAAGGACTCACCTGCTGACCGCGAGCTTATTCCACTGCCAAGCGCTTGTCGAGTGCTGCGTGAGAGGGACTTGTGCCTCCAGCTCGTGGCGCCTTGGCTTTTTCCTAAAAGCCGAGTGACGACTTGAGCGGGACATGACTCACCGCGCTGCCGGCGCTTGCCCTGCTGAAGCCCTGCAGTTAACTGCTCAGAAATGGCCTGCAGCGTTTCCAAATACTTAAAAATAAACGAATCTTCCTTGCATGTGTCTTTGCTTGCATTTGCCTTGCCATGCAGCTTTGGTCGCATGTGGTGCAGCACTTCGCAGCGCTGTTGTATCCGGTGTTGCTCTTTGCTATGGCAGTCGTCCCAGACGCTTCCAATACTGACAACAGCTGTTCACGCTTCTGTTGTGCAGCGCACACGCCGCGCGGTGGTCTGCCGGTGCTGGTCAAGGGCAGAGAGCGTGCGTTGCCTGTTACAAGCCATATTGAGAGACAAGCCGTAACAGCGGGGGTGTCACCAGGCATACGAACACCCGTTGGGTCGGCCGCTGGCCACACAGGGCCTGTTTAACGGCATGGTGGTAGGCAGAGAGGAGGTCTGGGAGCGCGGCCTGAGCCGCGGGCACGGGCGCGTTGCGGCACAGGCCAGCCGTGCATTGGTCTGCTCGCAAAAAAACATATGGCTGTGTGCAGGCAGGACACGGCTGGCCGCTGGCGTGAGCGCCTGCTGCGCGCGCGGGGAACCCCTGTTCGCGCTGCTCAACTTGTGGTCGCCGGCCCCGCTCGGCCAGCCGTGCTTGCCACAAGGGACGTATGTAGTCGGGACACTGCAGGTCCCGCCGAGTGCAGTCTGCTTTCACCAGCCCCGCCCCGCACAGAAGTGGACCCTCTGGCACCTCCCCGCCCAGCATAAAACACACAGGCTGTCCACAGGCAAAGCCCCCACCCCCGCCCTGGCTCCAAGTGGCGTGCTGCTCTCCCAAGTAAATGGTGCCGCGGCGCGCAGCGGGCTGCGCTGCGCGCTTGCTTGCTGCCCCGCAGCGCCGCGCCGCAAGCGCCCCGTGCGCCGGCGGTCACCGGCCGCTCGGCGCCTCCCACCACGGCGCGCTCGGCGTGGCGCTGGGCGTGGCCGAGGGCGGCGTGTTCTGCGGCGTGGTG
>JAABUO010005832.1_pt1 | contig 14247 bp, 23 predicted proteins | sample 5559291 | NCBI WGS metagenome assembly JAABUO01 (sample SAMN10711878, study PRJNA513372) | rock metagenome | isolation source: Antarctica rocks | place: Antarctica: Victoria Land, Finger Mt sud | reverse complement strand
CAAACTGCTGATTGCTCATTCATTGCATTGCAGTGAGAGGTCCTCAATGAGAGCAGCACATTTGCTGTACAAATGAAATGCACACAGGGGTCACATCCAGTCTGAAAGTCTGTACTAACCGCTGAAACCCAGTTGCTGAGCACATAGTAGGCCAATGTTGCATTGACATCACCATAGGACTGCACTTCTGAGTTGCGGCACAGGTTGAGGTCTGTGTTGATCTGTTCAAGGCCTTCTGGAGTTTGAGCCCTGGCAAAAAGGGTGGTGAAGAACTTGTGCACGTTGGTTGGGCAGGCTGCAGCAGAGCCGGCTTCACTGGAGGCAGTGCGTGTGGCTATCTTGGCAAACCCATATGGGTCATAGCTAGGATCCTACAAATGAAGAAACACGCATCAGTAGGAGCCTGCTTTAAGAAGGGCAGACATGTTGCAGCACAGCAACAGACATGGCATCCGAGTTCAGCGCATGGTTGTGCAACATTGGCTTGTCAGTTGTGCAGCATGCCGACTCATCAGGCATTCTAAGCCTGAGCTCAGGAGACGCATGGAGAAGATGAGGGCATGTCACATACATGAGCATGTCATGTGTCTGCATCATAGGGTTCAAAAAAGGACTAGCAGGCCCCTGCCGAAGCACCCTGCTGTGCATTGAGCCGTCTTGCATGTTTGACAAGACAAGGGCACAGGTTGGCTCACCAAGCCCAGACCAGGGGCACCCAATAATGTTGGAGAGGAGGAGATTGCGCCTGCAATGACATCTGGATAGCGCACTCGCAGCCATGCTGCAAGCTGCCCACCTACATATGGAACTAATGTCAGCTAAAGTCGAGCTGCATGCATGGGATGATCATGCAAAGATAGAGATACAAGTGTGCATTGCTGCACAGAGCAATGGCAGACTGTGATTGCAACACATGCCTGGTGTTGAAGCTTCAATTTAAGGCAGACAGGACCAGCAATTTGTCTTGAGAGACGCAGCATGCTTTGCAGCCATACTTTCTCTCTGCAGTGTACTGATATTCTGACGCCAGAAAATGACAATAGACAGGAGCATATGGCTGTGATGGCACATTGCACCAACACAGACAATTGGGTCACTACGCTCGGTTTGCAGTACATGCTTCTGAAAAGAGGACTTACTGTAACTACTGCCAATAGCAATGACTGGGCTCTGGCTGAGTCCAAGGGTTCGTTGGGTATGCAGCACGACCTCTATCTGATCTACCAAGGCTTGTTCTATGTTGAGATACACAAATTTGCTGTCAGCAGGCTTGAACGGCTGCTGGGTTGCATAGTAGCGATACTCAGGCCAGATTTGCAGAGCCCCTATGGAGTTTGCAATGTCAGAGTAGTATCCACTTCCTACTTGAGAATCTCTGCACAAGGAACAGGGCGGAGCTGAGACCCCACAGCTATCACAACATGCGACACAATATGCATATTGACAGGGGCTTCTGCAGTGCTGGAGGAGACCATGCACACATTAGGTGATACTCACTCTAGAGCTGATTCTTCGGAACAGAACAGCAGGATAGGCGTGCTGGTGTTGGGTGGTGTGGCTGGTCTGATCAACACGTATCTCAGCTCAAAGGTGCTGTCGCCATCTGGCTCGTATTGCGCCTGTAGCGGTCAGCAGCCATGCAGTTGGAAATTTGCAACCCTACGTAGCTACATGGAGGCGTGCTAGCTTTGGCTACGTTACCTGACTGAAGTGGTCCACGGAAGTTGTTTTGGTCAGCTGGTCGACGACCGGCTGGCCGTACGACGTTACTGCGGTTGATTGATTCAGTTGTGCCCAAGCTTCACCAGATCGTGCCTTGGCATTGTACGTGACGGCACGCTTTGCGTGCGTGCATGTTGCAGTACCAAGACAGATCAGGAGTACGACTGCGGCATGCTTGTGAAACGATAGAGAACGGGAATGCATACGCAGACACCCAGATGGCAAAGTCAGATCAGTCTGTAACATCTGTGTTAACAACGCCTGCGACTGCGAGTGCAGTCTTCTGGCGCGCTATATCTGCAAATAACATCATGACTAAACGGCACGGAGCCAGGAGATGATGAGGTAGCTTCAGCACATTTCCTACCTCTGATAGCACAGTAACAGGTGTTCCCCATGAACGAAGTTTCCTGGGCTGTGCTAGGTGATCAGGCGAAAGGAACCGGGCCCAACGTGACCCTGTTGATCTGGCAAATTGAAGGTTGAACGTTTTGCGTCTTGCAGCCATGGTCAGGGACCTAAATGGCGCCAATGTTAAGCGACAGCAACCCCATGCATTCAGCCTTCATGACACCTAATGGCTGTGACATGAGCAGAGCATGTGCGCATCACTATGACAGGAGGCAGTCGTGGCACTTGCCTGTTGGTCATTCAACATTGCTTCTTATCTCAAGATATCATGATCTTCATAACTTGTTTGTGTCTTACAAGACAGGGCTTATATTCTCATACTGAAAAGTTTGGCTGCCACACAATTGTGGGCAGAAGTTGACATCCAGATAGTGAAACGTCCCCACACGGAGGAGGGTCCCCATAACAAAATGCAATGTGCATGCAGGACATACAGAGCTTACACTTTATACGTCTATATTACTTGTCATGTATATCAAACTATTGATGACAGCCCTGCAGGTGCCATCGATCTATCAAGGGAAGAGCCCTTGAACAGGAAATAATACGACAACGTGAGTCCCAATTTGCAAATTGTCCTGCTTTGAATACAGTGTAACATGACTCAGAGGCCAATGCACTGTAAGGACATAATACAATTTTAACATCTCAGTAGCAAAAGCTATATACACTGCAGCCATGTTGTAAACATAACAGAACTTGTGTCATCTGTTGGACAGTGCACTAAAAATTACGGTCTAGAGGGTAAGGACAAATGAGTATGACCATGCCAGATATGAGCTCACATAAAATGTGAGACCAGACATTGCACGGTTGCAGTCATAGCTGAAGAGCCTGGCAGTTCAACATCATCATGAGTTCAAACAGAACAACAAACCTAGCTATGTTATGAATGAGCTGTCTGATCTGACTTCTTTACTTTCTCTGCTTTAGCCAGCACCTTTTCTGTTTTGCTGTAGCTGCAAGTCATGCCAGAAGCTTCTTGTGCCTGCAGTAGGCTATGACTGCAGCAAAGACCAAAAGAGCGCCAACAGTGCCTACAACGGTGACCTGCAACATAGATAGAGTAATCAGCACTGCAGCTGCAGATTGCAATCTGTGCTTGCCATACAGATGAAGACAAGACTCTCAGTGATGTTGCTGTCTACGAAAGCTGCACAGGCAATGTACAGTGTGCTTACAGATGTTGCATGCAGGAGGCAGCATGCCATGACCATGGTGCATACAGCAAGAGCATGGCACAGAAAGCAGTGCTGACCACTATGAAGAGGACGTGGCTGTCTTCATGGCCATTGTTCAAATTCATCCCAAAGATGCCAGCAATGGAACCAATGATGGCCACAGCAAAGGTGGCTGCTGTCAGCACCAGTTCAATCTGCAAGCATCAAGAACCGGTCAGGCGTCTGCCTGAGTGTTCTAAGGATTGGTGGCCATGTGTCAGCAGACAAAGCTTACCCGAATGAGCTGATTACGCTGGTTGTCTAGCTCAATGTTGATGTAGTCCTGCACCGTAGAGTTCAGTAAGGGCATTGGTGTGCAAACAAGTCACCTGCCAGGCAATAAAAGGTGCAGAGCATTGAAGGCCTTTTGAAAAGGCTTCCAGTGAAGGCTGAATACCTCTGTGTCATCAATGTACTCAGTAAGTGTCTGTAGCTTGTTGTAGGTATTGTCAATGTGCATGAAGTATGTTTCGAGCACCATCTCCACCTCTTGTACATCTGCATCATCATCTTCCGGCTCAGCTCCAAAAGGCGAGCCGGTTGGCTGACCAGCTTTCAAGGAGTTGCGCTGCAAAGAGACTGTACGCTCCATATCCTGCCGCAGACAGCAACGTTACCCAGGGTAAGTCCAATGCTACAGACAGCCCATTTTGATCAAACCAAAGCCAGCTGAAGTGACATAGCGCATCACATTCATATGCCAGCATGCAGGGCCAACGGCATTCAGTGTCGCTGCGCTGAGCTAGATCTTGAAAGGGCCGATGAAGGTACCCTTTATGCGCTGAATGGCAATCTGTGTTGTTGGCTGTGCATGCATATATAGCCTTTTGCCAATAAATGGTCATGAGCTTGTCACAAAAGGCTCTAAGCCAGCCAAGAAGGGTCCTAGGACTTACAAGTTGCTTTGCCGTCAAGTTGATATCTTTCATGTCACTGTCATCGTCTAAAAGCTTCTCCAAGAGCTCATGTATAGTTTCCACTCGTGTGTTGAGGCGCACCATGCGATTTTTGATGCGTCGCACCCTTTCCAGATTGTGTGTGGACACCTGCAAAGTACCGGAGTGAAGTCAGGGCCATTGGACTGATTGCAACTGATCACCTGACAGTCGCTGTGCATCCTGGGTCGTTGGAATGACTTGACAGAGCACAAAGCTACCTTGTTGGTCAATGCATCCAAAGCAGGATGTGCTGCAGCCTCCAGCTCTGACGTCAGTCGCTCCAAATGTGTGCACACCTGAGAGCAATGTGAAACTGTAAGCAGCATGCTTGTGTATTTTGGATCTGCCAACACGCAAAAGTCTGATGTGAAGTGAAGCATACCGATTCAAGGACAACCTCCAGAACGCGAAGCTCAAACGGGATCTCAAGGAATGGAAACATGTTCTCCTTGGTCATGTCTCCTTTGTCACTCAAAACAACTAAGTCAGGACTGGACTGACTTGCATTCTGTTTGACTCCATCACTGTCAATACAAGAAGCACATCGCCGCTGCAGCTCCTCAACAAACGCCAGCACAGTGTCATCCTCAGCGTTGGTGACCAGCACATGATCTGTGGCTATGATACACTTGATGTGCTCCAAGTTGACCACCAATGCTCTGTCACGAGAAAGGATTGCTGACGGGTACGAAGCTGCCAGGTAGGGATCCAAAACCCGCAAGTCACGCAGCTGCACTCCAAGCTGATGTGTGAGCTCATTCTTTTCTGCTTGTATGATGCTGCTGGTGCCATTTCTGTCCACCTTGACCCATTTGCGGGCAGCAACGTACAGAGGCCCGACTTTCTTTCTATCAGTTGCTTTCAGAGAGTCCTTGTAGGGTCCAAGCTGAGCATGGTTGACATCCCCAACACCAGAGGTGACCTTTCGTAATGCGGCCACCCCGGTGAGGCCGCCATTCGAGTGATTGCTTGAAAAGGAGCCTGGCATGGCAGCTATGAGGTCTGAGCGTTCGCCACCACAGGCTTAGCGTCACAGCCAGGCTTTGCACTAACAGGTAGCGCCTGAGAGTGCAAACCCCTGGACGAGCAGGGCGTAGCTCGCCCTCGTGCACCAACAGGATCTCGTTCAAAGTTGAGCACTCTCACATACTCTTGCGCGCTGCGCGCAGCTGCCATGCACAAAAGCGATGGAGGTCAGCCGACGGCGCCCCGCTATTGAACAACCATTTCAGCCGGATGGAGCTTCGGGGCGTCCAGTGCGAGCCGAAAGATACACAGCCGTTTACATGAGGCTTGCCGCTATGCAGTGTTCGCTGGCAGCAAAGTTTGATGCCGCATGGACGCCAGTAGCATTCCGCCAAGCGTAAAACGAATATACGATAGAGGGTCCGTCCTCACGTACCTATGAAGCCTCTGTCAAGTATGGCGTCATTTGTCGTGCAGAACTGCGACCTGCACAAACTGCAAGCACAATCTGGCAACAGAGTAGAAGTCTGTGGAGGCGATCTAGTTTGAGTCAAATCAGAGCTGAGGGTCGTCTCCCCCTGTGAGATTAGCTTGAGCTTAGTCCTTAGAGGCGTTTTGTAACGCACTGTCTGGATCGATTGGTGCGCGGCTGCAGCTGTACTGATGCCGAGCGCATCAGAGGTCAAAGCACTATACAAGGCTTTCTTGCGCGAAGGTAGTGACCCCCTTCCGTACGTGTATATACTTGTCTGCGCCGGCGACCTAAGGCCAGTCACTGATACGCAGCTTGCTTTTGCAGGCAAGAAGTTTTCGAACTATAACGTCAGAGAGTTCGTGCAGCGAAAAGCTAAGGCCGATTTCAGAAGCAACGCAGCGCAAACAGACAAGGCAGCCATTGAGCAGATGTGGACACAAGCAAAGCGAGACCTGGAGGTTGCAAAGCGACAGGCGTTGGTGTATAGTCTATATGGCAGCAGGCAAAAGAGTGTTATGGTATGTGATGGTCATCGACATTTCGTGTGTATTGCATTCAGCACTGTCAAGGGCTGAGATGCATGTGGTATGCAGGACATCCCCATGGTCAAAGTATTACAGCAGCAAGCAAAAGACGCTCCCTACACAACAGCTTGATGACCTGATTTGGCATGCCTTGATGGTTCAGCTGTGGTCGAGTCACTTTGAAAGCAGCAAACCCAGTTGCTGCAAGCTGTGGCTAGAAATGAATCCAACACCAAGCATCGACTGGTCAGAACCTACTAGTAGCTACAGAGGTCAAGAATACAATTTTTGGGCATGTGCGTACGCAGTAATTGCATGCACCTATTCAGTATACACTTATGCTTGCAAGTAGAACACCCATGGTGAAGGTGCTTCCCCTGGGCAAGAAATCATCAGCTTTGCTGTTCGAGGCTTGCTAGGGTCCTCCTTATAGGTGACAGCTACGTTTGTTGTCTTTTTAGCAGCAAGAGACTCTGACGCTTTCACTGAAAAGGCAGGATTGTCCACTGAGTAGAAGAATTCCACCTGCTTTGAAAACACATTCTTCCATGGTATCTGCACTGTGCCCTGCATTGCGACATATTTGGTTAATCACTAATAATCATGCAACAAGTCAGTGAGCTTATGCAATGCAAGAATGGCATATGGTGCTGCCAGCACCCTTGGTTCAGCATGATAGAAGAGTGTGGCTGTGCAATGGTCCACATAGGACAGCATATTGCAGATGAGCTTTACGTTGCATGAAAGACAAGGACATATGTCTCATGGATGTGTTTTCAAACATGTTTGACAAAGTGAATTGTGCTGAAACAAATGATCCCATGTAACTATGCTATGTAAATATTGCAGATCACAAGGCATTGCACCAAGTGCATACCTTCACAATCTCGAACGGTCCACTGGGTTTTGGTGGCAAGCACCGGCCATTCACTTGGCACTCATACTCGCCACCAGTAGCAGAGCTGACCAGCAGAGTCTCATGGTAGTTGTCATGTATGCTGCTGGGCTCAAAGGTGACCTCCACCTGCTGCTCCAGCCCATTGGGGCCTGCTGGAGCTGCTGCCACTGTTGTGGGCTTGCACTCAAATGCTCCAGAGCTCTTCCCTCTGAAAGATGCCTTGTAATCAGTCTTCTCCGTGAGCCAATGGTGGAAGCGGAACACCTGAACAGATTGTACCAAGGTCAAGATTATGATGATTCCAGCTAAGGGGCTGCTGCTGCTGTGAATGTTCAGCAAACAGCTCTAAGTTTGTCAGTCTGGCGTGAAGATGCCATTCCATCGTTTGAGTGTCAATCCTTCTGTGAACATACAGCTGTGCTTGCCATGACAACAGCTGTTCCTGGCAGTCTGTATAGTACATTCACAGGCAGGTGTGTGCAGTATGACCAACACTGTGTGCAGTGTGCATGCATGTTTCCAACCACACCTGCGCTTCACTGCTACCCAGGGGGACAGTGATGGACAAGCTGCCCTCAGGTCCAGCAGCAGTGCCCTTCAGCTTGAGCTGGTACTCATATGTGCCCAGGGCTTTGCTGCTCAGCTTCAGGCTAGCCTCGCCCTCAGCCACCAGCAATGGCCGGTACGCCACCTCCACATTTGCAGAAGACCCAGCTGACACAGTGACACTGCTGGGAACCATGACCTGCTTGCTGGAGCAGGCAACTGCCATCACCACCTCTGTCTGGAGGGGGTTGCTGATGGTCAGTGTCTGACTCACTCGACTCCTGACCGGGCCTTCAAGCTGCAGCGTGCCTTGCAAGCCGGCTGGCCCAGCAGTGAAAGCCAGGTTGTAGAAAATGTACTCACCAGTAGTCTGGTTCTGGAAGGTGATACTACCTGTGGTCTGGCCCTCGGTCAGGGTATGGAAATGCAGCTTACAGTCTTTCTGGGACAGGCCGGCTACGTCAACATGTGGGGGTGCAGTCAGCTGGGTGGCTGGGTCCGATTGCTGCAAGTCAATGACCACCTTGAAGCGCTGGGGCTTGTTGAGCCAGTTGGCCACCTTCACACTCTGCACATGGGCTTGCTTGGCCGCCACCTGCCACATTACAGTCCCATCTGAGTTTGTGACTCTGCTGGATTGCATTCGCATTCTTGACTACGCCGTGGTTTGATGCAAGCCAAGCCAAATTTGCAGATCAACCATTGATCTGATTTGACAACATGTGCTTGTGCAGCATAGAGGTCTTGCTTTCAGTTATTGGTCAGCAGTCTACATGTGAGCACTTCTACAGTGAGCAAGTCATCCAGTCAGTGTTAGAGGTTCACCTGACACTGAATGGTACCAGCCGGCATGGGGCTCTGTGCTACCCCGGACAGCTTGTACAGCAGACCTGTGCCGTCAGGAATGGGAAAGAACACAGATCCCTCGTGTTGCTTCTCCTGAGTGGACATGGACAGCGGGCGGTACGTGATGACATAGGCGGCCTCTGCCCCTGCTGGCACCATCAACACCTCTGGCCCACTCCAGTAGTCATTCTGGATGACAGGCTTCAGCTGCCAGGGGGTGACCGAGGGGTTGGCAAGGGTGAGGATTTGGCTGCTGCTGCCGCGCACTGCTGCCTTGAAGTCCATTGTGGTGGCTTGGGCCTGAGTCTGACTGCAAGCCCCTGTCAGGGTGAGGAAGCTGTCCTCACCACCCTCCACCTTACATCGCACCTATGGCATGCAGCTGGAATTGAAGCAAGTCATGGAGCAGGTGACTTCCCACTGGACAGACCCAGGCCTTGACAGCCTGACTGTCAAGATCTGATGGTATGTTTGGCTTTTTTGTCTGATGCCATCTTTGCAGCTGCCATGATGCATGGCTACAGTGGACCTCTTGACAGCAGCATCTCTGGTCTAGCAGACGGTCTAATTGTGCTGACAGCATGACAGTTGACGCAAAGATGGTGCATGGGGTGACTGACCTTGTCCACCCTGATGTCAGGATGAATGGCCCTGGGATGGAAGGTGATGTCCACCTGTGCCTGCTGGTTGGGCGCCAGGAAGCCGGAAGCAGGGAAGGCAGCAAAGTGAGGAGCCAAGGCAGCCACGTCAAGGGTGTACTTGGTGCCCACATCCCCACTGTTCTCCACCTGCAGACGCTGCTTTGCCTGCACCACACACATGCTGCTCAGCTGCTTTGCACAGGCAACAAAGTGCTAGTACCCTGTTTCAGTGTGGACGTCCAAAAGCAAATGGGCCCGAGTGAGTGTACCGCTCGTTGAAGGGGAGCTGACTTTGCGCAACAATTGCATTGCTAATGATCTTCCTTACCTGATCAACCGCAGGTATGGCGACACATTTGCATTAAGTAAGCTGAAAAAAGCACTGAAGACAAATGACACAGACGTTGCTCACCTCAGAGCCCAACACAACAGTGCCAAAAGGCAAGTTGTCAGTGGAAAGGGTAAGCTGGGTACCCAGGCAGGCAGCTGAGAGGGTGAGCAGGGGGAGTGTGACCCCAGCCACTTGTGCTGCCACTTCCTGCTGCCATGCTCTTGTCCGCTGTGCCGGCCTATACTCACCAAATCCATGGAGGGTGACTACGTTCAGCCATGCACCCATCAAAGCACTCTAATACAAGCACAGAACAAAGTAACAGAGCGTGCAGAACAGCAGCAAGCAGCCTCGGACAGTACTCTCTGTAGGATCTGCTGCAAAACAAGGATCGCACACAGCATACACCCTGCTCAGCAACTCTTGGGATGATGTTTGTACTACCTGTAGAAGAAGGTGATGTCCAGGGAACCTCTGGCAGGGATGGTCACAGTTCCGGCAGGGCTCATGTCTACTGCACACCGTGCCAGCTGCTGCGCAGCCTTCGCAAATGATACCTGGCAGGTCACCTTGCTCCTATTGCAAACCTGCAGTCAGTATGGCAACAAGACTTGAGACAGATTGCAACAATCAGCACCACAACTGCAATCAATCTCACGGAGCACTTCTTGCTTTGATCATGAATGACACACACAGGGTGCAGGAATATGCAGACTCAGCTAGTGGCAGTGCCAAGCATGCACTGCCCCAGCAGGGTATTGACAGGCAGGCAGATGGACCTTCAGTCAGCAGTCTGGCGTGCGGCGGTGAGTGCCCTGACCTGCACAGTCTTGGAGGTCTGGCCTCCACAGCTGACAGCACCCAGATTGAGGCTTCTGTGAGCAGCATTACCCAGCTCCAGCTTCAGGTTGGAGCCCTCACCCATGACCACAACTTTCATGGTGTACAGGCCATTGATCTTGAATGGGATCTCCTCTCTGTACAGGCGAGCTTCACAGGGAGAGAAAATGATGCTGACATCCTGGCTTGCTCCAGGAGCTAGCACACTTGGTGGGCAGTCCACTGTCATGCTGTCACTGTTCTCATACCTGCACAAGGCACAGATCATCATGACAGACTATGAGCAGGGAGGCTTTAGCTTGCAGGCTTCAGCACTAGCTTAACAAAAACATGTGTTGTTGCCTGCTTTGCAATTACAGCACCTGATGTGCTTTGCAACATGCTTCTATGTCGCATACAACCACTCATAAGCTGTCATCGCAATGATGCAGCGGCATGGACACAGCAAAGATGGCAGACTCAAAAGGCTTACTCCATGTCAAAGCTGAGGTCAGAGTTGTCGTTGTTCTTGAGCCGCAAGATCTTTTGAGCTGCTTGCATGCCTGACTGCTTGACAAAAGAAGGCCCAAAGTCATGCTGCTGGAAACTGAAGTCCAGAGCAGGCTTGTGTCCAACTCCTGCACATGACACAACTTTCAAAACATCAGTCCATCCTTTGTGACAGCATGCTACATGCTCATGCAGATACTGTGTTGAGTAGCCAAGACGAGGCCAAGGGTGTGTTCTCTACGCTGCAGTGAACCAGGGTAAATGGAACCAAGCACCACGGTCCATCAGCAACGCTGCAAGCTGTCTGCCATGGCATGTCTATAAGAAGTGGCCTTGTACAAGTTGCGCACCTGACAGCAGCAGTGTGTAAGTCCTGCCATTGACAACCTGGCAGGTGACCCTGTGCTGATTGAGCTGCTGTGCAGAAACCGGGCTGAAGCTGAGCTCACAAGCAACCCTGTCTCCAGCACCTACTGAGCCTGTTGAAGGGGAGACTGCAAGGCGTGGGTTGCCCCCCAGCTTCCAATTATACTCGTACATCAGCGAACCAGCATTGACCAGAGTCACAGCCTTTGTCACATGATCATGCACCACCACCTGCAGTGCAGACTATGCTGTCAGCTCATGTGCCTCATGTTAACATGATGATGAATGATATTCCATGCATGCAGTCTGCATTACTGCAACACACATCAGGACAATCTCGTTACAGTTAAGCTAGCGATTGTGCACCTGCAATGGACATGCTTGTCATTGACGCTTGCATGCAGATAACAGTGCCAAGTTGCTTGATCAATGTCCAAGGTGAAGAGCTCACCTGGCCAAATTCCAGATGGTTAGGAGCATCAGGTGACAGTTCCACCAAGCGCCCATCTGCCCCTTCAATTTGCAAGCTGTCATGTACAGCATACCCCTCGCCCTTCACATTCAAGGTCAGCTTGGTAGGCTTCTTCTTGACCATGCAGATGACGTTGAAGTTGCTGGGTGCAGCAAGCATTGGCGCAAAGGTGACTGCCAAGGCCAGTTGACCACCAGCGGGAATGGTTCCACTGCTGGGCTCAAATGTGAGTGCTGGCGCCCGGCCTGCAGTCCAGTCATTACAATTTTAGCGCCAATTTCTTTTGCAAGATAAGCAGCGCCCAAAGATGGAGCAATCCATGAGTTGTGTAGATCATGATGTGTGATGATGTGCATTTGTGATGGCCAGGCCCGTGTTGTCGTCTGCAGCATACAAGGTGTAGGACAAGTGTTGAGGAGGGAGATGTGATGGGATGACATAGGCTCAAGTGGCCAGTCAAGCTCAATTGTTCCCAGCATGAGAGAGTGACTGGCGTTGACACCATACAGGCGTATGATGACCGTGACAGACCTGTGCTTTCCAGGCGAGCAGGCAAGGCATCATAGGAAGCTTTGTCCAGGTCAAACTGGAAGGGCATGTACTCGGAATTGAGCAGGTTGATGGTGGCATGGGTGCGGCCCCCGACCAAAACCTTGCCAAAGCTGAGGCTGGGCCGATCAAAGGCAACCCTTGGCTCACTGACGTGTCCCACCACCAGCACAGGCACATCCAGCTTGTGCTCTGGGATCTTGAACCTCCAAAATGACTCCTGCAGTTGCAGCACATTAAGCTGACACATGTGTCACATGGCTGATGCTGGTACAACTGCAGCAGCTGTAGCAGCAGTTGTATGTCTACACCCTGTGCTTAATGTGGGGTCTTGTTCAAGTATATGTGCTACTTGCCTTCTGTACTTCAAGGTGGATATGCAAGCTGGCACTCAGTACACGGTCCACAATAATTTAATGCTGCAAGTCGATCCTTGACTAGTGCAGAGGTGACTTGCAAACCTGGAGTTTGTCTTCATTGGGTGTGTATTGAAAGACCATCTCATAGCGCTTGCCAGGAGCCAGAACCCCAGTCATGGTGGAACACTGGAAGGGCGAGGCCGCCGCACCAGGGCTACCCGCATCCAAACCCTCCCATGCAAAACTGTAAGCCATGCTGGTCGGATTCAGCACCCAGAAGCGCTTCACATTGTGTACCTGCAGCGGCACAGGTTGGACATTGTACTGCTGGTTAGAAGTACAACCAGACAGAGTGGAAGGAATCTCTTGACACAGCAGACAGGACTGATACAGGTACGAAAGTTCTATACCTTGACGCCCAGAGACTCCATTTCTAGAACTTTAGTAGCAGGGTCAAGGGGCCCTTGACTGCGACCTGGGCTGGGCATGTCTGGAGAGCGTCTTCCTGAAACACAGAGTGTACCCAGTCAGTTGGCTGCAAGTCATGCAAAGGGCTTGCAGTCAAGCCAGGGCAGCAGCAGAGGGCTGACCTGCTGTGATGTAATCACTTGGAGGCAGATCAAAATGGCACCAGGGGCGTAAGACAGAAGCAGTGACAGCCCTGTTAGGCGCCTGCAGGCTGGCTGAGAGATTAGGGATGGTGGCTACGAGGCGACGGCTACAGTCCTCTACCTCCTGAGGGCTGAACTTGACTGTGATAGCAGCAGTCTCCCCTGCAGCTAAGCAGCCTCCTTCTGGAGTCACCTGCATGAGGCGCAAGGCTCAGCTGCCTTTCAGACATCACAATGTCAGAACCTTGGAAATACTGCTTTTAGCGCAGCACAGCAACAGCATCTTCATCACTGGATCCTGCGACTGGTACATCGGATGTGATTTTGCCACAAGTCAAGCTGTTACACTGCAACAAGAGTAGATGTCAGTAGTAGACTTGGACAGAGCTCGGCCAGGTGGCTTACCACGTATGTGCCAGAGGTGTCTGTTGCACCGTCCAGAGTCTGCACAGCCCACTTGTAGTCCACATTGCCCAAGCCTGCATTCTTGAGGTTGAAGCTGAACAGGCGTGTTTGGAACATGACGGTGGGCTTCAAGTTGATGGGGCCAGCGTCGCACTCCACGCGGGCATCATCAATGACCACAGACACCTGCAAATAACAGCAAATACATACAGACTCATGGCAGCATGGAAGTGTGACTTAGACTTCCTGACATCTGTAGGAAACAGAGACTGGATCACCCTGATATGCATATGCTATACCAGGCATTACATGCATGCCCTGAGAAGCCATGCATTGACCAGCCACATTGCAGCAAATGGTCCTCTGCTGAACATTGACCAGAGAAAAGCACACAGACTGAGTTTCAGCCTGTCTGCCTTCCAACGCACGGCAAAAGCTGAGCACGTCTACTGATAATTCCTGACCTTGAGGGGCAAAGACACAGGTGGCGCCTCCTTGGCGTTTGCCAACTCCAGCTTGGGTTCAGGTGCTGCAGTGCCACCAGGTGAGCCAGCAGCAACCCGATTGTCCCAGTCTGAAGCTGCAGCTCCTGGCGGCATCTTGAGCTGAGCTGCTTTCAGAGCTGCCACAGCTGCCTT
>JAABUO010005831.1_pt1 | contig 14247 bp, 22 predicted proteins | sample 5559291 | NCBI WGS metagenome assembly JAABUO01 (sample SAMN10711878, study PRJNA513372) | rock metagenome | isolation source: Antarctica rocks | place: Antarctica: Victoria Land, Finger Mt sud | reverse complement strand
TCTCGTTTTATGAGCTGAACCCCGTTTGTTGTCATGCGTATCGATACAGTGTGAGGACTGTGTTGCTAAAAGCTGCAAAACGTACGTCCCAAATGCAAGCCGACTGAAACTTTGGCATGCAAGGAACAAGCATGCATTGAAGAGGAGGAGCGGATGCTCATCAGTTGATAGGCAATAGTTCAAGCTGAAATTGCTACTGGCAGAACGCCGCCGGTTACTCTTGCAACAGTCACAACCAGCGACAATGTCTGACCACGAATCGGACACGGAGGAACAGCAGGAGCTCGACCTGAGCAAGGTCTGCCTGAAAGCGTTTTCGCTATCGGTTTGCATGCGAAAAGTGTTCGGTGTTGACTATTTACTCCGACTCTTGCGCCGCAGTCTGATGTCGTCACCAAGTACAAGGCTGCCGCTAAAATCACCAACAGTATGTGTCATTGCCAGCTGCTGACGTGACGCTGTGTTGAAAACCTCAGCACTGATTGCTAACTGGGTTTCAGGTGTACTGGCTTCTATCATCCAGGCCTGCAAACCAGATGCCAGAATAGCCGCACTGTGCGAGCAAGGGGACAAATCTATTCAGGAGTCAGTATCTGAGGACTTTTTGATGCAGGCTGTGAACACTAGCTGTAAGAAATTTGCGGTTTATGTGCAGGGCAGTGAGCAAGGAGTTCAAGGGCAAAACCATCGAAAAGGGTGTTGCATTCCCAACTTGCATATCACCCAACCAGTGAGTCAAGCCGTTCAGCAGCCTGTATCCCCTGACATGTGCCAACCTATTTAAACATTTTGGACACTGCAGTGTTGTTGGGCATTTCTCACCTCTCAGAGAAGATACCACTGTTGTCAAGGCTGGGGACCTGCTCAAGATGTAAGCCGCCATTGTTGCTCCAATTCAGCTACCCAGGCAACATGCTTTTATTGTGTGCAATTTCTGATGTGCAAAGTTATTTGCCTTCCTGACGTCCTTGCTGATTGTTGCAGTGATCTTGGTGTGCACATAGATGGATTCATAGCAACAGCTGCACACACATTGCAAGTGCCAGAGTCATCAGTCATCAGCTCAGAACAGCAAGCAGCACCCATCACTGGCAAAGCTGCAGATGTGGTTGCAGCTGCACAGAGTGCTCTTGAGGCAGCACTACGGCTTGTCAGACCTGGCAAACACATTAGTGATGTACCAGATGTGCTGCGGAAAGTTGTAGAGTCATATGGTTGCAACCTAGTAGAAGGCGTCATGTCACATCAGATGAAGCAGTTTGTGATTGATGCCAACAAATGTGTCCTAAATCGTCCCTCTCCTGAGCACAAAGTTGAGGATGGCGAGTTTGAGGAGAATGAGGTGTATGCCATAGACATTGTTGTCAGCACAGGCGAGGGCAAACCCAAGGTTAGTTTTCCCTCCTGACGCTCCGTCAATCATTCTGTTGTTGCTCATCTCTACACATGATGGTCCACATGGTTTGTGAGTGCTGCAGATTGTCGATGAGAAGCAGACAACAGTGTACAAGAGAGCTTTGGACATGGTGTACAGCCTAAAGATGAAGGTGTGACCTGAAGACTTTATCTGCTGGCTGAACTCTGCCTTTACTTTTGCTTCAAGCAAGTAGACTTTGCAGCCTGCATTGCACTGCATGTTATTGGCGTATTGTACAGACCTAGACGGTTCTGATGTGCAGGCATCAAGGACAGTGTTTAAAGAAATCAACACTAGATTCCCTGCTCTCCCATTCACGTTTAGAGAACTGGAGGGAACCAGCTCTCGGGAAGCTAGCAGCAGCAGGCTGGGAATTGTAGAATGCCTGAGCCATGGGTTGTTGCACCCCTACCCTGTCATGTATGAGAAGTCAGGGGAGCTCGTTGCTCAGTTCAAGACCACAGTCCTGCTGATGCCAAATGGGTCTGACAGGTGACATCATGTCAGCGTGCACATGTGTCTCTTGTGCAACATGCCAGCAATGTTCACACTTCTTCTGCCTTTCATGTCAAGCAGGATCTGTTGGTTGCACTCCAAACTTAGAATCGGTTTCAACGTGATGCACCCAACATAATACTTCCTAACATGCCCCTGTCTGGTTGTACGTGCGAGTACACCCCCAAGAAGGCTTGAGCAAGGCAAGGACAAAGTTTAAGATTACAGGCATGGACAGCCTTGCCAAAATTAGCTTGTGTAGTGCAAGAGAATGACTGCAGACAGTGCACCCCTAATTGCCATGTGGACAAACCCCTGAAATCTTTGAAGCCCTGTTGCATTCTGATCAGATTGTATGTGCAATTTTTAATCTGTGAACTTGCAGGATAACTAGTGCACCCCTGCAAGAGTTGTCAACCGACAAGCAGATCACAGATGATGAAGTTAAGGCATTGTTAGCATCCAGTTTGAAATCCAAGAAAAAGAACAAGAAGAAGAAGGTGCCCAAAGCTGAAAATGGAGTGAAGGATGCAGAGGCGGCTGAGTGACAAAGGCGTGTGGTTCCTTAGCACTGGCCAGCTTCAGCTATTGATGATCTTATCTAGTCGAGCCACTTTGTTTGACACTGATGCACAGCGTTTGCAGTTGACACAGCGCATTTACAAGTAATGTCCACAAACTAGTTTCTGCTCAATGCTGTAGCAGTTTTGAATGATTGCTGCAGTGAGCAGTGCATAGTTGCTGGTCATTTTTTTAGTGGTATGAATTCGATGACCAATTCCCGAAACTACACTCTTCAGCAAAGCTTGGGAAACTGTCGGGATCAGTGTGCACATCTGAAGGTGTCACTGCAGAATATGTCGGCATGCATGTACGGGTTTCATATGCATGTCGGAATAGGGGCTGGCTGAGTGCTGACATACTGCAAGCTGTCAGCTGTGAAGAAATCTGAGGCTGAGCTTAGGCCAAACTGATAGAAGCGCTGCCGGCTACGAGCTCAAGCACAAAGCTTGTAGGTCTGTCGCAGGATGAAGCAGTGTTTATACCTGTACCAACAGAGAGTAAAAAGGCCTCAAAATGTGTTTCGAGGCTCTTTTGAAGAGTACAATCAGGCACAGGCAGGTACTGGTCCACAGAGCCAGGCACAAGGCAGACAGGCTCGTGACCATATCTGGCCCTTCTGGAATCTGAATGTCTATCTCCTCATAGAATGGGTTGTTCTCCTTCAACCAAAGCTGCTCTGATGCAGTCCTATCTGACTGGGTATACTCTGACACGCTGAGCGCTTCTGCTTGGAGGCTGACCTGCTTGAGCAGCTTCACTGCTTTGATCAAAACCCAAGTCTCCTTGCATCTCAGCATGGTACTCCACACTAGGCACTTCACGATCAGCACCCTCTGGCTCTTGTGAGCTGTTCTGACTGCTGCCTTGCTGCTGCTGCTGCTGCTGCTGCTGCTGCTGCTGCTGCTGCTGCTGCTGTTGCTGCTGCTGCTGTCGGGTCTGCCTTGCTGCACGAAGTTGCATGCGGCTCAACAATGATGCTGAAGAGACCGTCATCTTCTGGCCTGCACAAAAATGCTCCAGCATGAAGAACAACCTTAAGCTTCTTGTAGTGGATGTAGATATGGCGTGGAAGGCCTGATGGACATGAACCCTGACTGTATTAGACAAATGCACATAATAGTAGCAAGTGCTAGAAGTGCCTACCACGGCAGAACGCTTGCATGCTGGGCTACATCAAAGGGAAAGCTGATGGCTATGCCCTTGCTGGCGCTCTGACCCCTAAAAATAACAGCAAAGCTATGAAACGTGTGAACGGGGCTGATCATCTGCATCTCCATGTAGTTGAGACCTTCAAGCTCTGGTGGACACTTGTCTAGCCTCATATGATTAGCAATAGATGCTGGAGGCAGCTGCAAACAAATTTTGATGAAAGGCCATGCACTGCCCCTATTGCAACATCGCTTCTGTAACTGGCTCACCTGCCCCTTCTTCATGTATCCTCTGCATGTGTGGCATAGCCACAAATCCTCAGCACTGACAGCCTCTGTATCCTCATTGTTGACATCATAACCTTGATTCAACATGTCAAGCGCTACTTGCACCACCTACAGGTACACAACATTCATCAGTGCTTGGGCAATGACAGCCAAACTATACTGGATCAAACGACTATAAAGCAATTTAGACCACTGACCGGTCTGGAATGCTGTGGTCGGGTCCCTTGGTCTGGATAGCATGCCTTGTTACAGCTGCTGCAAACGGATTCTGAACCAGTAGCAAACTGCTTGAATATGCCAGCCTCCAAATGGCAGTGTGGATAGTCCAAACCTATTTCGCTGTCTTCAAGGGGCTGCGGCTGGGGGACAGATGGAGGCTGAGGCTCAGGGCCAGTAACAGCTGCCTGCTGAGCTGCCCAGTTTTCATCAACATCAATTATCACTTCCTGCTCAGATTGCAACTCAGTAGTTGCAGAGCTACGCTGGGGCTGAGGAGCAGAGTGGGGCCTAGACTGGGGTTGTGGCCCAGCCTGAGGCTGAGGGTCAGACTGGGGGTGCGGCTGGGGGTGTGACTGGGGGTGTGGCTGGGGGTCAGACTGGGGGTGGCTGGGGGTCAGACTGGGAGTGTGACTGGGGATCTGACTGCTCCTCAGATTGTGACATGTGCTGAAATGCTGTGTCCAATTGCGCTGGCTTCGCTCCTTGCTCATACCTGTGCAGGCGACAGACAAATCCAGGCGGACAGACATGTATGACATAATGCAATTCCGGTAGTATCCCTATAGGCTGCAGCCCTACAGGCTTGCAGCCAAAAACACAATGTGACACTTTTCTGATGTTGGTCAATGCCATGGCTGCTGAGTTGCTTGGAATGCATGAGCCTAATGAGACAGGCTTGCAACCTCTACCTGAGGCTTGGAAGCAAGAGTCTGCTGATGTGCATGCTGGCATTCTGACATGACAGCGGAGCCAGCTTTAGAGGCGCCTGTAATGTAAGGCCTGTGAGGAATGCGGCTGAGCTGTGCTCTACATTGCCTCACGCCATAGCACGCTGTCGCATGTGACCTCCTTGCATGCTTCAACAGGCGATGCACTGCATATGACTGCTGCACAGACGCCTCTAACAGACTTGTTGTCAAGAAGAGCTGTACAACACCTCTCACTGCTCGTTGACCCATCCATTGCAGGGCTCACAGTGTCTCACAAACTTGGAAGACGTTTTGAGCACTCAACAAAACAATTCACGACGCCATTTAATCCAAGGTCTCTCGGCATTTGGACTCACCACAGCATCTGCCGCCTACCCAGCTGCTATTGTATCTCGTTTGCCACGACTGAAAAGTCTCCTGCTTACTTGACTCGCTGCTATACCTTATGGGATTTTGGCATAGTCGTGGAAACACAGGGAAGCTGACAACGCGTGTATCGAGCCCAGGTTGCGTGGCGCGCCTGATGTCGTGAAGTGAACAGAGATAGCAGCGAGGCACGGCTGCTGCGGCAACATACAAACCACATTGTGCCGCGTCACATACTGCCTTGTGCCGGATAACAAACTGCCTTGTGCCGCGTAACAAACTGCCTTGTGCCGCGTAACAAGCTGCCTTGTTTCGCGTAACAAACAGCCTTGTTCCGCGTAATGACTGCCTTGTGCCGCGTAACAAACTGCCTTGTGCCGCGTAACAAGCTGCCTTGTGCCGCGTAACAAACTGCCTTGCTCACAGTGCGAAGCTCGAGCAGCACTTTTGCTTTGCACAAGCCTTGTGCCTGACCTGCGACGCGTTGTCAAGATGTTCACACCCGTCATCATACACGGATATGAGTGCACGCATCCACTGAGACTGACCATGCTGGATGGAAGCGTGTTCGTCTCAGTGACGGACCTGCTCAGAGCAGCAGGTTACAGTAGTCCTACACAGGCTTGGCAGGATAGGCTTCGCAAGGATGGGTTCTGCGAGCTTGCAAGCGCTACAAAGGTCGAATTGGAAGGACCACTGGCCGTTACAGTGGTGTCAGCTGCTGGTGCCGTGGCACTGCTGAAGAGCGTGAATCAGCCACAGGGTCAGCAGTTTGAGCAAGCCATAGCAACAACGCTGTTGGAGCGCATGGGAGGGGATGCATTTTTTTGGGCAATGCGATGCTGGCCCCCCGCTCTTGCCAGCTGCCTCTGCTGAGGAGCAGCACAAGCTGTTTGTGCTGTGCAGCAACCCCGCCAGCAGAGCGGTAAGCCTGCCACATCAAGCTTCAGCAGGATTACTTTGCCATGTTGTCCTGGCTGCCGGCCAGGAATGGGCCGGAGAAGACTGCTTGGCACGCACAGGCTGACAGGGAGGCTCAAGTAGCTGCGCTGACTGCAAGCTTGGCAGACTGGCATGTTGAGCAGCAGCAGGGCTTCCAGCAGTACTTGTTGGATGCTGACAGCCAGCTGGTCAAAGCTGGGGAGTCCTCGCAGCTGGCTCTTCTGAAGACTGTTTTTGACGCATACTCTTTCACTGACAGCTCACACCCCAAGCCAGCAACAGATTGCTGCTGATGGCATGAGCGAAGCTCAATGCCTATATATGGCAGAGCAATCAATGGCAGAGGCATTGGGATGGGCCTCTGCAGCCCAAGCTGCTGCCGTGTTGCATCACAAGTCAGGCGGACCTGGTGAGACGATGATTGCTGCATGCACAATCACTGTGTCTCATGTCATCGAAGCGTAGATCACAGCTCTAGGAGCACGAAATCGCGTTGCAAAAGCTTGAACTCGCCCAGAAGAGGTCTGGAACTTCTTGGACTGAGCCAAGATGTAATCAACCTGCTGACAGGTTGTGCTTTTGTGGTGTTCAGTGGGGCATGGCTCGTTTTGCAGTTGCTTGCTGATACCAAAGCCAATGTCATGTGTCTCCAGCGTGATGTCTTCATTTTGATAGCTGGCGGAAGCTATCCAACGCCAAGTAAACATCAGCAGTCAGCTGCAAAGTGATCGACAAGTATAGTGCAAGAGTGTTGTGACACACGATATGAGGTGTGTGCTGGTCGCCATGGCAGTGGCAGCTCTGACACGCCCAGCTGCGGCTACAGAAGATATCAGCGTCAGCTGCTGTATGGGGTAGCCATGGCAGTAGCTCTTTGGCATGCGCAGCTGTGGTTGCACACGATATCAGCTGCTGCAGGACGTGAATCAATCTTATGTTGGTGGTGATTTTGAAAGAGCAAGATTTTCGCTGGCGTTTAGCCTTCAAATATATGTGACACATTCTGTGCCTCTGTTCTGTTTGTAAAGTCTGTGTGCAATAAGTTTGCCTCGCTACACAGATTTTGCAGACTAGCGCAGATGCCTCAAGAGGGTCTCAGGCTAAATGATTACCCTTACAAAGCTATGACAGGAGAGGAGGAGCACTCCCATCACTGACTTTCCAGCTCAAAGGGCTGCAAACACTTTTTCAGGGGCTCACAGCTGGTCTAAGGCCACAACGACAAGGCATGTGCTAGCAGGCAGAGCAGACACTGTTTCACCTGCTGTGCAGGATGCCAATTGTCATGTTGACTGCACACACAGACACTTTTCTGACTGCACACAGAGGCAATCTTGTTGACTCCGGTTTCATACCTTTTCTTTCAGTTCATGACTTGAACATGGAGCAACTTGGTAACATGTTTGTTGAGAAAAGCCCAAACGAAGATTACTGCCATAGCCATAACCAAGTGGTCATTTGATCTATGTGACCAACAATCTTTGCCAGACTCCTTCTTTTTTTGGGTGCATGTAGGTCAACCAAAGTGAGGACACTGATGAAGGTGCTCAGGCCCTAGGCTGTTTGGGAAAGCCCCCAGCTCAAAGAGCCTCAGAAGATAGCTTGGGCATGTTGAACACAGAAAGGCAATGGCAGCCGGAAATCTCTATGTTTCAACTGCTGTACTTTGTCTGCTATTGTTTTGACAGCACATGGGAGCGCTTGCTGTGTTGTACAAAACACATGTTGCCACAAAGAACAAGGCCATTTGCACAGAATCAAGGCTTGGCTACCAGTAGCTACTGATGTTGTGGTACGACAACCCTGTGTTGCTGCAGTAAATTGTAAAAGGCAAGAGACGAGACACTGCAAAGCACTGGGTCTCTGGTGGCAACCCGCAATGCATCCAAAACCATTCAATTAAATCACCCAAAACAACAGAAACTTCATAAGCACATCATCAACAAAACTTTAACTCAAGTCTACATCCTGATATCCATTGTCTCTGAGATGGCTACGTGATGTGCTGTTCTCCAGGCCGTTCATTAAGCGGCCATTGTCGGTGGTATGACCATTCTCTGGACTGTGAGCAGCAAAATCATCGCTCTTGGGTTCCCAGATGCTGACAAGGCCTTGAGATGCAGTCTCCTTGTCATCGACCCATTGTGGAGTTTCCAGTGGCCGATCAGACCTTGCCATCTCTGTTTCATTGACTATCTTGCCATGAGCATCGACAGGATCAAGTACAAAGCGCTTCCAATACCAATGCCGCTTGAAAATGTTTGGCACCTCTTCTATGGGTATCCCCTTTGTTTCTGGGAATAGGAAGTAGACAAAGAGTGTACCTGCTACACAGAACAGCCCAAAGAAGAGGAAGATGCCCCACTGCAGCCAGGCAAACCATATGTCAGACAGAAGAAGACTGCTCTGCAAGCAAGTATGCACTTTGATCTGCAGCACTAATTGCTGCTGCTTCAAGCATGTATTGTGCAAAGCACCTGCAATGCATCTGTTGCAACTCATGAAGGAAAGCAATATGGATGAACCTGAAGCGGCTCTGTTGCAAGTTTCATGCAACTCACGAACAGCATACAAATGACACAGAGCAGGGACAAGATGATGAGGTTAGCAAACCTACCTTGAAGGCACAGAGCATGCTGAGATACGTTTGACCAATGATGAAGCTAAACAGCAGGTTGACCAGGGTGGCAATTCCCTGTCCAGCTGATCTTGTCTCCAGGGGCTGGATCTCTGATGGGTACAGCCACCCCAATGGGCCCCCTGAACAAACATAGTCCTGCTTCATTGTGCTGCCACCAGCATGGCAAATGCTCCCATGCAGCAGACTTCAAGCCCACCCAACAAGCAGTTGTATGCAAAGGTAGCAATCAAATGGAACTGCACATGGATGCTATTGTCTGCATATCAAAGCTTGATTGATGCAGCAATTGAACCACACTCAGTCAGTGACAGCAAGCTGGACATCAGCAACAGGTCAACTTCCCAGGTGCTGCCCACACGTGTGGTGCACAAACATGCCGCATGGTGCACAAAGGACCATGGGCTTACATGACCAGGCGTAGGCTGCAATGTAGATGCAGACAAAGACCAGCACAAACCAGGCCACCCAGGGCTCATTCACATGGTCATCCTTGCCCACCCCTGTCTGAGCCAGAACAATGGCAATGATGATCAAGCATGTGGTCATCTGGATACCACCTGTGAAATGACATTCACATTTTCAAGACAAGCGCTGCAATGAGTATACACACCAACGGTCTATTGCTGTTGATTGCTGCATCGGATGCTGATTAATTGCAACGCAATTGCAGCAAGCATTTCCATGTTGAGAGTGCAAAGTAGAAATGACTTGCTGGCTGTCATGATGTTTGGGGGTCCCTTGAGATCTTACGGCAGCATACCTGCATATAAACGCACACACGCATTTCTCACCTTCAATGAACAGTATACGTCTGCCGTACTTGTCAGCAACATGGAAGGAGACGTAGGTTGCTAAATGGTTGACAATGCCAGTGACAATGGTGGCCCCAAGGGCTGCCCCCTCCCCAACCCCCAAACTCACAAACAGCTGGGGAGCATAAAAAATGATGGTGTTGATGCCAGTCCATTGCTGGAAGAAGGTACTGGCAGCAGCCAAGACTAGCTGCGGCCGGTACTTGCGAGACAGGATGGTCTTCCAAGGATTTTGAACCTGCACGCAACCAGAAAGCAGACATGACCCCGGCTGGCATGTGCCTGTTGCAAGTGTTTGGGTCTGTTGCTCTTGAAACATGCAGTAACTCAACAAACATCTCAACTCCAGTCAAGACGCTTTTGAGGGAGTGTCATGAGGGGTGTGCACCTGTGTGCTGGTGACACCATCACATTAAGCCTTGCTTGTGCACTTTAACTCACCACAGAAATGATGTAAGTGGTCCTTACCTTGTTGGCCTCCACACAGGCATCACAGATATCTGAAAACTCTTCATCCACATCCTGTGTACCTCTGATATCTTGAAGCACCTATGTCATCAGAGAATGCTGTCATGCACATGACCAAAGAGCAGCTGCCACAAAATTTGCCTGAATCCCAGTAGGGGACAGCAAAATCATGCAGCACATGATCCAACATATCAAGCTTGATATGCTTGATGTAAAACATACAAGAGGGTGCATGCCAAGTCAACCAGCAGGGATGATCTGAGCTGTTCCCAATAGAAATGCGATTGGTGCAACTTTGCAACAGCAAAAACGGGCATGCTTTGTAAGCATACCTTCCGGCCCTGCTCCTTGTAGCCACGCTCAATCAGACTGTTCGGTGTGTCTGGCAGAAAGATGCCACCAAAGGTGAGCACTATAGCAGGCATGCCAGCTAAAGCAAGAGAGACACGCCAACCCCATGGGTAGATGTGGGCGGTGCCAATGTTGATGGCTTGAGCAACAAACACGCCCAATGTCAACACAATCTGGAATATCTGATTCAGGCGGCCTCGAATCTGTGCAGGCGCCATTTCAGAGTTATACAGAGTGACTGCCACACTGGCCAGTGCCACAGCAAAGCCCAGCAGGACTCGGCCAATGATCAGCATGGAAATGTGGTATGCTGCTGCTAGAAAGATGACTCCCACGTCAAACAGAAGGCCAGCCATGAGCATGCTGAACTTCCTGCCCTTGAGACGCGTAAGGTATGCTCCTGGCAGTGCTGCTATAGCACCAGCAATGAACAGACTGGAGGTGAACCAAGCAAGCCCCTGGTCATTGTACTGACAGAAGGGGTTTGTGGGATGGTCTGTGCTTTGACTGACATCTGAGTCACCCTGTGTGACGCCTGGGAAGAAGCGTTGCAAGAAGCCTGGCATGGAGACCACTCCTCCTGTGATTCCATTGTCATATCCAAACAGCGCACCTCCGCTAGCAGCAACAATACAGGCAGTGATCACATATGTTGTGACCACGCCATTGTAGACTTTCATAGGTCCAGTTGGTGCCATGGCCCCTCCTGCCATGGTGTCTAGTTGTGTCTATAAGAGCTGGAAGCAGCTGGTTCATGCACACCTTGCCCCTGCAGCAAATTTGTATGCGTCCCAAACTTGTAAAAGCACGGTGTCTGCACAGGCAAACAGGAATCAAGCCAATGCAAAGCTTGGTGGAATGTGGCAATTTGGCAATGACCAACTGCAACGGCCTATGATAAAGTTTAAGATAGCAGTCTTATGAGTGGCACCAGTGTGCTTCAACAAGTGCTCCTGATATATGCTTGAGGATGGTTTCAGTGTGATGAATTACCTTGCCCAACGACCGTTCAAACAGAGTACTATGTGGTCAGTGCCAAGTCGTTGATCTTGTAAGCTTCTGCTGCGGGTTTGCTGTAGCTAGCCCTGTAGTAAGGTTATCTGGAGTGATGCAGGACAGAACTGACGGGCGATCAACACTCGACATGCTGTGAGCATACCTGCTGATTTCACGGTGAAAGTCAACCGATGCGGCAGAGCGCGTTACTGCAGGTCGCAACGATCCTGTGGAAGGATGCAGGGCACACCGACGGCCGCGAGAGTTTACGCACCGCACACAGTTGGAATGGCGACGAGATTTACAGTGCAACGCGGGATTTTGCAATGCTTTAGAAATCAGTGAAAGGTCGGTGTGGACATGAGTGATCTCACTGCAGCGCTCAAAACCATGTGCTTGCCCTACACCGTCGTTGCCGCCGCTAGACTAATAGTCAGAGCTGCGGTGACAGAAACGCTCACAAGCCAGCAGTAGCTTCTCGCCGTTACGCCTCGAATCGACACAGAATCAACACGGAATTATGCACTGCAATGAATTGCATACGTTCAGTTTGGTCAACGATGGTAGGCAACGCTTAAGGGTGTTGTGACGCACTCTTTTGGGTGACTTTCGGTCGAGCAGACACCACGAACGCTGCTGCGTGAAAGAAATTTACGGTGCTGAGTACAGACGCTCAGTTGACACGAATTAGCCCGAGCTTTTGTCTTTCGATGCTCATCGGCGCACAAGATCGATGCATAGAGCGTAACGATCACTCTGGCGTTGAGGCTTGAGGACCGCTGAATACCACAGTACAATGAGCCTGAGGTGTTGCGCAATTCCTGTCATTAGCTTCTGCAACCTTGAAATCATGAGAAATTGACAATCTGACTTGCCTGCAGGCAGCTTAGGGCAGACCACCTGAAAAAAACAGCAGACACTGCTCTCCAGGAAGGCAACTATCACAAAGCTTACCAGAGGCGAGCGTTCTGCACACAACGTCTCACGGCCCTTTTGACTTGTGAAGCTTGCAGACCTTTGCGCAGTCTACTGACTGTTGACTTAAGTCTGGCAGGTATACTGAGTCTATACAGACTGGGGAGAGCAAGCAAGGCCTTTACAAACTATATAGCAATCGCTCCCTGGCATATGGCAGAGCGCAGCATTATGTTGAAGCTCTACATGATGCCCAAAAGACCATTGAGCTGGCTCCTAGCTGGTCCAAAGGTTATTGGCGGTTGGGGACGGCTTTCCTAGGCCTGAAGCAAACCACACAAGCTATTGAGGCATTCGCTAAGTGCTGGCATCTTGATCATGGTATGGAAGATGGGCAGCATGTTACACTGCTTAAAAGCCATGTGTGTTCTACTGTGTGCATTTGAGCAGAGCACAAATCGCACACAGTTGTGTGTACCAGGCACATGCTGGTCATGCAGTGTTCCTTTGCAAATGAGCAGACTGAAAGCCTTTCAATTCTTGATTGACAATTGCAGTAGATAGGTGAGCCTATCCAGATGTTGTGTGAGTACAGCATGATGCTTTAGGTAGCCCAGATACTGAGAGGCAGCTACTGGCAGCCATTAAGAAAGCTACCGTGGCGCAGCTTGGAGCAGGCATCATGGCATTGCTTGTGCAGGCAGAGCAGCAGGTAAGCCTTTGGTGTGTGCTTCCCTTGAATTATGCTGTCAATATCGACAGCAAAATGCTGTTCTCTGCAGTCGTATTTGTTAATTTGTCATATAGCCAGGGCAAGACAAGGGTGCTCGCCAAGTTTGAAACATTCTTACTGCTGATGAGGCTGGCTCATCACATGGCAAAGACTTGTTGTGGGCAAACTCTTGGGGCCACCAACTGCTGCAGCCTTCTTGGTGAAATGCTAGGGACTTGCATTGCTGTTCAAATCTGGTGCTGGCAGACAGAGCGTCCCTTGAGCTCATTGAGCTTCTGACGCTAAGTTTCAGGTCTGTATGCTATGACACATATATGGTCTGTAGCATGTGATAGAGCCGGCTAGGCTGGAGGGGGTTGGGGAGGCCGAACAGCAGGAAGCCTGGTTTAGGCACCTCACCAGAGAGCAGGAAGGCCCCACACAGGCTGATGTCTACAGATTGCATTACATGCAGTGGCTCAAGCAACCAATGAGAGCACATACAGCCTACTTTCAGCGTGCCTGTATGGGCTTGCAGGCTAAATGCTACTTGCAGGTGTGGTTTGCTGTCTTGCCCTGCATTGAGTGCTGTCACAGTAATGCGTGGCCATTTTCATTGACGTCTTATCTGCAGGCAAGATGGGATGCTCAGCAAGCAGTCACCATGCTGGCGTCACAGCTCAAGGTGAAGCACTGATCTTGCTACTATGTCACTGAATGCCACCACATGATGCATACAGAGCAACTTTGTGAGGACCGTGCAATGCCATGGTTCACAGGTATTCATGAGTGGGGTGTCTGAGGTAGGGATCGATAGGGCAAGCAATGTGGAGCATGAGCTTTGTGAAGCTTACTGGCGTCTTGGTCAAGCCTTTACTGCTGAGCATGATCATCCTGACCAAGACCACCGACAAGCCGCCAAGGTCTGCTCTGCCACCAAGCTGTTGCTCTGCCTTGCAGCCAGGCATCTTACATAATAGCAATGAGCTGTGCATTCTGACACTACAAGGCAGCATACTGGCATCAGTTGCATATTCAGCAGCTGGCATTACTGCCATTGCTCTGCTTACAAAACATGACTGCAGCTTCTGAAGTCCGAGCCTCTCTTTTGTGAGTCAACCAGGTGTGGCTGCTTGCCAAGTGTCTGGTACGGCTTTTGACTGGTCTGACGCTGCAGGCTCTGTCACGTGCCATGGACTTGGC
>JAABUO010005830.1_pt1 | contig 14247 bp, 13 predicted proteins | sample 5559291 | NCBI WGS metagenome assembly JAABUO01 (sample SAMN10711878, study PRJNA513372) | rock metagenome | isolation source: Antarctica rocks | place: Antarctica: Victoria Land, Finger Mt sud | reverse complement strand
AGGCAAGTCAGGTAGGGCGCCTTGCTGTGCTTCTGCCCCTGTCTGTGCTGACATGCCTGCGTCTGAGGCTGAGCGTCCAACTGTTCCTGTCTGCATATGCAGCAAGGTGAAAGGGTTGGGTAAGCCGCATGAGTCAATCTAGTGCATACTGAACAATACATCTGTTCAAATATACGGCAAGCTTGCATTCGACTATGTGTACGAGGCTTGCTGCTGTTCGTGAGCTTTGATTTGGATGCAGGCACAGGTGAGGTATCATCAAGTGGCAAGAGCAGACTGCCAAAGCGGCTGTTGGATTGACGCAAAGGCAATTGTCAGGCAACAGCTGATTTGCACTGAAAAAGCTGGTACATGCTGATGTCCTCTCAGATGCAGCCTCTGTGTCATGCAGGTCCTGTTTGTCCTGAAGCTCAACAAAGAAGGATGCAAGCATCAGCAACTGCGTCAGCAACATTGAGCACTGATCAAGCCAGAAAGCAGAGTTTGATGCAGGTTGAAAAATAAATGCACACAAAGTGGCATCTTCTGTACCTGTCTGGGAGACCGTGGAAAGTCCACCGCATTCAGAACAGCTCCTCCAGTCAGGGCCACTGCCCCGATTCCAACCAGGGCAGTTCCAGCCATAATTCCTGCTACTGCTCCTCCTGTGGGCAAATCATGTTGTTTGACAATGTTGTCCCTTTCATGCTGTAGTGTGGACTTGCGTATGGCAGAAAGGCCATACACAAGTCAAACAGTGCTTGACAATATCTAGTAACACAATTGCTTGTGAGCATATAGGTATTGATGCACCGTATGCATCACTGATACCTTGAACTGTATACAAGCACTACACTGACCAATCAGTACCCGTGGTTGAAGAATGCTGCAGTGAATGTTTGACTGCAGAAGCTATCCTGATTGGGGCTGTAGCTTGGCCGCCAGCTGCCTACCCAAGCCATCTACTTAAGCCAGTGGATGTTGACAGAACGGCTGACAGTCATACAGCATTCTTGCCTTGCATGGCACCACAGCAACACTATCTCATTGCAACTTGCACTGCACTGCTCAGTTGACTTGTAACAGCCTGTCTGGCTCAGCATTGGCCTCAGACCACGGTCTCCCTGCCACCAGCAGTGTGCTGAAGGCGATGCTGGTGGAGTATCAAATTATGGGTTTGAAAGTTCAAACCCGAACTGTGCTCTCCCACGAACCAGCAGAAGACCAAAGAGATGTTACAGAGGAATGATAAGTGTATCAACACACGGTGTCAAGGTTGGCAGGTACTGACCTGTCAAGCCGACAGCAGCTTCTGCATAGCCGACTGCTCTGCGGAAAGGGGAGCGGGGAGTGCCTTGACTTGTCATAGATTTACCAGACATGGCTGAGGTTGTGCTCCTGGGAGAGTCCATGCTGTACTCTGGCACAGCCTCTGTGCCAGTGCTCACATGGGCCAGCTTTGGCATGGCATCCACTGCACACAGCAATTTCATTATGTCACAGTCGTGCAACAAGGAGGGTTGGAAGATTGGATCTGTAGCATTGCCTCTGCATTGTTCTGTTAGGACATGTCTAACGAAGTGTGTGATGCAGTGAGCGCGCTGTGCATGTGGCTTGGTGCTGAATAACTGGGACAGGTCTTGGCCAAGGAATTTCATGGTAGGAACACTTGAGGGTGAGCAAACAGCTGCATGGTGGATCAAAGTGAAAGGAAGAAACATATTGCGCCCATTAATTGTTGTACGTGGACACCAAGAGGCCACCCAATTGGACTTGCCATTGAAATATTGAATTGCTGACTGACCTTGTAAGGCTCCATGGGGTAAGGGCTCCTCCCCAATCTGGGGTATCCTCAGAGCCCCAGACTTCTGATCTGATTCACCTTCGACTGCAACATACACGATCCACCTTTGGTGTAGATTTCCCTTGAGTCAATGTCTACATTCTCTGGCTCTAGCTCTCACCAGAGCTGTTGTTCAATATCAATGCTTGCAAGCTGTTGCAGAGCAGAGAAGACCAAATGGCATGTCACAGGTGTGTAATTGAAGAATGGTTACGAGTATCAAATGCCCTTCAGAATATCAACTGAAATTGCATATTGAACATGTGACAGTGTGCAACTATGCTTTATGCAACCAGGGGTACTGTAGGGTACTGTAATGCTGTCAGACAGCACTACTGAATGAAAACTTGAAACTGAGTGACTTATCAGCTGCCTGGGTGTCGTATTTACCTTGCTCAGCGCCATGAGAGATTGACTCTAGCTCAGATGGTGCCGGTCCCACTGCATGACAACAAAATGGTATGGGAAAAATGCCGCGTTTAAGCTGCAATTTGCAAGGTGTTCACCACAAGTGCATTTCTGCTGCTGATGTGTCCCATGCACAGTCAATGCATGCACCCATGAGAGCAACCTCTCATGCTTCTGCATCAACGCTTGTCAAGACAAGCGTTGATGCAGAAGGAGGTGCACCGTAACATGGTACACACTTAGCTTGCAGGCCCACCTTGAGTAGCACCATGTGGCACTGCCTCCAGTTCAGTTGGTGTTGGTGTTGGTCCAACTGCAGCAGCATCACACGCTCAGATTCAAGACAGTATGTGACATGTCAGCTACATGCATTGAATCAACACAGCCTGGTGCAGTCCAACACATTTGGTCTGGACTGCTACAGAGTTTGACACTGTACAATACAAGACATAGCTGCCTCTGCAGTGCTCATTATGCTCATCTGCTCAACAAATCAATCAAGCCTATGTCTGAGGCACAAGTGATGAATTCTGGGTCAAAATAGTCATATGCACCATGTTGGGCAGGCAGGTAACACCAGGTGGTCTCAGATGATGTACTGCGGAAACCCAGATGGTCTCATTGCCAGGCTTGTGTGAAGAAGCCTGAGGATATACCCAAGACAGCATTCAAGACATCTGCATAGCAGTATGAATGAAATGTCAAACTATGGGCTGGTTGTAAGTGTGCAGTGCATGCCCACCTTGCTGTGCCACATGTGGCTGAGATCCTTGGTGTCGAGCAAGCTGTGGGGTATCACCAGTGGCTAGATTTTCAGATACCACGCCTTGTAGAAGCTCATCCACAATGGCTCCTGTCCTTGGGGATGGTGTAAAGTCAGCTCCACGTCTGGCAAGCTGCTGCTCATTGTTCTGTACAAAATGTAAGGCTTGTCAGGGACAGAATTGCTTGTAGTCAGCTGGTTTTATGTGCACATTATTACTAGACAGCCCTGCAGCCCTGCTGTCATGATGATGACATGCAAGGCAACTCTGTCTGTCATGCAATTGCCCTTGATCCCTGATTATTCTCACTTCTTGTTGACCTGCCACTACAGCTGAAACCAGATCTTCTGCAGGGAGTACTGATCATGATCACTGCATCACAGGAGCTAGGGAAGCTCAAGCTATGGTGGGGCAAATGATGTGCATGCTGGCTTGGCAAGTCTAGCACAATGTAACAAGATTGTGACCCCCATGGGGATGTTGACGACAGATGAGTTCTACGCATATTGGGCAGCAGCCATTGAATGCGTGTGCAGACGCAGGGTGTTCAGCACTACAAGTAGCAAACCCACCTGCTCAACCTCCTGTGGGGTGGTGCCTCCCTGAGCAGAAACATCACGAGCAGGAAAGCTTGTTGGCGGAGGGGGGTTTGCAATCCTGCAGTGCATGGAGTTTATGCTATGTGCTGGCATGACTTACAGGCTGATCGCCACACAAATCTGTACCAATGTCCTAGATGCATGCAATGTAAATATCATCACATAAAGGGGACATACGCAATGATTATCAACATGCACCAAAATTGTTCTACATAAGGGCGCTTGCTGTTCTAAGTTGTCGTCATTGTTGATCTACACAAGGGCCTGACCTGGTCTTCTCTGGGGCTGACTTAGGGGTGAGCCTAAGGGGGGTCAGACCAGGGGCCTTTGTTTGAATGGAATCAAAGGAGGGAGCAGATTCTTCCTCCTGCTCTTGCCTTGCATTGGAGGACTCTGACACGCTGTAATCCTCCTCATCAAACATGACCTCATCCGGGATCTGTTGAATGCTGCTTTCTGATGGGTGAGTGTCATCTACTGAGTCTGTCCAGTCTCCTGAAAAGATTACGGGCAAACTGCTTGGAGAAAGACCCATCTGATCATCATTTGCTGCTGAGGGTGAGAAGGTTAGGTTGGACTCTAGGGCTGAGGCAGGGTTTCTGGCCAGTCTGGATTGCTGTCCTGCTGGATTTGGGTTCCATTCAAAGTCTGAGCCACCAATGCCAGATGCCAACGAAGCTACGCGACTCATGTTTTCACCAGAGGCTGCCTCTGATCTAGCTTCACCTGTCAAGCAAAAAGGCATGTACAGTGGTTATCATTTTGGAATGTTGCATCACACTGTGCCTCATGCATGCTTGTAGCAGGTGTAGTGAACAGCAGATGCTGTACAACGACGGATCACAGTGCTCACCTTCTCCAAGACCGTGCCTGAGAGACGGCTCGCTCGCCATGTTAGTTGCCTTGTTACTGATTGAGCTGAGGCCTGTCTGCTGACTCTCAGGCGCATCTTCATCAGACTGGCTGTCGTGATCTGGCTGAACATGACTCTCAAAGGGAGATTGAGGTCGTGACTCTTCATGCGGAGTGGTTGCTTTCGGAGTTGACATGTCCACCGGACTGTTGAAAGCTGGCTCGGGTGACGCAGCGCGACTGTCTGACCCACTGTCACTGATGGGATGTGATGGTACATCGCCCCAAACCTTACGCTTCATGAAACCCCAGACCCCGCGACTTGCGGATGGGGCGGAGCTTTCAGTCTCGGAGCCCTGTCGTCGAGGTGAAGCCATCTCTGGCTTACTATCTGGTATGGGCTTTCTGTTTGACCGCTTGTCAAAATTTTGTATACTCAGGTATAGCTGCTCAACTCGAAGTGTGTCGTGCCGGGCAAGCACCGTCGCTGAATGGACAGGTATGTCGATTGCCTCGCGGCAACACTCACACTTACACTGCGTTCCGCATAGATTGGCGATTAGACAATATAGAACAGAGCCATTGGAACACTATGTGCAGTCTAGAGAGAGAGAGACTTAACTCGGGCGTTGTGTTCATCGCGCAGGTCATCGAAACGATCGACTCAGGTGCTTGTGAGCATCAGTCATCAGCTTGATGCGGTGTCTTCTGTAAAGCTAAATTTGCTGAAGAGGAGGTATGGAGGGCACAATGGAGTACATGGAAGCGCACTAGTATTTGCTGACGCATTCGATAATAGCATTGAATCTTGCCCGTGTACACATGTAGCCGTCAAATGAACTCCAAATGAAGAGGCTGATGAATGTTCGTGAATCACTGCAAGCATGCCTTGATCAAGTGGTCATACATGCAATAACGAAAAGTGCAGCAAAACATCATGTTAGCAGAGGTTACTCTGTATGGGCTTCACCAGAACATTGATAAATGCGGTTGAAGCATCATCATTAACGATCACTACTGTCAACAAGGTATCACCAAGCACATCTAAATTATGTTGGCTGTGAACGATCACTACTGTCAACAAGGTATCACCAAGCACATCTAAATTATGTTGGCTGTGAGAGTACTCTCACTACTACTTCTCAAGTGAAGCAACGGCATGTATGTGTGAGTACTATGAGGCTGCAGCAGCTGCAGCAAGTTGCTCATCGTCTTCAGCGGTAGTCTTCTTGGGCGGATTGCCACCAGCAAAGACGTTATATATAAGGAATGTGAGCATGGCTAAGCTAAGTGCAAACATCACTGTGTTGGGCACAGCTGCAATGCCAGCTTCCACTAGACCCCAGAAACCCCAGGCAAGTCCCGCAGTGATGCCTGCAAAGAGTCTGAGTCATTTAGTGGTAGCATACAAGTGATATACAGTTGCTTTGCTTAACAGCAGAAAGAACAGATGCTTTGCTGCTGGGACTGCAATTGTTTGCACAACACGCTTGCGCCTGGGAAAGGCAGCATCAATCATTTGAAACACCAGTCCAGAGCAACCTGCCTGCTGAGCCAAGCGTGAACATTGTGGATGGCCTTTGAGCCCGCCACTGGACCAGGCTAAAGAAAGCACTTGCCAGAATGCCAGTACCTCCAGCAGCAAAGGCAATGCCTTGATGTCCACTTCCAAACATCAAGCTGACCAAGCCTGCCGCAAGGACGATAGAGCCGTAAGGGATACCCATGCAAAAGTCATGAAGAATTGCATGCCTGTAGCCTTGCTGGTTGGCTGGAATCTGCACAGCAGTTATCAGCTTCAGAGCTGTCAAGTTCAGACCGCAGTATGGGTTTGCCGATGCACTGCGAATTCCTCAATACCTCAATGCTGCTGCGGGGTGCTTGGTCAGCAAAGGCGCCAGAACTGCTGCTGCATGCTATATATATTGCTGGCCGGCCGTGTCTGCGATGAATGCTGCCAACCTGGCCTTGACATTGTTGCTTAGGCAGCTGGCGCATCTGTGTGAATCTACGTGCACAGGTCGAGGTGTATTGATGCCGAGACAGAACCAGCAACTGACTTGTCTGATGTCCAGATTGCAGCGTGATGGAATGCTGCATTGATACTGAGTTGTTCTAGTAATACACCCGATGACCAATTTGCGTCCTTGGCGCTAGCTAAAGTTCCTCGTGGCACCAACGTTGAAAGGCTCCCTGCTGAGACCCGCTTGAGGTGATGGCAGCGGGCTCGTCAGACGCTGCGTTGCTGGGCTGATGCTTGAATTAGCACAGAAAGCTTGTACCGATGTCCGTCTACAAATTCAAAGAAATTGGATTGCAGGCCGAAACTTGCGCAGTTAAGGAGCAAAGCCTATGTCACAGTATTCGTCAGCACGTACCATGACTACAAGCTAAAGATGAAGAAGAGGGCATGCTCAAGCTGAATTTCCTAGCCATGTTGCTGCTCGGTGCCTTGCTGTGTGGCAAACCACTACAATATAGCTTGCAGGCAAGGATAGTTGACAATATGGCATGTTTAGCACTTGATTTCACAATCTGAGACTGATAGACATGCTTTCCGTTGATGTTCTGCAGGTATGCAATGTTCTGCACACAGTGCATGCCTGCAACAGCAGGTGTCTCATGACACCATCGATGATACCAAGCGGCTAGGTATTGCAATGGGACAGCTAGTATGCTACAAATCACCGGTTGATGATTTGGCCTCTCATGCTCGTCAAGGCACAGCACTTCAAGGTTTTGTCATGCCTTGCATTAGGGGAGAAACCATCAGGGGAGTTTGGTGCATAAGCCTAAAATCAACCGCAGAGCTGTGTGTGGGTGTTCTATGCGATGTTCAGAAATGCAGCCATGGTCTTTACGTAATGCTGAGGAGCTTCGAATTTGCACGAACAGCTTAGTGGCTGCTGATCATGTGAGTACTGCACAAGCAATTTTGCAGGCTGTCGCTGCATGCAGCGTCGGCCATGCGAATCATCAGAACGAATTACATGGGCGCTGTGCAGCTCTTGTGACGCCACAAGGCTCGAAGCAGTTACGCTTTGAGCTCGAGGGCCCGCGTGCATGCCAAAAAACCCTGAGTAAGTCCGTCTCAAGCACAGCTATGTCCGGGGTGGACCACATACAACCACCCTTTGCAGCAGCTCTCACTACGTTGGCCACGTAAGCTGCGACTACTGCTGTTCTTTTACAACGACTTGCCTGGCTCTGTAGACTCTGTGTTACAACGTGCAGTCCCCTTGCCTTCACAGGTGGACATTCTTCTTTCTGTTTGGCCATCTGAGAGATCTCATTAGGAAGCGATTTGTCAAAAGGAAGTCAAAGGTGTGAGATCTGCTGTCTTGACTCAACCCATAAACCTTATAGCCTTATGTCATAAATCAAGGTTGCTTTAATCCGCAATGGAGTAAATACATGGGTGCTTTGAGCATATGCAAGCTGTGCAGACAAACAACATTGCTGCCCTGATGTGCTCCTGAAGTCAAGGCAGTGCGTTGTCCCCATGCAGGGGTATGCACCCATACGTCAGGACTATGAAGACTTTTACACAAGACGAATGTACTATAGGATACATGTAAGCTTTTGTTTTCATGTCTCCATTCTGTTCTGCACTCAAACTGTATGCTGCTGTGATTGTGGATCGCTCATAGCTCCATGTTCAAGCTTTTGCCTGCTAATTGGACCTCATGTGTGGTAATGCAGGATTGCTGGAACAGGCCTATTGCTAGTGCCCCAGATGCCTGGATAGATGTCATGAGCCGTTCAGCCCCCTCTGGACAAGCGTACGCCACTCAAAAGCTATCATAATGTGCAAGCCTCATGCAAGCCTGAGAGCACAACTCAAGCTGAACACCATTCCTATGCAGGGCGCTGGAAGTTACAGGCAAAACACAGCGATGTCTCAATCTTGGCTCGTACAATTACCTGGGCTTTGCTGCTGCTGATGAGTATTGCACGCCACGTGTTCAGGATGTACTGAAGCAATATGGTGGCAGCATGTGCAGCAGTCGACTTGCAGCTGGTATGCTTGCAGCCTTTGCGACTTATTTTTGCATCACCTCTGATCTATACCATATGGCAGCCATGCTGATTGCTCACAAGCAAAACTCATGGATTGCACATCTATATGCCTTGTGACTTGGTGTTATAGGCAAGACAGAAAAGCATGTTGAGCTTGACCATTTGGTAGCACAGTTTGTGGGGTGCGAAGATGCCATCACCTTTGGCATGGGCTTTGCAACAAACTCTGTTGTCATTCCTGCTCTGGTCGGGAAGGGCTGTCTGGTGCTGAGTGATTCCCTCAATCATGCTTCCATAGTCAGTGGGGTCAGAGGCTCAGGAGCAAAAGTCAAGGTAGATGACACAGCAACAAACAAACATCCATCACTAGCTGTCTGTCATTTGCTGTGCTAGCAGAGCATGCTCCTGTCCACTCTGCTGATGCTGAAAGCACCCACAACGTCCATTGTTTTTCCGCTGCATGGTTCATTGGCTGTGTCGCACATCATGATGGACTGATTGTGCTGCCGCATAGCAGAGCCATTCCTGAGCCTTGGTATCAAGTCCATCTTGGCATTATTTTCATGCTTGCATGCCTTTGGTTGTGCACCTGCTATGTGCTCACTGCTGCTGGTGGCATGCCCAGGTGTTTGTGCACAATGATGTTGCACACCTGGAGCGGTTGCTCAGGGACAGCATAGCATATGGGCAGCCGAAAACCCGGCGGCCCTGGAAGAAGATTCTTATCATCATTGAGGGCATCTACAGCATGGAGGGGGAGATGTGCCATCTGCGTGAGGTCATAGCGCTCAAGAAGCGATATAAGGTGCTTAAACCTGCTGGAAGAAATCACCCCCTTCCCCTCCTCTCCCCAGCCCTAAAGCCCCTGATGCTTTGTGTGCATTGCTTCAACACAACAGCACCTGCCGTAGCATATCATATAGATCTGCTACATGTAGATGGTAGAAGACTACAGGCTATGATGTCCAGTAGCCTCAAAAAGGGTTTGGTCTGGCTGCTGTTGCAGGGGTTGGCTTTGAAACGCTGCAGAGCAGACTCGACTCATACTTGATACAACATGCAACCAAACATTGCTCTGCTGTGATTAGGCGTACCTCTTCTTGGATGAGGCTCACAGCATAGGAGCTGTGGGAAAGCATGGAGGCGGCGTTTGTGAGCACTTTGGTGTGTCACCTGCTGATGTGGACGTCATGATGGGCACTTTCACCAAATCCTTTGGCTCATGTGGGGGCTACATTGGCGGCCCAAGGTTGACCACGCTGATGCTTTCACCAAACTAAATGCATGTTTGCTGCTGCTGGACGACGCATCTGTACATCGTCTGACAACCTGCACTCCTTCTGCTGGGCTCAAAGTCTTGGTGGTCCTGCAGCTCTCAGAAGTATCTCCAATTTGCAGTATCTCTGTATGATGTTTCTGCTGCCTCAATTCCAGTTATCCTCTCCAGACCAGACTGATGGAAGCCAAGCACTGCAGCCAGTTTCATCTGCTGTCTCTCGTCAGGTCATTTATGCTGGCACATTGATTAACAAGTATGCAAGTACGCCCTTGCATTCCAGAATTGATAACATGGACTTTTGCAGGGCATTGATCCAGTGTTTGAGGAGGATGAGCCCAGCCCACTGCTATGCCACCAGCATGTCTCCACCAGCTGTGGAGCAGGTCATTGCAGCCATGCATGTCTTGAGGGGCAGAGACGGTTCAGATAGGGGCATCAGGAAAATCCAGAAACTGCATGACAATGCCAACTATTTCAGGCATAGGCTGGCGGATATGGGCTGCTCGGTGCTGGGCAATGACGACTCACCTGTTATGGTCAGTGTTGCGTGCCTACATCTGCATCTAGTTGTGCTGCCAAGCCACCTAGACATGCACTGAATTGCTGCTTCTCCAACTTTGCACCAGCTCCCTTATGGTGGCACTGTGGAGCATTGCCGTGCAGCTGGACTGCTACTCCAGTATTGCATCTGCTGCATGGTCGCCGTGCTTTGGCAGGCTGCATTTTGCATGAAGGGTCGTTTAAGCTCCCTCAGTCAGTGTGAGTGTCTCTATGTGCTAGAGTATCTTCACAATGTAGAAACGCCTGATACTGGTCCCAAGCATTGTTGATTCACACTACGAGACAGGCGTTTCTCTTAAACCAGCGACGTTTGTGTATTTCCGAAGAGCTGGAGATTACTCAATATACGTAACAACCTCACATGACTCCTGTATCCCTGCATTGCTTGGTGCAGCAGCCCTCTGCCCACCTGTGTATTGACTGAGGTACCTGTACACCCCAGGAAGCTCCTTGGTCAGGTTTCTGAGCTTCACTTGTGTCTGCCTTCTCTCTGTTGAAGACAAGACAATGTGCGTGACAGCTGCTCTGTGTTCATGCAGCCTGTCATGCTGTTCAATCCTGGTAAGATCTCCTCTACTTCGCGGCTGCTCTTTGAGCGTGGCATCGCCATGGTGGTAGTTGGCTTTCCTGCCACTCCTCTCCTGTCGGCCCGAGCACGCATCTGCATCTCTGCCAGCCACAGCAGGGAAGACCTTGACTGGGCGCTTCAGGCACGCCCTCCAGCCTTCATGCCCTACCAAGTGTTTGTGCTGTGTTGCAGCCCAAATAGGCCGATTCAGCATGCACCCACATCCACATAGCACAGTCTAGACAGCAAACTCTGTTACATTTCCTCAAGTAGTCCTCCATCTGCCATACACAAAGCAGCCCTGAGGGCACAACTTTGGATTGTCCTGTTTGAAAGGTAAAGTTGCATTGAACAAGCTTATCAAACGTGACAAAACCTTTGCAAGTCTTTGTGCAAAATTCAGTGTCTGCTGAGAAGTGGCAAATGTGGGCACAACAGCGTATTTGAACCTGGCACTGCACACTTGAGCACGACCTTCAAGCTCCTGCTCACACATCATCCCTCAAGGTTGTGCTTCAGAGTTCAGTTTGGGCAACAGCGTGCTTGGTTCTGTGCAGGTGCTGGATGAGGTCTCATCGCTGTGCCTCATCAAGTACAATCCACCAGCGCAAAGCACAAGTCACCTTCTTTCTGGGTTCTCATAGTTTGCTGCTGAGCCACAGCTTGCAGCCATTACACACGCTTCTTTGATTCTTGCCTCATGCGCTGTGAAATGTCACTTCATGTTGCAGCACATGATGCACTGAATAGAATCCCATGCATCTGAGTCCAGGTGCTCAGACCAAGCTGGCAATTTAGTTTGCTGCATATTTGGCTTTTGAGTTCTGCCTAGAACCAGGCACGGTCACATTTATTACTAACCCACAGCAGCAGCAGCAATCGTAATGCTTTTCGTGCAACACAGTATTAGTATTTGTCAATACCATGAGTATATGCCAATGTGCTTACATGACCTCCTGCAGCATGACTGTAAGCAATAAAAGAGAGCTGTGCCAGCTGCTACATACCTTGAATGTCAGGCAGTATTTCCAATCCACACGTACACTGAACTTCAGACTTGCAAATCAAGACCGGGTTTCAGTCCTCTTCGCACAATCAATCAACGGTGCAGGAGATAACTTGTTAGAACACCATTTGTTTGAGCCTCAACACATCCGTTTCACATTGACTTTCAAATTCAGACCTAACTGTCGGATCACTCGTCCTTCGTCTGCAGCAACTGCTTGACCTCGCTTGCAATGTCGCGGCACCAACATGCGCAGTGAAAGATTGCGAGTGCAAAACATGCGTACTCATACCTCCACGAAAGTGCCGGCAGTAGCTGGCGTCCGTGGCGTCGGTAACACATCCCACAATACTGCACTCAGACCTTGCGTTCAGCACCGTGTGCCTAGCTATCGACAGAATCACTTCCTGTCCTCCCCTTATCGTACTTTGCCTATCTCGGCCGCCTCTACGGCGGCAGCACCCTCAGCACAAACTGCTGCTCGGAGCGACCTTCAGCAGGGCAGCGCCAGTATGGAAGTTGCCATACAAGAGCTACAACAGCTGTGTCAAGACGCTCTAAAAACGCTTGGGTATGACGATCAGCAGAGTTTGACGATCTCCGAGGTGAGCAGTTGTGCTTGTTAAGGTATCAAGCACAGGACGCCTGCACTCTATACTTGTCAATGCCCCTGCATTGCAGGTGCTGTTATATGCGCTAATGCGCAACAACAGCAATAACATGGTCAAACTCATCACTGGCGGTCTGGATAAGCTGTCAGACGAAGAAGCACCTGAGACGCAGCTGCAAACCAACATCTCTGCTATCGTGAACGGCAATCACTCAGCTGGCATTGTCGTGATGAAGGAAGCCCTGCAGCTAGCCCTGGAGAAAGCGACACAGAGTGGCTGTGGCATTGTTGGTACCAACCACACAGCCACAGGCAGTGGGGCAATCGGGTGAGCAGGTGCATTGTCATTGCAGTCACAGTATGCAACTCTGTGCCAGTATTTATCTGTACTGCACCATATACCCTGCCATATATGCTACATGGACATAGCCTTTACATTATGTTTCCACCAAGATGTCATGCATCCTGTTGAAGCCAGCATCATGCTCTGTGTTTGAAGTGTGATTTCCCCTGACATTCCCCAGACATCAGCCCCACCCCTCGTGTGCTGTTACTGAATCCACGGGAGATCTGTACAGGTACTGGGCAAGGCAGCTGGCAGACAAGGGCATGATAGGCATTGTGCTCTCCCAATCGCCAGAGTATGTCACACCACACGGGGCGACAGAAGCCATCTTTGGCACCAACCCCTTTGCCATCGGGGTCCCCTCAGAAAATGGCTCTGTAGTTGTAGACATGGCAACATCTGCAGCATCTTGGTTTGGTCTTGTGGAGTGCGACAGGGCTGGGGAACAAGTTCCAGCAGATGTGGGGTATGATGCAGCAGGCCATCCAACAACAGACCCTGCAGCTATCTACAAGGGGGGGTCCATACGCGTCTTTGACAGGTGACAGAGGGGTGGATCCCTAACACTGCATCAGCTCACTGCTAGCTTACATTGCAGCATCCATGGGAACACTGCATCTCTTTGTTGCAAACTTTTCATATAGTGATTGCCCATCCTGTGTACTGTGGTACATTGCCTGGTGAAGTCTGCATTGGCAGTCAGCTTCCAGCCCCATTACTTGGCTTCTATCCACAACTCTTCCAGATTTAGTGCATGCCCACAATTGCAGCTTCATCATCTGCTGTCACTGCTCTCCAGCTGCATCAGGGTGTCAACATGTTCCTGCTCAGTGTTTGGGGTATCTGTACAAAAGTCATACCTAGAGTAGTCTTTCCTGGAAAACAACAACTACACCTGAATGCTGAAACAAGGTGATGTCAAGTGCCCTGCTGACCCAAGTTTGGGGGTTGCAGGTCATACAAGGGCAGCAACATTGCGCTCATGATCGAGCTACTGGCAGGGCCGCTTGTTGGTGGTGCAGTTGAAGACAAGCTGGGCAGCAAGAACTGGGGTAATCTCATGATAGCACTAGATCCCAAAATCATGGGGGACCGCAAGAAGATCCTGCATGATGTCCAGCTGATGCTGGCACGAGTGAAGGGCGCCAGAAAAGCTGAAGGCGTGCAGGAAATCATGCTTCCAGGGGAAAGAGGCGACAGGCTAGCAGGCGAGTCGTGGCTGTCACTGACCATCTTCAGTCTCACTCACTCGCTCACTTTGTAGCCTCACTCGCTCACTTTGTAGCCTCACTCACTCGCTCGCTCACTCACTCACTCACTCACTCACTCACTCACTCACTCACTCACTCACTCACTCACTCACTCACTCACTCACTCACTCACTCACTCACTCACTCACTCGCTCGCTCGCT
>JAABUO010005829.1_pt1 | contig 14247 bp, 19 predicted proteins | sample 5559291 | NCBI WGS metagenome assembly JAABUO01 (sample SAMN10711878, study PRJNA513372) | rock metagenome | isolation source: Antarctica rocks | place: Antarctica: Victoria Land, Finger Mt sud | reverse complement strand
GCTCAACGATAGCTACCCGCTCTGTAGGTGTGACTTTGTCTGTCAGAAGGACAGGAGAGATTTCAGGCGGTATGCCATCTGCTGAGTAGCCTGGTGGGTAGGTGCTATTGCTCAAGTTGGACTGCGCTCTACCAGCAGCACCTGCATGCATGAAAGGGTGATACCATTAATTCTCTCCATGATACAAGCTTGTCTGTGGTCCCTACTGTGAAAGATACCATGGACCCTACAAGTCAGATAGCTTTACCCTGAGTGGCCGCTTTGTGCTGAGTGTAAGGCTCTGGGCTCACGCTTCGGGAAGCTTCGTCGATATCAGAGTCGTTGAACTCAACGGGGTGTGACGGTATGGCAGCGCGCGCAGACGAGTGTGATCCGCTGTTTTCGGCCTCCGAGCTTTGCTGCGCCTGAGACGACATGCCTCAGCCTGCAGTGGAACCCAAAGATCAGAGCAGTGCACGTTAATGCCAAAGATGAAAGTCGCGCATGGGTCAAGCAAGCTGGCGCCAAGCGTCTTCGTAAATAGCAGCAACGAACTTTTGGAAACAGGGGTACACAGGCAAGATACACTACCTGAGCTGGCTCGACTTCTGGGCAGGATGTTCTACTGCGCTTTGTGCAAACGCTACCGCGCAAGCAATTCCCTTAAGCTGTTTCTTCGAAGTGGGGTTTGAGATAACTTGAGCGGAGTTTGAACCGCCGCTCACCACGGAGACGTTGTGCGCGGAGTCCGTATATACACGGGTAAAAACAAACAATGTTTGTGTGAGCAAACTCCTTTATAGCAACGCCCACGCAGCAGACTGTACTTGTTATAAATTTCTGCGTTCGTTCTGCGACCTTGGGTGACGTCAAGGAACCCAGGCTTAACATTGTCAGCACGGTAAACTAGGCACCTAAGGTTTGTTCCGCAAAATAGCGCCCCGTGCTGCCGCCATAGACCTTCGACCGGATTGCTGACGTTGTGAGGGCTTACTATTATTGGAGCCTAGTTGGCGAAGTCGTCATGGCGCAGAAGGTCAGACTTCCGTGTAGTGCTGAGAATCTCAACTGAGAGGACTGCTCACAATATGGTCAAACAGCCTTCACAGTACAACAAGCCATCACGCACACTCGCGATGTGCAGGATGCTCAAGCTCAGATAGGGCAGCTCCATAGTCGAGCGACAGGGAGCAAAACTCACTTCTGCATCAGTTGCAACTTTCCAGTAGCTGTGTATGGGCGGACGTGGCCTTGTCTACACACATACTGTCTGAGCTGTGCAAGCGATTTGGACAAGTGTGCACTGTAAGCTTCACATTTCTCTCTCCAACCGCTGTCAGTGTGTTCTTATTCTGCGCTGGCTAGTTGCTGTTGGGTTCATTCTCGCCACAACAAGCTCAGACTTTCACCTAAACCTGCATTTGAATTACTACAGGTGCAGAACAGATGTTGCCCGAGTAGAGCGCATACCATGTGAGCAGGGCCTGTTCATCTCGCCTGCCACATTGCAAGGTTTCAAAAGTGAGTTCCTCCTGCCTCTGAGAATCAGAGCCAGACCTTGCACCTTACACCTTCTGCACAAGTGCTTGCAATATGACACAACTTTTGTTTCAATCACGATTGTCCCTTGTGATGGACACAACAGCAGGTTTGTTTTGTGGAAGCTGTTTGTCTGCATGGCTGGTCAATGACGATGTCGCTGCAGAAGACAGGACAAAATCGAGACTGCGTGTAGGTGCAGCCATCTGCAGTTAATCTGGTGGCCTGTGGGGTGCCTGCCAACTCCTGTATCATTCTCATGTGCTTCTCAGCTGATGCAATCAAAGATTGTGTGATGCTGCAGCTGAGCAGGAGCTTGCAGAGCATGCTAGGCAAGTCAAGACAAATATTGCGGCGCACCCAGCGCTCACACCTGTTGCAGCCAGAGGGTTTGCCTGATGACAGACTTGCTGGCTTCTGGACATGTGGTCATTGTTGCTTTTGTACCGCTTGATGTATGATCTTTGAGGATTGTAGCAAGTCTGATAGAAGCACTCGAGACAACCCCCTTTCTGTGTTTTTTGCTTAGACTCGCTATTGGTATGTATGAGCTTGGATTTGTGATTGCTGTTCTGCTTGAAACAATTAAGTTGATTTGATGACTGTGTTTTGCTTGACCCTCAGTATCAGTGAACCCTTTACTTGAATGATATGAGTCCAGAAGGCATGTACTGCACCTGTGATGCTCCAGCCAGCCAGCAAGTACAAGTCATTGCCTAACTAGCCATGCTTGTTTAGTGATTACAGATACAGCTGTTTCGAACCCAGGCACGTGCTGTTCCTCACAGCAATGACGTCTCCTTGCAATTTGAATATTCTCATTGATTTACATTAAAGTGTGACTATGAATAATGACGCAAGTGTCATGCTACTGAGCCTTATAACTAGCGTGTCTGCAGGTGCGGCTGCCACCAGGTGGCCTCACAAAGCTGTTAAAACAGACAAACGCTACCGTAATCAAAGTCAGTTCATCTGATATGCTACCTAAATCCCCTCTTCCATAGACTGCAATCAACAGTGTTTAGCTTTTATGCGCTGCATGATGACCACATCATGGGGCTGATTGCAACAACACACTTTCTGCACCTGAACAAGATATCAAAACACGCTGAACTGAGATCAATAAATGTAGCCTTAGGGTCACCCTTAGTCATCCCATGCATCATCAGCAGCTCCAGCCTTTGTTGTAGGTGCGGTCATAAACTTGAACTTGTCGTCAACCTTCACAGCAGCACCACCAGTTGCAACTACAGCTGAAGGGCCAGTCCTAATCTTGTCCTTGAACTCTGCTGCCATCTCCTTTTCTTTCTGCCTGGCCGCCTTTCCAGTGGCAAAAGCAAAGGTGTTACCGCTTTCCAGCTCTGAAAGAGCCTTTTTGATTTGGGTGACCACAAAAGAGTCTCTGTCAGTCCAGAATGATGTGGCACGGCCTGTGCTGCCAGCTCGCCCAGTACGTCCTGGGACCACCAAACCAGTCAGAAGTATGCTCATCATGACACAATATGGTGCTCAAGAACATGTTTAGCATAGCAGATGTTGCTGCAATTTAAGTACAACATCATCATGCTCCTATCAAATAAAAAGTTGCAATGGTGCTCAACAAACAACCTGGCCTTCAACAGGCAATATGGCTGCTCCAGCAGTGCAGAGCTGTTGCATGGCCTGATAGCCTGCTGCTTGACATGGCTGAAGTGCACGGTGACCAGCAAGCCAGACACCATGCTGACACAAACGTGCATTTGCGGTGTGCTGCTTGCGATCACACCGTCAACAGGCAGGTTCAGCAGGCAGCTCACCTATTCTGTGTACGTAGTCCTCAAATTGTCGTGGCAGGTCCAGGTTGATGACATGGGCAATGCCTTTCACGTCCAGCCCTCTACTGGCCACATCAGTCGCCACCAGTATCTGCAGGCAATGCATAGCAGCTGAGCCAAGAAGCTTCTCACCAAGCAGTATGAGCTACATGCGCATGAAGGAAGCTATGCTTGCAGTAGTGGATGCAGGCCAATGCTTCAGAGGTCCAGGGCACTGCAATTCAAAAGGCGTAGTACATGCATCGTGCAACCACTGTTTGTTATTTTGAGCCAAAAGATGCTGAAGCTGCCTATGCTGATCAGCAAGGCACTTTGCAAAATTGCAGAGGCCCTGATGCTCACCCGCACATCCCCCTTGGTGAAATCTCTCAGAGCCCCTTCCCGCTCCCATTGCGACAAGCCTCCATGCAAGGCAAGCGCACTGAGACCCTCTGTCCGCAGCAACTCAGCAACGTCATCACACCGCGCTTTGCGCTCCACAAAGATGATGGTGAGAGGCATCTGCTGCCCACTGCTTTCAGCTTGCCGTGATTCTTCCAGCAGCACTGCTGCGACATCATCCAGCTTCTGAGTGTCTGTGGTTTTCTGAAGGGCCTGGGTGACATTTGCTGTAGGGGTGCTGACTTGACCAACCTGTACAACACAATAGGTGATCAATACCACGACAAAGCAGAGAACCACATGTTATGCTAGTAGCCACCAGCATGTCGAAATGCAGCAGCTGGAGACAATTGTAGATATCTTGAAGCTCTCAGGTCAAACGCAGCGGGTGGCAAACTAGGCTGTCAGTGATGTCTCTGCAGCAATCATGATGTCTCTCAAATCTGAGCACTGCACCATTAGACTACATAGAATTTAGTCTGACTCGGGATTTGCGAAAGGATGCCTTGAAGGCGCTGTTTCAACTACATGGAAGTTGGTACTTGTCGAGACACCAATTGAGCCTCTATTCAAGTCATGCCTGCTGGGCTGACCTTGATGCGCAATGGGTTATTCAAATATTGACCCGCCAACGCCTCAATTTCCTCAGGCATAGTTGCACTGAATAGCAGTGTCTGATGGGGAGTGGGAAGGCTGAGCATGATCTCCTTGATCTGGGGCTCAAAGCCCATATCCAGCATCCTGTCTGCCTCATCAAGCACAACATAAGAGACACGATTCAAGGATGTGTTGTTTTGCTGCAGGTGGTCAATGAAACGCCCAGGCGTGGCAATGACGATCTCAACACCATTTCGCAGCTCCCCTCTCTGTTCTGAGATGTTGGTGCCACCAACAACAATGGAAGTTCTCACGTCCCTTGAGGTTCTACTGAAATCCTTGATTTCTCTGTCTATCTGCTGAGCAAGCTCACGTGTTGGGGCTAGCACCAGGCCCATGGGGCCATCACCTCGCCTTAGAGGCCGCTGATGCAAGCAATGCTGAATCATAGGAATGCCAAAAGATGCTGTTTTGCCGCTGCCAGTCTCTGCGCAGCCCAGAACATCATTGCCTTTAAGAGCAATGGGAATGCCCTGAGCCTGAATAGGTGTTGGCTTATCATACTTCTTGTGCTTGATGTCCCGCATGATATTTTCATGCAGATTCTGCAGAAAAGACCAAATTGGTTGTTGTCATATCAATGGCCATGTCAAATATAGCCATGACATACAAAGTCGGCCATAGCCATCACACTCAGTAAGCAACACGAAGCAACTCAATATTGCTGTCTGCAGTAGGGAAACTGGACATTTGGCTGAGCGCAGTGTGCTTACCATGTCATCAAACGCTTCTAGCGGCACGCTTGTGCTGGTTTCCCCTTCTACTGAAATGCTCAAACGCTCCCTGGCTTCCTTAATCTGCTCTTCAGACATATTCAGAGCTCGTTCTGAAGGCTGCCAGTCTGGGAAGACAGCTGCTGGTGCAGATGAACCTTTTGATGTTGTCCCGTTCGTGCTGGCAGAAGGCTCCGGCTTCTTTGCACCATCGGACCGCGCAGCGTCTCTACTTCCAAAGCTGCTTCCATAATCCCTACTGCTGCCATAGTCACGGGCACCGTCACTGCGTCCGAAAGATCCACCACCACGGCTGTCTGAAGGGGGCGCTGAAGGGGTGCCACCATTCCTGAGATGTGGAGGTTGATACGGCATGGAAACCTTTGCTTACTGATGCAGGTCAAAGAGCGTCTGATTGCTGATCGTTCTAGCAAGGCAATTCACACCATTGACTACTTGCCGCCAGTAGCTGCTCTCTCGACTGTGTTTGGGACTCGTTTCGGGGTCGTACTAGTCCCGAACATGGGTACCTGGTAGTTCAAGGTCAATGGACGTGGCAAATTGAGCGGATGCTGTTCACGAACAGAGGCACAACAGACCTGCTAAGCTGAGAGTGCTCCAAGGAAGCCTGTGCGCGAGGGTGCCTGTGCAACAAGTCTGCTGATTCAGTTGTGGATAAAATTTGATATATAGAAATCAAGCTGTGACTGCAGAAATTGTTGGCTAGCAGAGCGCTATGTATACAAATGAATATGACGCAGCCAATGCATATTTCAAAGGTCTTCAAAGGTCTACCAAAGGTATTGGTTGATGCTTGTAAGTAAATGCTGAGTGTGAATGCTGCACAGTGTAGTAGACTATAAAGGACGGCATGCCTGGCTTCTTGGTCAGCATACGAAACACATGCTCAGGGAGTTGTTATAAGCGTCCAGCTGCAGACCTGTGCAACCAACTATACAGATAGCTGAAGTGAGTTGCTATATGTAAAACGTGGCTTGATGTCAAACTACCGCAGATGATGCATCTATTCATTGGTCACACTCACAACAAATAATTTGATCAAGCTTAAGCTGACAAGAAGCTTCCTGCCGTTGCTGCTTTATGAAACATTCTGATCTCAAACATGCAGTTGTAGATGACAGCCTTATGAGCCAGTGCAGATAATGTCAAACTCAGAAAAGATTGCTTTGGCAGCAGCTTATCCAGCTGTTGCAGCTTACTGCTGCTGTAAGTGACTTGACACCGTGACCTTGTGCATAGCACACAAGAAACTCAGCTTACGCAGCAGAGCTTTGTGCTGCTATTGGGCAAAGAACAAAAGTCAACCTGCAGCACAGCATATGCGCCTTGCTGCTCTTATGCTATGCAAGTAATCAGAATCATGCATGCTGTACCAGTGAGAATATGCAAAAAGAGCTTTGACACACTGTGCCTAGCATGCCTTTGGTCTCTTGTTGGGGTCGTATTGGGATTTTTTGATGGTGGCAGTCATGTTCAAGAGCAAACACCAGAGGTGGCCAAGGTTGGACTCACATGACGTGCAAAGAATACATGGCATGTGCACATGCACATTGGGCATGCAGAGGGGCAACCACATCACACAATGAAGTACAGACTCACAGCGCAATAAGCCATCACACAGGTGCACTAAATCAGTAATGCATGTTTGTATAAAGTGGCTGCATAATGCTGTCAGCAGCGCGCTGAGCTTGTTATGCAAGCCAATCTTGAGAAGCTGATCGCACCGATGTGATCAAGATCCCCGGCATCAACCCCCACCACAGTGTACTCCAGCAAAACAGGCGGACCCAGATACACCCCGGGGCTGGGGTCTGTCACCAACCCAGGCACGCCAGCCAGGACCATCTCCACAGTCATTCGGTCCAGTCTCATGTTGACCGCTGCCTCATGTCAGCTTGAATTGTGAGTGCCGTCATCTGACATACCCTTTGCAGAGATTTCATAGATCTGCATTCCTCTCAAGGTATGCACAGATGAATGATGTCTTCATGACGTCATCCAAGCATTTGTCTCTGCTTGATGGCTGAGCATATGACATTTGTACCGGCAAATGCAACAACACCATGTCAGGTTGCCTGCATATCAAGGAAGCACATCACATGACATAGTGTCATCTCACAACCTAACGTAAAAGCATTGTACTCCAGGCAATGACAGCTATTTAAAACTTATTCATCATATGTTGTGCTTACCAGACTTGTTGAGCTGCTGCTGCAGGTACCCACTGCAGGCACCCACTGCAGCTTGGATTGGAGCTGTGATATTGTTAACATCAGTCGCCGGGGTTGACATGGTCACATTCACCTCCAAGCTTGACGCACTGCTGGCAGCACGTTGTGCCAACAGCCGCGTGTTCTTCTGTCAGGCGGGAGGGAAGACGAAGAGGAAGGTGAGATGTCTGAAGGGGCAACAGGCATTGTCACAGACATGCTTTGTGATAATCCGCTCAAAGAAATTGCTGCTGCTGTTCCAGGTGGCTGTAACATAGCTACTTCACCCTGCGTACCAGCAGAATGCTTACTCATGAACGTCTGCAACTGCACGTCAAGCGCATGCAATACATGTGCCGCATTCAGGAGGTAAATCAGTACAGTACGGCGCAGTGGTTCCATTAGTGCTGTTTGAGAGGGCAAAAACTGACCATGGATGATAATCATGCAGGTTGGGGTATTTGAAAAGAGCAGCATGCAATTCAGCGCAGACAGTGAAAAGTGCTTGCAATAACACATGTTTTGAAATGCAGCAGCGTCTGCTAGCAATGTTTGTGTGGCTTGCTCAGCAGACAAGCCAAATTACCCTTGAGGATATGCCACTGAGTCGCAGGTAGACCACACTGAACTTAACCTTTGCCACCAGGTCGTTATTGACAGCATTCAGCAGTGCAAGCTGTGCAGTGTTATTGACCACAGACACACTGGTTTTTGTGAATGTTAGCTGCAAAGCGGCTGTGGAGTACGTGCTGCTGTTCCAACAGATTGGTGCCTTTGTGACAACTTGATACTGCTGAACATATGGAGAAATGGAGATCAACACTGCTGATCCATCAGCTGCAGGACTGCTGAAAATCACAGATGCGGTGACTGCTATTAAAACAGGCACAGCAGATGGCAAATCTGCAGCAGGCTGTAGTGAATGTGCAGCAGCTGGCGCGGCTATTGCTGGAAGACCTTCATCATTGTTGTTCTCGGCTTCTTGAAGGCTGCCTGTGATAGCCTGGCTCAAGACGGTCGTGCTATCTGAGGACAAACATGCGAGATCACTTGCCGATCGGTACAAAAAGCTGCTGCGCAGTGGGACCATCGTGGGCCGTAGATCCTTCAAGGTACTTTGAGGTCGTTGCAACATCTCCTGCAAGCAATGCAAAGATAGCAGAACCAAAAGCAGACTCAGCAGATGCCAGCAGATTTGTGCCACGAACGTGCTTGTAGGCAGAAATTGGCCGAGAAAGTTGGCAGGATTTACTTTTGCATTGGCCCGCGATGAATCGCCCAATCTTTTTAGACTTGCCAGCTTCTTTGACAGCTTCGAAGAGCTTCGTCCAGAGAGATTTTGCACAGCCGACCCTAGCTATAGCAAAACCCTGTGCAACTGGCAAAGCTTCGTTTCATACGCACACTCTGCTGCTTTTGCGCTGGTCTGCAATTACGCAAGCTCGCCCCCACACTAGGTATTAAGTATCGACTGCCTGAAACTGTGGTGACCTAAACTCCCTGCTGTCTCTCACCAGCAACTGTGCTGAGCTGTACGTTGACCAACGATGTTCGGACTTACCCTTCACACGCCCGTGAAGAGCACCATTTAGAGTGCCGAAAAATGCATAGTCGCTGCTAGTAAATTCTACTTACTTTGCGTATCAGTCTTGGAGCGGATCGGGAGGCTACAAGCAGAGGAACAGGTTGTAGAGTCTCAATATGAAGCATCGAATAGCCATGCGCAAGTTGGGCAGAAGCTCATCGCACAGAAAGTCGATGCTGAGGTGAGATGCTTCAAAAGCGTTCTGAAGGCAATTGGTGCGATAACACATGCACATGCTTGGTGCTATTGTTTTCAGGACTATGGTGTCCCAGCTGCTGAGGTATGAAAGGATTGAGACAACTGTTGCCAAAGCGAAGGAGCTCAGGCGTCTTGCAGACAAAGTTGTGACCATTGCAAAAGAGGTGGTGATCAGCAATCTTCATTCTTATGTGCATTGTCATCAGTATGCTCAGTGCTGACTATGCTCTCAAATTGTTGCAGAATAACTTGCATGCGAGACGAAAAGCTGCGGAAATTGTCCGTGGTGACGATGTCATGCACAAGCTCTTCACAGAAATAGCAGAGAGGTACAAGCACAGACAGGGGGGATACACACGCGTGCTCCAGACGGGACAGAGGCCCAATGATGCTGCACATATGGCTGTTATAGAGTAAGATTTCTTCGTTTCATTTACCCATATAATAGTACAGCATGAAGAGTGTTGCCCGCATGTGTCATGCAAGGCAGCATGTTCACGAAATTGTGTGCTAATTCAGAAAATTTGTTCACATATATGATGAACTTGCTGCAGGTATGTAGATAGACCAGGGGAAATGAGACCCGCTCGGCCACCAAAAGTCAACCCCCTTCTACCTCAGGCAGCACAAGCTGCAGTCAGATCAGCAGACCAACCTTCTAGATAGCGTCATTTGGTTTCTCTGGCATCGAGCTAGTATTGTTTCGGTCTCCATCAGCAGCTGAACCTATGGAGCATGCTGGCGGGCACGTACATGCCTGCAGCTTTCAGAAGTGATTTGCTGGCAGCACCAAATACATGAGAGTCTGTTCACGACAGCACGACTGGCAGCTCTGAAGTGCGTTTGACCCCATATGAGGTACAGCAAGATGCTCCAACAGAACGACGATGTCACACCAAAAACCTTGCACTAGCTTTCCTGGATGGGCGGTTCTGCTGCTGCTGTCAAATCAGTGGTCAAATGCTCTTCTGTGGGCGAGAAGTGTATAGCAGTTGTGCTGTCGCATGCGCTGAAAGCTTGTATATGGACATCAATATGACTAGGGTGCTTGTGAATCGTCAGCCCAGCTGATGCAACGTACAGATTCCTGCTATCATGACGACATCTTTCAGCAGGCAACTATGAAGAGGTTTTCTATGCAGCCCGTGACGAAGAAGCTAACATGGAAGCTCGTACGCTGTTTGGTCAACGCAAACAGACTTGTCTGCGAGAACCAGTTTGGCGGAACCTGTCTGATGCACATGAGACTTGCATGTTCATGCACAACGAGGATAGTCTCATGCAGCCAAGCTTGAGTTTGCATAGCTGCTCACACGTGCAGATCAAATACAATAGTGTGACATGCTGCAAGGCTTGCAAGTAGACTGTAAAGCACGCGTCGGCACAACAGCCATACACCCTAAAACTCGTTGTGAACCTCCCGCGCTTTGTTCCTGCCGCAACACGTCTCGGCCCTTCAGGCAAACTTGCAGATCTCCTGCACTTTCAAAACCAAAGACTGTGCAAACACTATGTTCCTTCGCTTCTGCCGTCAGCCACACGTCCGTGACAGCTCAGTCAGTCACAGAAGCCGTTGCAAAGGCAACTTTGGACAAACCTCTGTTTCAGCATGCTCTGCACAGTATATTCAGCTCACTGGCCTGGTTTGGCTTGGCGTGGATTGTCACCCGTTACATAAGCCGCAAATCTAAGGAGTGTGAAAGTCCAGAGGTAATGTCGATTGCCACCGGCTGTCTGTGGGTTAACATGCCAGGTCCAAGCCAGCCATCTCATGTTTGTACAGGAGCCGGCACCAGCTCTCCTGTCAGAGCTATCTCCAGCTGTACCCCGGGTCAAGCGTCCAGTTTATGTCCATGCGGGCCAGGCATTGCTTATTGCCATCAACATGCCTGTTGCAGTCTTTCTGCCCATGGCAGCAGTGGTTTACTCGCTGCGGTCCATAGCTTGGTTTTTGGGAGTGGCGCTTGCATCAGAGACGAGGCGGCAAAGCTTTTCAGAGCCACTTGGTCCGTCCCATAGCCCTGAAAGTCTGTGCCCATGCCCTGCTGGCAAGCGTGTTGGTGTTACAGCTGCCAGCCGTTTCTAACCATAGCTGCAACTCATGCGACAACAGACGAATCAAAGCAAGTTTTAAAAAGATGAGTAAAATTTGTGCCTGGCTGTTGCAGTGGCACTCTTGCAGAGGATGCTGACAATACTGCAGACAATCGATTCCAATGTGCTCAGCTTTCGCAAGCTTGGAGTCATTGTATTTGGGTGCTGGACATTGCTGCGCTTCAAGGAATGCATGATCAAAACACTCCTGGATGAAAGCATACAGGTCAGCAAGCTTTGCCGGTCAGCAAGCCAGGCATTGCGTGTGCTCATGAAGCCTGCAAAGCAATGCCCATTCAATCACTGCTGACGTCACGTTGAGCATGCCCACACATGCTGTGCTTCCATCTGCTGACATGCAGTCCACCCCCTGTGTTATTCCCTTAGTTATTGAGACAAGAGAGTCATTGTGCTCTCATTCAATACCGTCAAAAAAGAGCAACTCATGGCTATGTGTCCTTTGAAATCTTGGCAGCTGCCTTTGCAAAATTATCACTGCCACACAGAGGTAGACGTGCAATGCATCAAAGCAGCCAAAACACCTGGGTCCAACAACATGCTGTTGCTGCTTCACAGGAGATAAACGACCCCAGCAACCCTTCAGGGGGTCAGGGGAGGGCTCTGGAGCGGGTGATGTTGCCAGTCAGTGGGCTGGCTAGTTGGGTTGTGGTCTGCGCAGGCAGCCTCATGTGCCTTGCCATCCTGGGCATCAACGTGCAGCCCCTGCTGACTGTTGGTGGTGTCAGTACAGTCCTTGTGGGTCTCAGTGCACAATCTGTTTTGGCCAACCTCATCTCTGGCATCAACCTGGTGAGATCATCACTGCTCTGCTCTATTTCAATTTCCGTGTTTTGCAAGGAGTCTATGTTTAGGGTTTAGGCAAAGTTTTGCGCATCAATGCTGGACCATGAGTTACAACCAACTTGCCAAAGAGTCCACAATATGCTCTGACTCCCAGGCATACACATCCTGAGCAAAATTCTATGTCAAGGCATCAAAGTCATCTTGTATTCCAGTTCTAGAAAGTTTGTGGCTCCAACCTCCTGCGCAGTATGCACTGATAGCATTGATTTGTGTTCAGTTTCTGTCCCGCCCCTTTGTGGTTGGAGACCGGGTGGAGCTGTCATCTGGGGGTGGGGAGCGCGTGATGGTTGGGGTCATAGAAAGGGTGGACCCCATGCGCACAATCATCCGGACAGATGCATCTCTCCCCGTCACCATACCCAACAAGGTAGTCATCATGCTATAAGTGCTGATTGCAGTGTTGTCATTCCAGCCTAGCACATCTACTGAACCAGCACCACAAGTTGGTCTTAACCAGTCTCAGCTTCCAGGCTCATTGCATCAGAGCTAGTGCTACTGCTTCATTGCCTGCTTGACCATTAAGAGTCAGCAGCATGTTCGCGTGTGTGCGACAGTCCATGGTCAGCCTGCACCATTGCTGCACAGTGTTTCACAGCTATGACTTCACATTGGCTCTTGGCATGGGCAGCAGAAGCCTCAGACACAGGCACTCACCTGTGCCTCTTTGCTGAGTGCAGGTCCTAAGTGAGATGATCATATCAAACGAATCCAACATCCTGACCAGCAGGGTTCTCAGTCACTTCAACAGGTCCAGGCAGCTGCTGTTCACCATCAAGCTGCGCTATAAGGACTTGGAGAAGGTAATGCGCCTTCAGCACTCCTGACCGTGCTATGCACACATGCATGGGCAGCTTCCAAAGCTGCTGTGGTATCATACATACTGCTTGCCCTCACATGAGTGGGTCAAGGGCTGCCACCCTTTGGGCACAATCTAAGCTAGGTGCGGTTGAATGACAAGCTCTGGTGCTGTACTTTCCCTGCTGCCACAGATGTGCTGTCCCAGAATCTTTGATCCTCAAGTCATTCTTGCTGCACCCCTCCTGTAGACCTCCATTCTGCTTGCCACTGTTTTATCAGCCTGATTGGCTGAACATCCTGGTTTGCGTTGCATGCAGGTAGAGTTAGTCGTAGATGAGATGCGGCGCAGCCTGACGCGGCGGGCTGGCGTAAATCACCGCCTGCCCCAATTTGTTGGCATGTCTGGTTTCCAAGACTATGCCATCAACATAGTGGTTTTGGTAAGTCATGCGCTTCGTCACAAGACATGCATCTATGCTTATAGTGTAATCGGAGCATGTACATGCAGTAGACATATGGGACAGCTGTTAGCCTTTTGTCATAAGGCCTTGATGATGTTGCAACTGCGTTGGTGGCTGCTGACTGGCTGATGCTTCTGCCTGCTGTCAAGCTTCGCTTTTGCTTTGCCAGTCCTCCCTGAGACTTCTCAAATGGGACACACCTGAACTGTATCTGCACATCTGGTCGTGGTCAAGGAATGTTGTTTTGTCCTACAGGTCCACACCACGCCTGTGGCGTCGCGAGATTGGGGCAACTTCAGACAGCGCCTGCTTATGGACTTTGGTCGCATCATCAACAAGCACAGTGTCCAGTTTGCATACCCAACTCAGGTGAACAGTCTCATGACTCAAATTGCGCTGCTGCACATGACAGCAGCTGCCTGCTGCTTTGCATGCATGGATGTTGAAGCAAGCGTTTTATGCATACGCCGCTCTTCAATGGCTTCAGAGCACCTTGTCAGGCCCTTGTTTTCATTACAATATAGCAAGCTAACCTAGTCTGGTCAACCCCAGCTTTCCACGGAAGTGGCTCAAGCAATCTATTGGCCAATGCATGAGTGTACACCACCTTCAACTGTTATATGACGTCACCTGTGCGAATGTCAACCCAGATTCTGAGATGAGTGACACCTGGCTCCATGGTGAAGACTGCAAGGTAAAGGTATGAGTAAGGCAAGGTGGTGACGGCATGCAGGTGACGCACATGCCGGATCTGGAGGAGGCAATCATGAACACTGTCAACAACGGACGCAGCAGCAGCAACAACGGCAGTGAAGAGGGAAGCAGTTCGTCTGGAAGCAACGGTGCAAGCCGGCCCTCCAGCCCTTCCCATCAGCCCGACCGCAACAGGGCGGCAGAACTTGCTGCGATGGAGCAGTCCATTGAAGGCGGCCT
>JAABUO010005827.1_pt1 | contig 14249 bp, 14 predicted proteins | sample 5559291 | NCBI WGS metagenome assembly JAABUO01 (sample SAMN10711878, study PRJNA513372) | rock metagenome | isolation source: Antarctica rocks | place: Antarctica: Victoria Land, Finger Mt sud | reverse complement strand
CGCCTCGTTGTTGGCGGTTTCACCGGCCTTATTTCTTATTCAGCAACTCGAGCAGTTGGCTAACGGACTTCCAGAATACGAGGTACCAGACAACCGATGAGCTGGTTGTCTAGTGGCCGCTTGTCTGGTACCTGGTACTCTGGAAGTCCGTTAGCCAACTGCTCGAGTTGCTGAATAAGGCCGGTGAAACCGCCAACAACGAGGCGAGCGTCGTGCAGATTGCGGCTTATGTCTTCAAGGCGATCACTCCGCCTACGTGGTTGGGATCTCGATCACAGCGTCACATGCACGAGGTGCAGTCTGAACTGCTTTCAGAACTGTCACAGTGTGCATAGGTACATAGGCACCTCTAGTCATTATAAACGTGAATCTCATCACAAGTGTTTGATACCCAGCATGATGACAAAAGACAGCAGCTTTGGGCACAAGTATGCAGGCAGTCAAACGTTGCAAGCCTACAAACTGCTGTGGCAACAAGCAGTCCTTACTCACCAGTGACTGCAGACACTGTTCACAAGTGGCTACCCCAGGAATTGATTTGCAAAGCTTGCTCTACCAGTATGCTGCCATGGCTATAAAGTACAAAGTATTTCTACAAATCGTGTACTACACCTGATGCATCTCTTGCGCTGCCATAAGCACTCAGTCAGTAGCAAGCAGTACAAAAGCCTAGAAGACTGAGCTGGTCATTTCGCTTCTGCTTTTTGCAGCTGTTGTTTGCTTGCAGACAGAAGCTGGGCAGCGTGGTGGGGCACAGCAAAACAGCACTTCTGTCTGTCAGTGTGATCCAAAAAAGCCTTCCAAGGCGGACTCTTCTTCAATGTTGCCTTGTGGCCAATGACCCACATGCTGCGCCTGCAGAATGCAATGTCAGATAGTTACAGTCAGTACTCATGAATACTTTGCAGTCATCGTTTTGCAGACTGGTTTTGCATATGGCCATGACTGTCTTTGTATTGATGTTCACTGGCAACGTCTACGTATGTGACGATTGTTTATACCTTGCAACATTGGTCTGCATCACAGAGCAGCTAAGCAATGATTATGTGAGTGTACTTACACATAGGCACGTCTTGGTATCCTGGCACATAATGGTATATATATATATTTTAGTGATACATCGCACCTTGCTATCGATGATTACTACTGGCTGCCCTATGCAGCCTAGTGATTACAGTATGTGCTAATGCTCACACAAGCAACTCGTTAGACATGCTGTCAAGCACTGGAGCTAACTCCCAAGACCCTGTGCAGCATCTAAAGACAAGTTGGTCCATATTGGAGGAGGAAACTAATTGTACAGGCCATGTATAGCAGCTGAAGACAGGTCAGATCAATAATGATAATAATAATAATAACAATTATAATAAATAAAATTTTCATAACTAATGCAGAATTGTGTACCTGGCTCTGGTGAGTCCAACATTCATGCGGCGCACATCTGCCAGGAAGCCCACTCCTCTTCCTCTCTCACCGCTGCCGCCATCATGTGCCCTCACACAGCTGAACAGCACCACATCCGCTTCTTTACCCTGCAGCCGTTGCAGCATCAAGCTTTGAACATGATGCGTGCATTGCGTGACTGTACCACGACGACGCGTCACGACGCACAGCATGCTGTTTATATAGCATTGATCAAACACCAAACTTTGTATTCTTGTTGAGTATGGACTGTTCATCTGGTAGCTGTGAACATTGGAGATGTTTTGTTGAGGGGTTCAAAATGGGTTGACTGTCGCAGCCCTGAGAACACAACCATTGTCTGTCTGAACCATGCTGTGTGCAGTCCCATGTACGGCGCCCGTTCCAGTCTGTGTCATGTGCGTCTGAGACAATGGTCTGATGCTGCACTGCTGACTAGGCACACACAGTCTATCCACGCAGGAACTCGAATGACAGGTCTGCCGCTACAAAAATCATGCTACCACATGCAGGGTCACGACAGCATAAAGAAGAACGGGCAAACCTGAAAGCCGTCCACTGTGGCAAACTCAACATTGGTGAGGGCAGCTTTGGAGTGTTGGGCAGCAAAGGTGGAGCGCAGCAGGGCCAGCTGAGCCTTGTATGGTGTCAGAATGGCCACTGACGCAACTTCATGTCCGTACTCTCTCATGAGACCTACAGCAGGCACAATGCCCAACACTAAAATTTGGACCAGATGCACATTGACTTGCAATCAGTGTTTCTTTGCTTGTAAAAGTGAAGCACACACTTAGTTTTGGTTAGAAGTTGAAATGTCTGTTCATCAGTATTTCAGATTTTTATTGGCTCTCCCAATGGGTAAAGGCAGTCCTTGAAGTGACCTGAGCGCCACTCAGCTTGAAGCTACATTTCATGTAACAGGCATTCTGAGTAGCCACAATTGTGAGGAGGCAGCTGTTGTGCACCAGCTTGCCTGACATGCTGGCTGTGGGTGTCTGCCCTCAAGTGGTGTGCTACTGCATTCCAACCATGATACAGGACCAGAGAACTGATCAGCATGTTTTGTGATGGGGGAACATTGTACATTTTGTGCCACTACGTACTCAGGTACATATGTTTGAAATTGTGCCACCATCAGATTGCATCTTTCAGTCTCTGCAAGGTATGAATGGGTACTGTCACAAATTTATGGTCACAACAAGAAAGACAGCCAGAAGATAACATCACAAAGCCTACCTCCAAACAAAGTGCACGCCACATCAGCTTCTGTGTTGTTGGACAGAGAAGTGCCGCCGCTGGACCCCCTTCCACCCCTTGCTCCACCCCTCTCTGACCCCTGCCTGCAATTCAAGCAAGCTGGCATGACTTTGCTAGAAAAGCTGAAGGTGCAGCATCTGCTTGCCATCAGTAACAGGCCAGAAAACAGCCTGAAGTGCTTCAGCTAGCTTGTCAACTTTGGACAAGTAACCTGCTAAACAGACAACGTGTAATGCCAGCAAGATGGAAAAAGGCTAGCGGAGACAAAAGGCATAAGAAAACTTACATCACAAGGCAAAAGGCAGGAACAATAAGAGTCATAGATCAGCAAAAACAGGCGCAGATGGTTCATCACAATAAAGGTTGAAAAGGCACAGCCTTGAAGACAGAGGCCAGAAGGCACTTACTGGCAGTCAAAGAAGGCGAGAGGGGGAAAGCAGGGCCGCTTGTGGAAGTCTGCTGCCCTGCTAACAACAGCCCCAGGCAGGGCTGAGGTGCCGTCAGTGAGCTTGCCCTGATAGAAGAAGAGGGAAGGCCAGGCGCTGATAGCTGGATGCATGCGGTACTGCTCTGAAAGCATAGTCACTGAGTAGCCAGCCTGCACAACATCTCTCAACTCATTTCTGGGGTTTCCAGCAAGCAAAGAGGCAAATTACGCCCATGCATGTGTGAGTGCTGGCAGTGCATGCTGCCTACAAACATGTCATGCATATTTCACTAGCACTCCAAAGAAGATTTGGGGATAACTCGGAAGATTCCAAAATCTAGATCCGAGACCAAAAGGCCAACCTGCTGCAGACGCTCAAACAGGGATTGAGCCAGGTTGCTAGCCTCAGCTGCTCGGGATAGCACTGTGGGGGGAAGCTGCTTGGGGTCCCCCACCAGCACCACATGACCCCCGGGGGCAAGCAGCTGCACGGGCACAAGGGCTGCTGGCTCAAGGGCTTGCGCTGCCTGCAAGAAGAAGAGTCCATATAATGAAGAACAAGAGGACAGGTATGGACAGTTGCTGAGGGCTACCCCACTAGAATCAAACCATCCCCCTGTGGCAAAAGCTGCACTGAGGCTCGAATTTGAAGAAGACACGGAGGTTTGACAGTTGGAAGGAACGATGGCCAGAAAAAGTCTTTCAAAACACTGTAACAGTTATGAATAGCCGAACGTGCACAAAAAGAGGAATTAAGCTACACGCTGCAACAGCAGACTGTGCACATTTCATGTCATTTTGCTTCTCCAAATAAATGCTTGTTGAGCTGTCTTGCTTTGTTGGATACTGCTTTTGTATGCGCTGTCTTGCTGCAGCAGCACTCTGTGTTTCATCCCTCTTGTGAAACTTTCTCTGCAGCATGTGAATCATGCCTAGGGGGGTACAAACACTACAGGCAAGCCATGCAACAGAGTCTGCAACAGTTCCTGGAGATGTCCAAAATGCTTTACAACACACATCTTTCACAGCATGCAGGCACAGTCTCAGCAGAGCGTACCTCGTCAATCATGATGGCGCTGAAGAGCATGGAGGGGTGAGAGCCCACCCCCTTGACCAGGCTCAGCAGGTCCCCCCCGGCTGAGGATAGGGTACAGGCCACCACCTCAGCACAGCGTACCACTGCTTGCCTCACCCCCCTCTTAGCCTTATGTGCAGCCTCATTACCCTCCTTGATCTGCACAGACACACAGACTTCTGTGAAATTCTCAAAGGCTGCCTTCGCTGTACTGGGTGACCAAGTGGCGTCATGAGCTCCTGCTATGTTTGCAGATTATATGACTGCTCGCCTGACTCTCCTGTTAGCCTTGTCTGCAGCCACGTGACACTCCTTGCTCTACAAAGCCAACTCTTAGATGAGATTCACTAGCTTGCATTTTGAACGTAGACCATACAGGTGTTGAAGTAATGACAGCAGTCCGCTGAGTGATGCACGCTCAGCCATTCTGCAAGCCTTGAAGCAGCAGGTAGTGTGAAGTGAGGGATAATCATGGTCAGCACAAGATGGTAAACCTTGTCGCCTACCAAGCCAAGCATACAGTATTGCTTGTCATACACCCATTTCATTCAATCATGCATCAGACGCATGTCTGCCCCTGGTGTCAGGTACATACAGTCCTGCGGAGCTTCCTGTACAAGGTCCTGTTACGAGGTCCTATTACGAGGTCCGATTACGAGGTCTCACTAGGAGGTCCTACTATGAGATCCTATTGCAATGTCCTATTATAGCAGTCAGCGTCCCAGGATTGACGGCTCAATTTAGGGTTTAGCAGTTAGTGGCGTCAGGTGACATACCTCTTGCCTAGCTTCTTGCAGCTGGCCATATAACAAGTGCCGCTTCTTCTTCAGAGCAGGCAGGTCCCCAGGCTGGGGTGCCTTTGGGGTCTCCCCTCTTTTCTCCCTGCCCTTCTGCTTAGCCAGATCTTTCCTCTGTTCTTCTGTGTGAGGCTTTGCTGAGCGGCTGCCAGGTGGCAGCCTTTCAGGAGAGCCATCCCTGGCTTGAGCCTTGTCACCTCCTCTGGCCTCTGATCCATTAGTCTTCTTCTGGATGCCAGCTGTTGCCCTCTCAGTAGATCCCTCCCTAGACATAGGGTCTGGATCATGCCCTATGTCCCCTGCTTCCCGCTTCCTTTTCTTCTGCCGCACGCCAGCTGTCAGCTGCTCAGCAGCTGAAGCCTCATGACGTTGGTCATGATCCCTGAGATCATTCAGATCAGCTGGATTTTCTGATCTGAATGACTGCTTGGATTTGTCGAGATGGCTGCCATGTGGCTGCTCAGGTTCAGGCACAGTGGATTTCAAATTTGGTTCATCCTGCTGTGCATGCTGTGCACGCTCTGCTTGTTTGATCTGGTCCGAGGTGGCATCCAGCTGGGCTTTGATGTCATCACAGCGCTGCCTGCCTTTGCTGCTCTTAGCTGCAGCGACACTGAAGCATTGGGAAACTTTTGCGTTCAGCTTATACTGCACGTATTCACTTGATTACAAGAAAAGTGTGTGTCCACTGAGCAGCAGCGTCCAATAATACAAAGGACATCACACAGGACACTAATGCAGTCTCGTGATTTTCGCTCTGCCAGTCCAGGCAAACACAATGAAAGTGGTGTGCATCAGCTGAGATTGACTGCTGTGATGCAGCAGTCTAACGCTCCAACCTCAGATCAGATCTAGAAGCACAGCCTAAATCTAGGTCCACACCAGGCAATGCTGAAGGCATGCACTGAGCAAGCGTCACTGAGCAGCTGCATGCCATGGGATCCAGCAATACCTGCAGCCTGCAGAGTCTGTCCGTCCTGCTGTGCATAGCGCTCAGCTACCTGGTCCATGGCCCAGGTGAGGACCCCCGGGCTCATGGTCTCCCCCCGCCCCATCCTTACCATGCCAGGCCGCCTCCTTGTCTTGTCACTGCCTGCAACCCAATACCATCATTGCAGTCAAAAGGAACAATTTTAGCCAGCAGCAGACGTCTCGATGGTTGCTGAAATGGTAATCTTCAGAAGTAGCAGTTTCAGCCAATTGTACGTTACATGTCGCCTGAGCTCATTTAGGCAGAGAGCTATCATGCAGTGAAAGTGACATGAGGAAGCAAACGCAACGCATAAGCTGTGTGAAGAGCTGGGATGCCGTCTCTACACTGAGTGGCATCGGGATCTTGTAAGGATGTGTTGATGTATCTAAATGACTCACCCATTAGTAATCCAGGGCTAGCCAGCCTGGCGATAACTTCATCAATGGCTGCATTTGACTGAGCACACACCAGGATTCTGAATTTAGGGGCAGGAGCAGAGGCAGGAGTGGTGCCTGCACCTGCCCTGCCCTTGCTGGTGCCCTGCCCTGCTGAGACATTTGGATCATCAGCGTCTGCCACAGAAACAGAACCTGGCAGAACCTGTTTAGGTTTTGCCAAGGGCAGCAAAGAAGAAGAGGGAGATGGGTCAGGAGCATCCAGGGCAGGGCTGGCAGAGGGTGCTCCTGGCAAGGGCTGTTTGGATTTAGGGTTTGGGGGCACATAGTGTTTTGCTAGTAGGGCAGAGATGATTGCAATGATGGCTGAAGTCTTGCCTGTTCCGGGGGGTCCCTGCACAACCACCCAAGCACATGCAGTACCACCAATAACGATAATAACGGTAATCACCAGAATGATGATAACCATACCAACAACAAGAACAAGGAGAACACGAACACGAACACGAACAAGAACAAAAATCAGAACAAGAACAAGAACAACAACAAAAATAATGATTATAAGTCATAAAAATGATGATTAATTTGCTTGCTAAGCCAGCAGGCATCAGGTGCGAGCAGGTGCAGAGTCCCACCAAGCTACACCAAATTATACAAATTTGCACCCAACATATAGCTTTTGCTGACACGACGTAGATTTCTGTCAATCGACTTCACCAAATTCAATGGTGATGCTTGGCGTTGCTGGTGTCAGCATGCGATACCAAGCATCAGCACTGAACTGATGAAGTTGATGAACTGAACCTGAGCTGTGTCAGCACAAGCTAAGTAGGCATTGCCAATTCAGGCACAGCATGACACAACCCCAATGCAAGCATGTGTCTGTCACACCCATGTCAAATGTGATGCACAGATGGCACGACAGCTCAACTGATACATGGCTGTGCATTGGCCCCCTCTTGTTTGCCTGTGTAGCTAACATGGATCACAAATCAGCATTCCAGGTTTGAATTTCTCTCAGGGGTCTAGAGCCTACTTGCTGAATATAAAAACCTTATATACACATCTACATATATGTATATATATATAGAGTGACTCGTTATATCAACTGCACTTGTCTCCTGTCACATCAGATCTTGCTACAATGCTGTATCTATATATGTATCAACCCTAAATACGGATCAAACAGCATGCCAGGGGCACAACATCAGTTACAGCTTCTGTAGCTGATGACACAATGTCATGACATACGACTGCAGAACACATATATGTGTGTCGCCGCACACATGCACATGTACATGTACAAACTTTTATAAGTACAATGCAGCTGATGACATGACATTATGACATGAATGTGCAAAACACACGTATGTATGCTGTTGGACACACATATACATGTACGAAATGTTGTAAATTGAGACGCAGAAATTTGCCGACCTGCAACAAGGTGAACAAGGCTTGACCAGGGCACATCACACTTGCAATGGCAGCCTGTTGAGAAGCATTGTAATGCGCCTTCAACTGTTCCCTCAGACTGTCAGACACTCCACCGCACCTGTATGACATTGTCACACATGCAGATCACGCTTTGTTGCAAGCTTGTCATGGGTATGACAGCAGTGGGAGCCAAGAAGCTTTCCTTCTGTAATGATCTATAGCTTGCGCCACTGCAGACTGTCTAGAAGACATGCCTTCCAACAAGCGTGCAGCGTATGCATCCACTGATGCATGGTAGAATGTCAAGCATGCAGTCTGCCCATCAGGGAGGCCTATCAGTGATGCCTATCAGTCTGCCCATCAGGGAGCCCTATCAGTGATGCCTATCAGTGATGCCTATCAGGGGATGCCCATCAGGGAGGCCTATCAGTGATGCCTATCAGGGATGCCTATCAGTCTACCCATCAGGGATGCCCATCAGGGATGCCTATCAGGGAGGCCTTTTCTGTGATGCCTATCAGTCTACCCATCAGGGATGCCTATCAGGGAGGCCTTTTCTGTGATGCCTATCAGTCTACCCATCAGGGATGCCTATCAGGGATGCTTTCCGGCACATGCAGGTATGCTGAGTAGCAGGTTAGTGGTAGTAGGGCTTGGTGAGTAGTGATATACACGCTTAGAGAGAGCACATGTTACCTAAAGGCATATTCAAGAGAACAGGTGTAAGGCATGCAGGCCGTGGACTTACTGCTCAAGAAGACAGTGGATAAGGCGGGAACTGCACCTGGCAAGAGTTGCTGGTGAGGTTTTGGCGGGAGCCACAGGATGGAGAAGCTGTGTGCGCAGCTGTGGTGGCAGCTTAGACATGTGACACAGTGCCTGCATGTCAACACCTTTTCCAGCAAGACCTCATATAATGACGACGTAAACACCTTTCAAAGCCTGTGCGTAACAGTAATGACAATAACAACCAATGGTGATTTAAGTAGTAGCAGGAATAGTTATAGTAGTAACGACTACCCCTGTTATTGACAACAAAGATAGTCATATTGATATTGTTGATGTTGTCATCATTACTATCATTGCCATCAGTGTCATTGTTATTATGATTATCATGAGAATAACAGAACAAGAACAAATTGATAATGCCAATGATCTTTGAAACCTATGCCAGCATGAGCTAGGTAGCTCTTAAGACATAAGTATGAACCATGCACTCAAAGCAGCTCAGATCACTCACTGATGCAGCAAAAATGCAGCAAAAGAGTGCAGCAAAAGTGCAGGGGAATTGCAGGGAGGCCTACAATGAATTGGCGCAGGTGTGGCGTCCAAGACATGAGACGCCGTGTTTGCCAGCTGGACTGCAGAGTCATGGCTCTCTGAGCCTGACTGCTTCTCATATCACCACCTGCAACCACACATGACAGGTTTTCTCATTGTTAGTCGCGATAGTCGAAGATTTACAGTGTTGATAGTCGTTTCGAACTGTTTTCTGTCTGTTGCTTGCTGTGGACGCTGGGGATTCGTCTGGGTCAAACAGATGATGGTTTGTTCTGTGTGTAACAGAACATTATGGCTTTGAGCAAGTGATGCGCATGTATTGACGGTGTAGCACGAACAAGCATACAATGGTGGCTCTACCTGGAGAACACGCTGTATAAGTCATGTTGTAAAGTCCACATCATTGTTGCAGCATCTCATGCTTGCTAGACCCACAATTGCAAATCCTGCTACCTTTCTGAGACCATATCATACTGTTTGCACCTTCAGCTTGAGGCTTGTGAATTTGCAGCTTGGGGCTCTGGCAAAGCATTCTTGTTCGAGCAATTGGTGACATAGACCACATGCTTTCTGCTACTGTGTAAATGGCAACTTTTGGGCTCATAGGTTATTGGATGGGGTTCCTGCAAACCATACCTGCCAGGCAGACGGTGGCATAGGCCACAAGCTTTCTGGAGCCATCCAGTTCCTTCTCAGATTCCACCTTCTCCACAATTGCCAGCAGGGCTGCCTCATGCTGCCCTGCCCCGCTGCTGTCAGATCTGATGCCCTCACTGCTGAGAGAGTGAGTCAGCAGTAACAAGTCTTCCCCTCGCACAGCCTCTCTACAAGGCACACCCATTTTCAGTAGATGTGCCATGAAACTTGACACGCTCTGTGTTGTATGAGTCATTCCATTTTGCCACGCCAGCAGGGCTGCAAGATGCAGCCCCTGAATGACGCCCTCAAATTTTTTGAAGCACCAGTGATCAACACAAAGCATACTTGTACGCAATCTTGTGCGTCTGCAAGACTACCACTGCTTTGAGCAACACACTGATCACAAGCTGCTATGTCAATGGTCCCACTCTTTGCACCTGGCAGTGCGACGCAATCAGCATTTATGTCCACACGCATTACACCACAAAGACAAACTTTCCAGCAGGAAAATTTGCCAGTCAAACTTCAGTGCCCTAGTGTACGATGCTGCCTTGAAAGCTTGGTCTATTGCTCATGTCCATCACTCATTTATGCCAACAATTTGTAGACATGTATGACATTCTGGCTGCTTTTCATGACACACAGCGACTTGCCTGTCATCGGGACCAAGGACAAGCTCCAAGGCATAAAAGTCACTGCGGCGCTGCATAGCTCTCAACTGGGCCACGGCAGTTGCTGATGAGCCCTTACTGGAGGGCCGCTGCTGTTCTTCTTCTGCCTGCACACAGGGCAGCCTCACAGATTGCACTTGAGGTATCAGCAGTCTGCACTGATTAACAGTTGTTCAGAAATTCTCTCTTCAGAAATTTGGCAGGGGGCAATGGCTCCAGTCATGGTTGCAAATAGAAGGCATAGTAGCAAGAGAGCATGGTGACAACTACAAGAAGCTGAGCTGCAATGGTCTTTTGATGTGCCACAAGATCTGCGCAGCAACCGGGGCTACACAATCCATTGCACCACATACGGGACACTCTTTGTTGCTGCTGTGTGTAGCATTACAACAGTTGCAATCATTGTTGCAAAACATGGCTTCACATTGCTGCTTCAAGCAACATTACACAATTGAATACTACATGGTCTTTGAGATTTGTCAGATTTCCCCATATTCCAACACATGTTTAGCAAATGTGCATAGCTTGTCTGCAAGATAGTGGCTAAAGCTCATCAAAAAGAAGAAGAGCAAGAAAATCTGGGAAGCTGAAGAAGGAGGACCAGAAGAAGAGCAAGAGCACCTGCAAGAGGTGTGCTTTCAGCTCTTCCAACAACAGCACTCTGAAGACCCTGCAGTACTCCTGCAGACCCTGGAACTGTGTGGGGACTCTCTTCATCCCCAGAGTCTTCAGGCCCTTTCCTGGGGATGCCCTGATGATGCTGTGATAATCCCAAATCAGAAGGTCTCGCTGCACCTCTTGTATGGTCAAGCCCACCTGCACAAGCTAGCATGATATCAACACAATATATCTCATGCGTACATCTACCCAATATGTTTATGATACATGTACATTCATACAATTAATACAGATAAAGTCAACACACACTACCATACGGACGATGAAGCTGGTCCAAACTATGTCTAAGGTCGCACCCCCCCCCCCAGAATATTGGAAAATACCTTTTTTTGATGAATATCCCAAAAAACTGTATTTTTTTGGTCAATTTCCATGAAGGTCGGCAGGCCTAGGAACAAATTTGATGCACTTTATTGCAGGTTGCAACCCAATTGGGCGGCTTGGCACACCACAAGTTTTTGCTTTGACTTTAACAACAATTGTGCAGCATGTGCATACAGTTGTAATGTCAACAGCTTAAACATAAGCTTTGGCTTAGGACACAACTCAGGCAAGTTGGGGTCGACCAAATCAGGAAATATGCCTTCTGTTTGGCCAAAACCAAAGCACAACAGGCTTGACTGGGCTTTCCAGGGCTGACATTGCGCAAATCAGTCACAAACATATCAAAGCCATGTGCCCTTGACGCCGCAGCGTCCCAAGCGTCTTTGCATTGTATGCTATAGATCAAGTGGCGCTAAAAAGTGCACTTTTATTGCCATTATCGACGATTTTTAAGTACGGTCGGAAGAGGAAGTGATTTTTTCTATTAAGCTTAATTTGGGTCGCACCAAGAAGCAATCGAACATTCAAAGGACCAACTTTACTTTCGGTGCGGTAAGACCTTTGCACTGACATCTATCTGAAAACCAATGTGCTTGCAGACCTTGCCGTCAGTTTATTCATGCTTTGTGCATTGTGCTCTGTGCAAATTATGCATAGCGTGCTACATGCATGTTTGACAGGACACTTGGCACAACAGAGCAAGTCGAAAGTTCACACGACAGCTTCGGATGTAAACCGGCGCATGTGCAGCAAAATTGCTTCTAGGATTTTGAGCCTAAACCCTAAAGACCCTAAAACTAGCATGTCGCAATGTACCAGCAGCAATAGCAGGTGAAGGGAATGAGGCCTTGCAAGTTTCACGGTGGTTTCACCAACACAGCCCTTCAAAAGAAGAAGAAGAAGATGGAATAACTTGCCTCAGCAGCAGCAGCATCTTTTGGATTCTGGCGCCGCTGTGCCCATTTGGCGTTTGTCATCACACTTGTGTTAGCAGCGGCAGGGATGGAGATCATTTGAGCCCGGCGAGAGGGCTCTGGGGCGGGGGCTGAGGGCAGGCCCACATATGCCCTCTGCCCTGGGCCCTTCTCTCCAGCAGCCCTGAACATATGCACAACGCATGAAAAGCACTGTCGCTATTTGTTTGTCTAGAGAGCATTCACAGTCTGCAAACTGAGCTGCTTACCAACCAATCAGCAGTAGAGCATCAGAGCAGAAATCATTGCTGTTCCACCACTTTGTTATATATTGTACCAGAAACACCATTGCACGCAAGCACATACTAGGCCGCTCATGCACAACATCTGCATATTGAGTAAGCAAGACTCATCTGTGAGCAACACACTGCATTGAGACGGACAACTGACTTTGTCTTAGAGTTCAATTGAACATCAAACTCCTCATCTTCCATGAGCACTGGGGACGGGCTCCGGGATGGAGGTGGTCTCAGATTGTGTTTAGTTGACTCTTTGGTGGTGGTCTGTTGGTCCTCAGACTGAAATCGTAAGGCTGGCTTGTGGTGCATTGCAGTCAACTGCCCTAGCCTCTGCTCTGACTGTGAATGGGGTTGCACAGGCAAGGGCAGGGCACCCGCATCTGGCCCATACAATCTGCTGGGGTGTGAAGAAGAGGACTGAAGTGAAGTTGCATTGGTCTGGGGATGGCTTTGTCCCCATGGAGGTGACAGCCAGTCCCAGAAACTATGCGCATTCTTAACAGGAGACTGCGGTGGCTGTTGCTTTGCAGCATTGCTGTTGGAGCTGAACCAAGGTGCACTTGAAATTTGCCCCTGCTGAGCATGCTGCGCCTGCTGAGCCTGCTGGGCCTGCTGTGCTTCAAACTGTCTACTTGCAGAAGCCACAGCTGCAGCTGCACTAGGCCTTGTATGTGGCGGTGGCTGCGGCTGCACAGCTGTGGCACCAGCACCACTCCTGCTGAGCTGTGGTGGTCTGTTCTGCATAGCGCTATTCGAGGGATGTTGTACCGTATCTGGATGGAGGTACTGTGCAGTCAGAGACACCTTGCCTTTCTGTTTGCCCTTGCCCTTTGGTTTGTCTGGCTTGGCAGCCTTACCTCCCCACTCTGGCGGCAACAACGCGTCTATGTCCTCTGGAAACTCCAAAGGCCGCTTCACACCTCTCTCCTTTGTGACTGCCCCCAGCTGCTCTGCTGTCTTCTTCTTCTTCTTCTGCTGCTGCTGCTGCTGCTTGTGGCTGATCTGCTGCTGAATGACCACTGGCGGCTCTGAAGGCTGCCTTCCATGTAATCTCTGCTGCCAGGACTGTTCAATGAACTCCTGGGAATGACCACCGAGGAATTCAATGACACCCTCACTCCCAGCAGCTGACTGAGAAGCTGCCTGAGCCCCTGCTTGAGCAGCTGTCTGCTGCTGCTGCTTGGCGGCCGGGCTGAGGAAAGCAGTCAACGACGACTGTTTCTTCTTTGGGGCAGACCCAGGGATGGGCGCAATCCCGAGAGAAGAAGCAGTAGGTCTTGTGGTTGGGGACGCCTGAACAGGAGAGGAAGAGGAGGATGGGGGTGGGGATGGGGTTGCTCTGGTAGGGAGATGAAGCAGGGAGGAAGTCATCCCCAAGTTGCCAGGTGCAGCATGACCAAATAAGGGAGCCAACAACAGCCTGTCACAACAGTGCAAGGGGTTTCAGACACCATAGCTGTTGTACGCAAGCTCATCATGTAATGCAAGGTCACCTGAAAGTAGCATCAGCAGTAGCAAAGCATTGAGGCACGCATGTTCAGGTGCAAAACCCATGCATATGGCAGCAAGGGTATGTGTAGACGCATGCAGACCAGGTATTGGAAGACAATGCATAGCAACACCTGATACAGTCACATGATAGGCCAAAAAGAGCTCATGA
>JAABUO010005825.1_pt1 | contig 14251 bp, 24 predicted proteins | sample 5559291 | NCBI WGS metagenome assembly JAABUO01 (sample SAMN10711878, study PRJNA513372) | rock metagenome | isolation source: Antarctica rocks | place: Antarctica: Victoria Land, Finger Mt sud | reverse complement strand
GTCTGTTCATGTTGACAGCTGCAAGAGCGCCTATTCTGGGATGGAACTGCCGTGACAGCAGCATTCTGCAAGGATGCAAGAAAAGTCAGTCTACTGAGAGAGCCTTTGCATCGCTGAAGAAGATGTATGTTTGTAGCTCAGCTGAGCGTTTTCATGTTCGCACTCTGAACAAAACACAAGAAAGCATTTCATTCCCGGCCTGTGCGGCAGCTGCTCTGCAAAAACTATGCAGTCGGTCTCATGCACAGCCAGTACAAGAACAAGCATGGCAAGCATCAGGTATTGATGCAGTCACACGCCATGTTTGCAGCACAAGCAATGGCACAGCAGAACTCTATGTACCCAACAACCAGATTTTCATGGGTTCTGACTTGTCTGGTTAGCGGATGTCAAGCATGTTGCTGTGTTGACAAGTACATGATTGTGATGCCCTGCAGGGTGTTGGGTGCACAGGGAGTGGGGGGGGGGGGGGGCAACGTACTTGCGAAGGCGAGGCGGCAGGTTGCGCAGCATGAGCTGGGCATTCACACGCTGCCGCTGCTCATTGTCAACGTAACGGTCGGTCTCATCCACGATCTCCTGCTGGATGAGCTCCTCCAAGCAGTCTTCCAGAGTGATGACCCCAACAGGGTGTTGCCCCTGTGCTCCAGGGTGTTCCCCCTGCGCATCCTGCACCTCAGGCAATTGCACTACTAACGGTTCTGCAGTGAGACAGATGCCATAGGACTCACTTCAGCTCATTCTCTTGTCAGGGCTTGCTCAGAGCATAATGCATCACAACAGCCAGCCTGCAATGTATGTGTGGTCCCCTGCAGAGAGCTCAGCTCTTCCAAACAGGGTGCTGTCAGACAAGCTTATTTCCCATTGCAGAGCAAATGCCAAGGCCAAAAGAGCTGCCAATCTTATTTCATGAGGCATTTGCTGTCACATGAGCCATCTGCATTTCAGGCAAGTGGGTTTGTCACAGCTACAGGCATTGAGCACAGCCGAATGACGAACCTCATCATGCATCAAGCCATCATGATCTGCTGAGATCAGTTGATTGCCTTCAGATGCCTGCCGCTGAATCACATGACCATTCTGCATGCCATCTGAACGCTGTTGCTGCTGCAGCAAGTGGGCATGCATGCCGTCTGAATGATGTCGCTGCAGAACCTCAGTGGGGTGGGTGTCTGAGGGGGGGTCAGCAGGGTTGACCCAGGGGAACTCAGCACCCTCCTTAGGCTCAGAGGGTTCAGTGAGCACGGCCATATGACAGCGGCCTGTCTCAAAGAGGCGTAACAGGTCATACAATGGCGTATTGCCCCGTAGGAAGGGTAAGCTGCGCATCTTGAGATTGCTGACAGGGGTTCTAGCAGTTTTGTCAATCATTGCCAGCTCTTTCACTAGAATGACGCCAATCACCTTGTGCCTGCAAAGCAGCATCAACCACATGATCGTCCCTCCATGTAATGCTGTCGTGATGTCATGCTCTGTTCTTAGTCACTCAACCAAAATGAAACAACGCTCAAGTTATCACTAAGGGTATGTTTGAGTGGTTTCAAGAATTGATGGACGCAGATGAGAACCATACAGCAATAATGGCACGACTGCAGCTGAGCTGTGTCGGCTTTCACCACCACATCAATCACATTTGGTGATGAAACCTTATCCATGCTTGGGCAGGTGAGTAATGGCATTGATGAAGTCAGAATTTTATGCTGTATTGCTCAGGATTTTTTTGACAAAGAGGCGACCGCCAATCTTATGGCCTGGTTGAGGAAAAGGATGCTCAATTGCCAAAATGCTGCGTTATAATTGCGCGAGTGTGATACCATGTAAGCAGACAGCATGCATGCATGATACGATGTGATAACTTACATCAGCAGCCGTATGACGACTTACATGACACCTGCCGGCCCACCCTTACAAACGCTGGACACACGATGCAACATCATGTCATCAGATGCTGGTAAATGTCACATGTCATGAGAGTCCCTGACAGTGCAACACCCCCACCCACTCACGAACAGCTGGGTGCACTGCATGACTCACCTGTTGCCTGGCTGATGTATGGGAACCCTGCTGTGACCTGAGGAAATGATCTTGCCCAATGTGGCTTCCTCCAAGATTGCATCAGACGGCAGCATGAACACCTGCATGCACCACACCCAACTGCAGTTGTTACTGTCTACCAACTCCAGGTTTACTGTCTACCAGCTGCAGGTGTACTGTCTACCAACTGCAGCTTTATTGGCTAATACCTGCAGTTGAAGGCTAGAAGACAGGCGCAGCCCTCAAAGGCTGGAGACACAAAAGCTCAGGAAGCTGGTACACACATGGTGAAGTTGGAAAAGGAGGGTTTACATCTTCAGCCAAGCAGGCAGGTTGTACAGATGTGCCAGAGTTGTCAGAGAGGGTGAAGTTGGGACTGGCTAGAGGATGATATCACTTGTGGCTGAAGATGGTCTGCAGCGAACTGTGAAAAACAAGGAAGGCTTGCAGCAGACTGGCTGCAGAGAATGCTTCTACCCATTTGCTTGGCATTGTAAGTTAGAGCCTAAGTATTTCTTACTTACAGTGCATGTAGTGAAGCACTGCAATTTTTATGTACTTATTAGGATAAGTCATAATAGTATTGGATCTTTGTGCCTTATGGTTGAGCCATACAGCAGCTGCACGCCTTGCGTGTGGAGTGAGGTGACTCCTGTTTGTTGCAGTGAGTTTCTTTCAGATAGCTCAATGCTCAAGCCTTGCTCGGCTTACCACAGACATCCTGTCATCTCGACTGTGTCTAGCAATGCAGCAAATTCACGCATGCAGTCACCATACACCATGGAAGGCACATTTGCAGCGCCCTGCCTCCCAACCCATTCAAATCAACATGCTTCACAGCTGCTGTGACAACAGGAGGGTCAATAGTGAAAGATTAAGCGCTTCAAACAGGTGACTCCCACATCATGTACCTTGTCCCAAGGGGTCATGCAATCGGCTGCTGTCTTGTGTGTCAGGTCTAGAGCTCCTCTGATGACGGTGATCTCATCATGGGATAGGTTTCCGCCCAACCCTTCCTTCAAGCCATGGGCATCCACAAGCGCCTTCAGCTGGGCTCGTCTAAACAAAGCCTGCCAGGCACACAGAACTTGACTCTCACTTTGCTGTCATTCTTAGAGGGGTGGAGAACTGCAGATGGTACAATCAGGGCTGCTGGATTGGGATACAACTGTTCACTGTTTCTGCTACCAGCACAGCTTTTACAAGAGGTGCTAAGATCTTCCTGCGCTCGCAGCATGACCTGCAAGCTGTATGATGTGGTTGTTTCCTTGTGGATACATTGCTGTTGATGTTACAGCTGTTGGCTATCACTGCATTACGAAATGCCTCTGCCAGTCTGGGCAGTAACTTTGAGCCAGTTGTGCTCATTGGCGGACTCAAACCTGTTCTGCACAGCCTGAAAAGTTCAGTGGGCACACGTCTTGCAGAGTGATCCCTGCAGTCGGCCTTTGACATGCTGGTTGTCTGTGGACATGCAAATGGACTGTTGACTGTTGCAGGGTATGCTGACTGCACCCTGGTAGGCCATTATCTGAATGCAGGGTATGCCAAAGACAGCTTGAGCCTTACTGTATGCTCTTGCCCCAGCAAGTAGTCCAGGATCTTGCTGATGGGGTAGGCAATGATTGCAAAGGTCCACATCAGGATTTGCACGAACCAGGCAGAGCGGGCCCCCACCGCTAAGCCATGCCTTGAACACACTGCTTGAGGTATGATCTCACCTGTGTGCATGCTGCCGTGTATCAGTGCCTGGAGGCACTGCAACGTACGTGATCGACAGTGCGGTCATGAATGGCGAGCAACTAGGTGTTAGCTCAAAATGCACTTTTGTGGTTTTTGATCTGTAAGGAGCCTGCTGTTGGTCCATAGCAATGCCATGCTGTTTTTCTGTCAAGCACTAAAACTCGCTTGTTGCGTAACTGGCCTCAGCTTGCTTGCCTTGCTCAAGCAAACGCGCAAGTTACATGAAGCATACCAGGTAAACAAGCAGGGAATTTGATCAGTTTGAGACACAGGCTGGAGCACCTGATGCACCTTCAGCACCAGGTCCTGAGTGCAGTGCTAGGTCATCGCCATGCAGTCGATTTTGCATGAAGACATGTGCCAATTTTTTTGTGCAGGGCTCAGCATGTGCAATAAGCATAGAGCCTCACCAAAAATCAGCACAACCGTCACACTGAGAACAACTGCTGTGATGGGATCAGCCAGGCGATCCAAGAACAGTGGAAGCGCCTGCATAGCATGTCATCTGTCTGCGCCCCTGCGTGTACAGACTTGACTCTGGATACAAGTAACATCAATAGCTTACCTCAGTCGCAGCAGCATTGACCAAAACCAATGTGACCAGTAACCAGTGAGGGCGCTTGATGACCTGCATCATCAGTTGTGCATGGATCCAGCTCTTTCCACACAGTTTATCTGTTCACATCCATTCCCTTGGGCTTGTGATGTGGCAAGAAGCATCAAGTAAGCTCACTGGCTCTATTGCTTTTGCATATTTCTGCTCAAGTGCAGTGCCACTCCTCCTGAGCACCTGAGGACACACTTTATCAGATCAGACTCACCCTGGCTGACCTTCACGACCATTCAGGATAAGAGGTTTCTGGTTGAAGTGATGAGCAGTATTGCTGAGGCGTGCTATGGTTGGCTGAAAGCTGCAGGTAGGTGGTCAAACCTCGAGGTCCAAACCATCAAGCGACATCAGGCCCAACGTCAGACCACTCATGAGTCCCGCAATCAGCACCAGACCAGCCACAATGGCGCAATACAGTGTGAAGACTTCGTCTCGCTTGCTGGCGCTATATGACGAACCAAGGTAGAGACTATGTCGGCCAGATACAACGAAGCCTGACGCTTCCAACAACAGCCGTGCAGATGCGATGGTGCAGTTGCAGGCGGCTTCGCCGGGGCTCGAGGGCATCGAGGCAAGAAGTGTTGTCAGCTAGGTCGGATTACTGCTCCGGCATCGACGAAAGTCAGCGAATTTCTGCGGGCTTTGTCAGGATGTGCGGTGCGGGGCACATTCTGCAATGTGCTTTCGAAACAACGGACCAGTCCTCACACACGCGGCCGTATGTTGAGCGGCGCAAGCGCGAAGATTCCAGTTTTCAGCGGTCAAACCATGCGGCTGCACGTGAGGGTGCAACCGTTGTAGAAACTTAGTCATGCAAGTTTGTTGCGTTTACTCAAGGCCAAGAAGCAGCCGCACATTTGTTCACTTCTTGTTACAAAGTGAAAGTTCGGCAGGATCAATGTTGAATGCAACAGCAAAGTGATCAGCCATGCACACGCTTGTATTGACCCCTACATGCAGATACTGAAAAACACATCCCAGTGTCATAGTACAGGGAGTTCGCAGTAAGCTTTTCATTGAGGTATGCCATCGGCATGATCACAAGTCGACTTCAAAGTCGCCATCAGGGTCATCGTTGATGTCATCCATTGGAGTTTCCAAGACACTGTCCTGCAGCAAAGGCTCAACTGCTGCTGCTTTGGCATCCTCCATTGACACATTTGCAACTACACTCATCTGCTGCAATGGCCCTGCCTTTTCATCTGCATCATTTTCTGTCAGCTGTGAAGGTGCAAATGCAAGCCGCTGCTGCCTGACTATTTTTCTGAAAGGCTCATGAAACGTTTCATGCAGCCGCTTCACTTTGGTAGGACCTAGCCCAGGGCATGCAGCCAGCTCCTCCATACTAGTTTGCATGATGCTGGTCACAGTCTTGAATGTTGCGCCCAGTGTCAGCACATCGGTCTTGTTCACACCTCGCACAGTGGTGAGTGCTGAGTTGAGCCTCGAAATGTAGTCCTCATCAGTTCTGCCTTGAATAGCATCTGCTGGCTTGGTCTCATAGCTCTTGTATGTCTCCAGGTATCTAGCACACTCCTATTGGCAGGCAGGCAGTGGCACCATCAGCCTATTTGCAGCCAGGTAGTGGCACAGGACAAGTGGGCATGCAGGGTCTAGTCTATACATATATTTGCAGCCGGGCCAGCTGCATACATGTCAGGTTTCTACGCAGCCAGCATTGCAGATGCCTGTGACCAACAGCACACACAATGCACTTGGCTACCCATCCAGCAACCCCCTACCCAACTCGCCTATGATTGTAACTTCAATCACACCTGTTGCAATTAGAACGATACAAAGAAGACTAGCATGGCCCTCGCGCAGAGTTGACATGCGAAAGAAATGATTGCTGCAGCAAGGGATCAACTGCACTGTGCACAGCCTGGCCACACTGATGACGTGCATGTAAACAGCGCCTCACAGGAGAGACCGGCTACATCGCAACAGGGCAGCTTCAGTCAAGCAAAGCCTAGTGTGCCCCTTGAGACATGCGGCGGTTGGTCACATGCTTGGACTCAACCCATACCTCGGGACTCCATCCACAGATGAGGGTGACTTCATTGAGGAGAGCAGCTTTGATGACCTGCGCCAGAGGCTCCACTACATCCTCCACATCAATGTGACAGATCAGCAGCCTCAAGCGGAAGCTGCGCTGCAACTCCTTGATACGATGGTGCACGTACTCAGGCTTGAGAAGGTGAAACCTGTGCAAACAAGCTTTCAAGCGGTGTCATGAGGGCATGAGCAGTGAACATCCACAATGAGTGGTGTCAAGCCAATGATGAGCAAGATGTCACCACCATGTGCCAGACAGGAACCAGCATGACAATCCTCCTGGAAACCTGTGCCAAGCTGGGTTTTGCGGCAAGCAGCAGGGCATAAACACAATTGTCACACAACACATGCATCATTCATAGCATCAAGTGCATCTGCTTGCATAAAGACATGCCCAAGCTTGAATGCGACGCACTCGTAATTTGAAACAGCTAACTTTGTTGAAGCTGTGTCACAAATCTAGGCCTGCAGTATCACCCTTGGGCTTTTCTTTAATTGATGCCGAAAGGCATAATCTTTTCTTTTCTCCTCCTCCTACAGTGTCGTCAGACAGCGTCAACTGTGTCAAGTATGTGCGCACCTGAGGCTGAGGAAGACAGCACAGGCGTTCTGGCCCAGCTGGTAATCCGGGATGATGTCAGCAAACTGCCATCGCACATTACGTATGTGCTTTAGAACAGGGTTGCCCTCCTGCCTCTTGCTGACAAAGATGGCATTTGGGTTGAACTGCGCTTCGACATGATCAACCAATCAGATGCTGGTTTTGTTTGTACAGCCAGATCACGGGCAACATTCAAGAGAGAGAACTCAAGCACCAGCGGCATGCAGCAGGTGTGTGTGGGCTGCCATGACTCAATAGTCGACAAGATGAAGCAGATTGCTGCATACATGTGCAGCAATGCACGAAACAACGCGTGTCAACAGCTAGCACGCACTAGCATATTTCATCACCAGTCTAGCGATGGACATATCTCAAGATGTCACATAAAGAATGTGACGTGCACAGTCCTATTAAAAGCGGAGCAAACATTATTGGCCAGCAGGTGTCGTGCATATGACCATGTCAGACACTCCTATGTCAAATGTTGAAAAGTAACTCATAAACAGTAACAAACAAGCCCTACCATCGTGGCCTGTTGGTGGGACACAGGTTGCTGATAGGACAGGCCACCAGAGTGGGAGCCACCCAAAGGAGGCCTGCCTCCATGGGCATAGGAAGGCGCCTGATGCTGCTGTGGTTGCGGATAAGACATCTGTCTGAATCACAAAGGACTAGTCACTCCTTTGCATTGCTGATGCACTGGGGCATGGCTGGAGTGCATGCAGCATCAAGAATGGAATGTGGTCTTGCATGGACAGTGGAGAAGATGGATGCAAACAGCAGGCACATTGGTCTGATGGTGGGTTTGTAGCAGAAGATGACGGTGATGCTGTCAACGCTTGCCTCAAGGGCGGTTGTGAGGTTGTGGGAAGCTGCTGACTGGTTGAAGTTGTGGAATGCCGCAGGTCTGTGTTACTTTGCTGAGCAAATACGCCGGATCCCTGAGCTGACATTGAAGCCACTCTTGGCAGACTGACATCTGGTCTGCTTGTGGTGGCCCAGCTGGTACTGCTGGTGGCAGCGGGCTGATGGGAAGAGCTTGATACAGAGGTGGAGGCTTGAAACAGGTTCGGGCCTGACTGTGACTGCTGAGCAGCTTGCACCTGGCAAGACAGCTGCTTGTTGGAAAACTGTTACAGGCACCCTTGCCTGTGCAAAGACAAACTATGTTGCAAAAGCATTTGTGCCCAAGCCTTGAGGTGATGCACCTGTTGCAGGGAGGGTAGCTGCACGCGAGGCCTTGCTTGAGTCTGCTGAGCTTGCGAAGAAGTGGAAGCGACAGGAGCTGCGGGCTTGGAGACAGGTTGCCTGCATGGATGACTGTAAATTTCAGCGTCAGTATTGCAACATCCTTCAAGATATCGCACAAGTCTCACTCTGCATTGGTCGTAGCTTTACGCTTCAAAAGGTTTCCCGAGCCTACGAAGCTGAAATCCATGCTGATCACGATAAGTGCGTTCGAGTCGAGTCAGAGCAACTCTAAGCTCACCGGCAGCGCAATCGAGTCATGTGAAGTATGACTCCAACAAACCTGAGAGTCTCACGGAAGTCGTCGCCAGATCTGGCTGATGAGAGTTTCCGACAGAGCCATGGCAAAATTCACGTGCGAGATCACATGCTGCAATGACTACACTGGCTCTGCACCTCTGCATGAAGCTACACTGTGTCCTGACAAGGCGAGCACCAGCTCTGACTGTGTAGCATCAAAGCTCATCGGCCGATTTTCACACCAAGGTTGCAATGCTAGTCAAAGGCGAAATGTCCTCGCGCCGACACGTGACATGCATGCTATTGATGGTGGTTCTTGTATGCGCCCACTTTGGCAGCACGAGTGCATTCAATAACACTGCAGTTAGTCAGACACATGACAACGTGCATCTGACAGAAGCTGCTCGTAAAGCACGAGACGGAGACAGTAAACTTGAGGACCTGCTCCACTGGGCAATAGAGAACAGTGATCCCAACCAACTCAAGCAGCAAGCCGAGGATGTTGCTACTGACAACATTTACCTCAGTGAACGACAACGAGAAGTTCAACAGGTGGGTCCTCGACTTTTATCGAGCTAGTCACAGTTCCCAGCTTCTGCAAAGTTCTGCTGAGAGGTGCACAACAGGGGTCATGCATGCAGGAGCACTTGCTCAACCCAGCTGACATTTCTTTCCGTATGTGCAGCTGATCAAGGAGATGCAGTCAGCACCAACTGAAATTGACCTCATGAAAGACACAATTGCTATACTGACCAACAGCAGCGCACCTGCCGAGGAGGTACTGCTTGCTTTGGAGGCCCTGCAGAGCTTGGTTGAACCCATTGACAATGCTAATGGTAAGTGCCAAAGTCGTGTGTCAACTGCAAGGTCATACCTGATGCATGTCAAGGTGAGCCCATGTGGAGGCAGAATGCATCCTTGGTACTCTAGGGCCTGTGCAGCTCGTAATGAAAGCACATGCATGAGTCATACACCCGTGAGCCAGTGACTGCAAAGCATGTGAATGCTGCAGACCTCCACACACTGCAAGGGCTACAGCCCGTGGTGCAGCTGCTCCTTCAGGACTCGACAAATCTACAAGCAGCAGCAGCTTTCGTCCTGGGCACAGCAGCCTCCAACAACAACAAGTTCCAGGAGCAACTGATGGAAGTGTACCCTGAAAGTGTCATGCACTTGCTGAGGGTAACCCTCTGTCACGCTGCTACAGCACTTCCTATATAGTGTTGTCTGTGCTTGATTGTAAGCTGGAAATACATCAAGTGTCTATCACCACTGCATTGACTCATCTTGTTTACAATCAGCCCAGAGCAGCTTAGGTCTGCCACTAATCCATACATTCCTGCCTGTCACCTGTGCACCACTGCTCTTGTGACCACAACCCTATCATAGGCTGAGATCTAGCCATCTGATCAACGCCATGTTATTGCGACGCAGGTCACAGCATCAAGCGACAGTGAGACAAGCAAAAAGGGCTTGTATGCACTTGCAGCCCTGCTGCGCAACAATGCAGCTGCCAGAACCCAATTCTACAGCAACTCAGGTGTAAGGCGTTTGACAGAGATTCTTACCAACCCAGAACAGACACAACAAGTACAGCTGAAGATTTTGAACATTGTCACAGATCTGTCCCAGCTGGATCTCAGCTTACAGGTGAGTGATTACATGCATGCTTCATTGTCACATGCGAGACTGAGTGGCATTTATGTGTCTGCCAGTAGAGTTGACATCCTGTTCGGTTGTCAGAAATTGCAACCAAGCTGGCAGAAGGAGCAATGTTTTCCTAGCAAGGGCCTCATTTTGGTACATACGACAGCAAAGCTAGCGCTGACACACGAGATACAATGCAGGCAAGCAAGGCAGAACGGCAACAGCTCCTGGCTGCTATACATCCTCATGCATGTGATGGGGCAAACAATCTTGCAGAAGAGGCATTGATGGCTGTCAAAGGTGTTCTGGAGTGTTCTGACACAGATGCAAAGCAACTAGCAGAGGAGTCTGGGACATCCTCAGCCATTCAGAGCCTCAAGCAGGGCTTGAAGTCACATCTCAATTCCATTTGTCACGTAGAGTCTTATGTGGTACAAGATGTTCAGTGCAAACGCGACCTGTTGCAAATGTGTAATGACATAGACAACATGCCATGCTTGACAGCTGAAGGTCACACAGAGAAATCTTCTTTGAAACACCAAGAACTGTAACACACAAATTGGCAAATGCAATGCCTACACCAAAGCCTGCTTCCGCACAAAGTCTGTCTGTGGTGCTCTGTCGATCAAGTTGCTTTATGTGAACTGGTACTGTGTCCTTGCAGACTTTTCTCATATACTGTTTTAGGTAGTCGGCATGTGCGACTTGTAAGTGGTGGCTGGCAGCCATCAGAAGCCAGCCACTTCAGCTGAATGACCTATAGCATCAGCTGCAAATCTCAAGATACATTGAGACTCCATGTTTTTCTCCCTTAGTAGCTTCAGCTGCAATTATAATCGTGTTCCCTTGTAAGCGCTTACAAGGGAAGCCTCGCTAGCAGAGTCAATTTGTACCTTCGGATGATTGCACACGTTCTGGGTAACCTTGGAACTCACGAAATGCTGTTGTCAACATTTTTGCTAGACAAATTGCATGTTGCAGCATACACTTTCACAAGTGTACAGACATTTATGCTATTCAAAACAGCTGCAGGTACATTGAACCGGAATGGAATTACACATGTTGGGTGCAAAGCTACTGTATTGAGCACAGTTTCTGCAGCCTGTGAAACATGCCAGATACACCTTTTTCTCTGGGCATGCCCTGTGGTGCAGGCTGAGCGTGGACCAGAAAGGTGGCAACAACAGGCCTGCAGCAGGAAAAACAACCACTCAGCTGCGGACAACTTGCCAGACACGTGCACAATGAGCTTGGTACAACTTACTTAAGTCTGAACAACCTTGCTGACCATGCCATTGCAAATGCAAGGCAGGTATGATGGATTGCTAGCAGGAGCATGTGGGTGCAAATATGATGTGCAAACAAGTACAGAACTTTCCTGATTGTGCTTGCTTGCTGCAGCTAGTGTGTCTGCTAATGCACAGCCATGGAAAATTAAATGGAGATCACCTGTGGTCTGACACCTTCAGCTGCGGCACATGTGTGTATTGCAGCAGCTCAACAGCATCTGTGTTGCACCTCCACAGCACTCTGTCGCACCAGGAAGGGACCCGAGACTTGCCAGAGGAGTCGTACACATCTGTTCCTGGATCGAATTTGTAGGTGGGGGGGAATGTCAACTCCCCCTCTTTGTACCCCTGCACAGCGCACGGTGCTCCTTGAGTAAGCAGATGCAGACCAAGATGGAGAGTCGGGGCATCACATTCTGTAACGAGTCTGGAGCTCGATACATGGCAACAGCCAGTGCATACACCAAACTGCAGTCGGACAAAATGCAGCTGGTTCAGCATTTGCAAGCAATGCTGTAAGCGAAGTGCCTGTCCATGAGATCCAAAGGCCTCCTGAGTGCGATACCACAACATCTGTATCTAGACAAAATGCATGTGAATACAATGGAGAGCCAGGTGCCAGATATATGTCAAGGTACTTCAAGGGGGACACGGGGAGGGACTGACCAGGAAGACCTTGCCCAGCTCCCTTTCCTTCTTCAGCTGGTCATTGTTACGCAGCACGTTCAGCCTCTCATCTTCAGTCAGGCCTGTCATCTTGAGCACCCCATCCACCACCCTGCGGTTGCCCCCTGTTTCAACCCTGCACATCACCACATTCACAGTCTGCCTGCATCTGTTGCCTTGCTCAGCACTGTATGCCTGACTCATGCCGTCCTCCAGCAGTTTATAATGCAATGGAGGCAATCCATGACTGATGCTGTCAGCCTGCTGTCCTCTGCCAGCCTTTTCATGAACCTGATTGTTAGTTTGCAACAGCCTGTGTGATGCCCATGCCCAGACAATGCTTGAACATGCACATGCTAGGTAGAAGAGTTATGACAGGGGTGAAAATTGCTTGATACCTGTAGTTTAGGTCACCCAACCAGATGGTCACATGGTAATCATCTGCTACGTCTCTGATGGAGGGCTGAGCCCACTGCTGCAGGCGCTGGGTGAAGGAGGATGTGATCAGAGAGAAGGAGCTTTCACTACTCGTCATACTGCCTGTCTCATCACGCAGCAACCTGCACCATGCACATTGTTTCAGCACACAGGACAGCTCCAGAATTATTGCAACTTCCTTATGATCTGCGTCATGCTCTAGCACAGGGACAGCAGCATGTGCTTTGAAGTCATGCTGATATGTCATGAGAAAGTTGAGTGCCCAGGATGCCTGGCAGCATGTAATGATGACACCAATACTAATCAGCAAGACCTTGGCCAGCAGGAGCTAATTAAGTGCCAGGCCAGCCTTGTTTCCCCTCTTTAAGCGTTTTCCTCTCTTCTGCAGAAAGGTTCTGAGCGTGTTCCCACCGAACAGCAAGCAATATGTGCAAGCAGCATGTTCTTGTTGGGCTGGAATGGTTATGAGACAAGTAAGTAAGGCACCTGGTGTGAGGGGAGGTGTGATCTGCTTTTGAGGCAGACGATCTGGATGGGCGCGCTGAAGCATCCTGGTCTACTGCATATGGTGCCCATTCAACCCCTGCACACAGTTACTTTTATAACAGGCAAGCACTGAGAATGAGGTGCTCAACATCATATGGTGGAGGCAATCAGAGACCAAAGCATCAACATGGGCAAAGCTGTGGCCGTCTGCAACTGATGCCTCAAGCATATTGAAGACGAGCCCGCCGTGCCTTCATGACAGGATTCATGTCATACACTTTGATGGTATAGCTCAAACTGGTGAGCCCAGGATGCTGCAAGCGTACACTGTTGCATAGCTACTAAGTGTGCTCATGAGTCAGGAGGTCACCTGCTAACACAAATCCAGAGGATCTCGCTAGTTTATGTTCACACAAACTGGTCTCCAGGCATTTCTAAGTTATCCTTTCTTTCTGAGACTGGCATTTGCGAAATAAGGACATCTACATCCTTGAGCTTTGCACAACATATCCTGGGCATAGACAAAGTATACAATGGCTACCGACCTGCCTCTTCCCTGTTGTTGAAGAGACCAGCCTTGATGCGCAGGTAGTCTGCTTGACGGCCAGCCACTCTGTGGGTGTGAGCTTGGAAGTGGGCATTGACGAAGAGCAGGCGGGTATGGTCCATGTAGGTCAGGGCTACCCCCACCCCTCCTTTGTTGCCTGCCACATTCCCAATACCTGCAGGCATGCCACACACACTCTCTCAGCATGCCTGTCAAAGTTGACGCATATCTCGAAAATGGCGGACCTTTTGTGCTCATACAATTACCTGTTTAATCAATTCTGTGGTTTGCAGTGACAGATCATGTTATGAGCATCAACCAGTGAGACACTGCTGTTCTTCACGATGTGACACGCAGCACTGTAGTGTAATTCAACGACAGCAGGGCACACTGTCTAAAGCTAAATTGTGGAATGGGTATATGCCTTTGAAATTGCATGCTTTTCGTGCGGGATGCGTGAATGCAACAGACTCAGCATCGAGAAATGTAATTGCCTTCATAGCAGCTGCACAGCAGCGCCTAAGGATTATTCGCTGATGTCATCAAGGTCTGTTGAAATGGTGTGTGGACACAAGCCCAGATTCTCTCCAGCACATGTACACATTGTGCTTGGCATTGTCAGAATGCACGTCCAAATATATGACTAC
>JAABUO010005823.1_pt1 | contig 14251 bp, 21 predicted proteins | sample 5559291 | NCBI WGS metagenome assembly JAABUO01 (sample SAMN10711878, study PRJNA513372) | rock metagenome | isolation source: Antarctica rocks | place: Antarctica: Victoria Land, Finger Mt sud | reverse complement strand
TGGCCGAGGCACTCCCCCGGCCGAGGCACTCCCCTGGCCGAGCAGACCGAGCAGGCCGAGCGGCGAGCACTGGGCCGAGCAGACCGAGCTGGCCGAGCGGTCGAGCGGTCGAGGCAGTCCCTGAGCTGCCGGGCGTGGCCGAGCTGGCCGAGGTGGCCGAGCAGGTCGAGCGGCCGCCGGGTAGCCGTGACACGTATCGGCGCTCATGACACACTTGTAGTTATGACGACACAAACCGTTGGAGCGCACGGGCGCGTCGTGATACCCGCCGACGTTCGCCACGACCTCGGCCTCGACGTGGGCGCCGAGATCGTGACCTACGTCGACCACGGGCGCTACGTCATCGAAGGTCGGGACGCGTCGATAGCGCGGCTACAGGACGAGTGGCAAGCCGCCTTCGCGGGTAGCGGGTCGCCGGTCGATGAACTGATCGCCAGTCGTCGCGCCGAGGCCAAAGCGGAAGCGGCCGAGCGGGCAGGCGACGACGAAAGCGCCGCGTCGATCCGGCGCGCCGCCTCGCAGTGACCGCGGCCGTGTTCGACTCCTCGGCACTGCTCGCCTTCTTGCTCAACGAACCCGGCGCCGATGTGGTGCGGCCAGCGCTAGGCGACTCCGAGATAAGTTCGATCAACTACTCAGAGGTGGTCGAGCGCGGCAAGGCAAAGGGACTCGACACGTCCAGCTTGCGCGGACGGCTCGCCAGCTACGGCCTCACCGTGGCGTCGTTCACTGCCGACGACGCGGAAGCGACCGCGGCGCTATGGACGGCAACACAGGCGTACGGCCTGTCACTGGCGGACCGTGCCTGCCTCGCGTTCGCTCTTGCCCGACAGGTCCCGGTCTATACGGCCGACCGCCCGTGGTCCCGCGTCAACGTCGGCGTTGACGTGCGGATGATCCGATGAGCCTTCCGAGCGACTTGACGCCCAAGGACCGAGAGAGCCTATTGACTCGGCTGCAAGAGCGGATAGCCAAAACGGACAAGCACCCAGGCGTGAGCATGGTCGATCACCTCATCGCAGAGCGAAGGATGGAAGCTCGCGCGGAAGCCGCGTGGGAGGCCGGAGGTGACGAGGCGGAGCGCGCTGTACGCCGCGAGTGGTACGCGGCCGAGGATCGCATGGAGGCCCACGCCGGAGAGGTAGAGGCGGCCGGGGACCGCGAGGGAGCGGACGCGCTGCGTCAATCTTGGTATGAGGCGGAAGCTGTAGCGCCCGAGTTGTACCGCAGATGAGGTTGGGGGGCCGCCCTCGTCCCAGTGGCGAGGCGAGGACGGCCTGAGGAGTTTATGTCAGGTCAGATCAGAGAAGCCGGTCGTGCCGTGGGTCGAGGCGTGGCCGAGGTGGCCGTGGCGTGCCTTGCGCTCCGCTCGGCGTCTCGGCGCGCCGGTCTACACGGCCGACCGAGAATGGTCCGGCGTCGACGTGGGTGCCGACGTACGGGTGATCCGCTGAGTGCCAGAGCAGAGAGGTAGCGCGATGAGCAGGACGTTTTACGACGTGCTCGTCACCCGCGAGGACGGGTGGTGGATGGTCTCCATTCCCGAGATTGACGGGCTCACACAAGCGCGCGACCGTGGGGAAGTCGAGCAGATGGCGCGCGAATACATAGCGGTAACGACCGATGTTGCGTTCTCGGAAGTGGCGGTCACCGTTCGCGTTGAGCCCGACGCGAATGCCTGACTCGACGCGTGGCGCGTGGCTGTACGAGCCGCCGCAGACACGGAGGGGCTAGCCGAGGTCCGATTGCTCGCTTGCCAACCCTCTTAGAATCGGCCCGAGCGGGGTTCTCGTAGAGGTTCACGATTCGGGCCGATTCGCAGACGGTCAGCCACTCACCCCCCTTGCACTTTCCGTGTTACCTCTCCCCCGTGACCGGACATGCTCAGTCAATTGTTGAGCAGGCCTGACCGGGGAAGGCACGGGCCTGCTCGGTCTTACGGGCCGGGATAGAGCTGCTCGACGGTGACGGTCACATCAGTAAGCGTGCTCCCGTCCGTGGCGTTGCGGGGAAGGCTGAAGGAAGGTGTTCGGCAGCCGTCGAAGTCCATCCATCCTGCGTTAGCGGTAACTTTTTGCACGACACTATTTGCGGCGTCTACCACGGACGCGTCTACCTGCGCGGTGTTGTTTATCGCCCTCCAACGCACCAAGAATCGCTGGCTATCGCATCCGTTCATCGTGCTGGGGAATGAGCTGTAGTTGGGACCGCTGCCGAGCGTCTGCTGACCAGTGAAGGCCCGAGGCATGACGGTCCAAGTGTTATGCAACTGCCATCCCGGCAGTGCTGTCGGGAAGGCTGGCGACGGTGCTACGCCGACGTGGCCGGTGGTGGTGGGCCATACGTTACTCACGGCGGCCGTTGTCGCCGCTTGTGTCCGGGTTGCCGTCAACGGTGATGTTGCTGCACTGGTAACCGGTGGCGGCGTCGTCGTCGGCGTGTTGACGGTGACTGGTGGCGGCGTAGTTGTCGTCGTGCTGGTGTTGACGACTGACGGCGGCGCTGCTTGTGGCGCTCCGTTATTGCTCCTGTTGCCAATGATGATGCCGAGCAGAAGGATCGCGACTGCGGCAACGCCCGCGGTGATCCACGGCCAAATATTCCGTTTCCTGCCCACGTCACCGCTCCGCCCGCTCATCGCGGGGTCACCTGCAGTTCGATGGCGTCCATGTCGGCCATACCTGCCGTGACAATCGCGCCGTAGATCTCCCCCTTGGGGATGCGCAGCCGATAGGCAATGTCGTCTACGGCTGCGAGTAGCCGGGCGGACACGTCTGGCGCCAGGTAGAGGGAGGTTCGGGTGCCCTTGGCTGGCGCTCGACGGCGCCTAGCTGGCTGCTCGACGCGCTCCTGTGAGGCTGCGAGGCGCGCCGCCTCGGTCGCAACCTTGGGCGACTCCGCGACACCGTGAGCCACTCGATCCGGTAACCATTCCGTGAGTAGGTTCGCATGCTTGGAACGGTTGCAGGCCGAGCACGTGGGGACGAGGTTACTTTCGTGCTCCCAACCCCCACGGGCCAAGGGCCGCACGTGGTCGACCTCCTCAGACGAGGCGCCACAGTAGACGCACGGACCGTTGGCGATGATTGCCGCGTACGTCGCGGCCGACACTGGCCCGGCGACTGCGGCGGCGCGCTTGCGTGCCTGCCTAGTATGGCTTCTCGCCCGGTCCCCGGCGCTATTCCATTTCAGCAGGTCTGCGGGAGGAACCGACAGTGTCGCCGAGCGAGTCCACTTACCGGCCGCCGGAATAGGACTGTCAGACTGCGCGACGGCGGAACGGCCCAACGGTGACACGTCGCCACTGTTCGACGGCATTACGCTAGTTCCGCGGGGATGAGAGCCCGGATACGGGCCGCTAGTTCGGGGTCGCTGGTGAGCTGGCCGACGAGTAGGCGAAGGACCGAGGTAGCTGGCACTTTGGTTAGGCCGAGTTCGTAGGCCGTGTCCGAGCACCACACCGTGAGCGCTCGGTGCTGGACGGGTGTCAGGTCGAGAGTGAGACGAGCGGGCCGCGAGCGTGGCGCCGCGGGTGGTGCGGCGGGTGCATCGGGTGCCGGTTCACCACTCCCCCGGTTCGCTGCCCGCGTCGCGCGCGCCGTGAGTGCATCGGATGCTTTGCTCATGCTGTCCACCTTCCTAGTTGGGCGATCTGTTCGGCGGCCTGTATGGCTACGTCCCCTGGCCTGAGTTCGACGGGTACGCCGACAATTTGGGCGTATCGCTCGGCCAGTGGGATAGCGGCGGTGAGGCACGCGCGGTCAGTGCTGGCGAGTAGCTGCCGGTAGACCCTCGCCGCGGTAGTACCTGCCCGTACCCGGTTCCACAGGACGCTCACGCTGGCAGGCTCGGACCTGAGTACGTCGACCTCATCGAGCGCTTCCCACACACTCGGCAGTACGTCCCACTCGGCCGAAGTCGGTGCCAACGTGACCACAACGTCAGTGGCTGCCCGCATGGCGGAAAGCACGATGCCGCGCTGCTGTTCGAGCGGCGGGGTGTCGATCACGGCCAGGTCGTATCTCTCGGGGGAGACGATGCCGGGCAAGTCCCGGTGAATCCGCGAGGTCGGTAGACCGATGACGGGTATCGACCATTCGCCGCCCTCTGCCCACCGGAGCAAGGTGCCCTGCGGGTCGGCGTCGATACCGACGACGCGGTGCCCGAGCTGGGCGAACGCATGCAAGAGCAGGCCTGCGGTCGTGGACTTCCCGCTGCCGCCCTTGAGGTTCGTTACCGCGACGACTTGCACCGGCTGTCTCATGGCGTCGAGCATAGCAGTAGGGCAGTCTCACAGTTGCACCGTTGCTGCGGTCTAGCGTGTCACCGTGTAACAGTTGTACCGTTACGACGTAACGGGGGAGTAGCCCCCGCGGACCACCCCGAGAAAGGCACGACCATGCGCAACGACCTCCCTCTGACCGTTACCGGCAACCTGACCGCCGATCCTGAACTTCGATTCACGCCGTCCGGGGCGGCGGTCGCCGGGTTTACCGTGGCGTTCACGCCGCGCCGGTTTGACAAGGCAAGCGGGGAATGGTCAGACGGCACAACCACTTTCATGACGTGCGTGGCGTGGAGGTCGCTTGGTGAGCATGCGGCAGAATCCCTGCGCCGTGGTTCGCGTGTCGTCGTGACCGGCTCCCTTGTCACCGACATGTGGGAGAAGGACGGCGAGCATCGCTCAGCCGTGAAGCTTGTCTGCGATGACATTGGGGCGTCTCTGGCGTACGCGACGGTCGACATTCACAAGGCCGCCCGCTCGGATGCTGCGCCTGCTAGTGACCCGTGGACGGGGGAGGAAGCTACTCAGCGCACCCGGCCGGGTACGTCGACTACTGGTGCCGAGGCGAGTCCGCGATGAGGCTGCGATCGGTGCTAGGTCTGGTGTCGGCGTATGAGGTCGGGAAGCACCGTGGTGAGCGTCGGACGGGGGAGCGGCGCCGACACCCGTTACTGCTCGCCGCCGCTGGCCTTGCGCTACTCGTGTTGGCCCTGCTGGGCGCTCTCGCCTCCCCTGATGCGCCACCACCTGAGACCGCACCGACTTCGACGGTCATGCCCGCGCCGAGCGCCCCGGCAAAGGGTGGTGGTTCCGCAACCGGCAGAGTCGGTGGTTCAACCAGCGGGATCAGGCACAGGGGCGATGGTGCCTCTCGTCCCGCTGTCTGGTGTTCCCGGCGCGACAGGTGGCACCCGATGACCGCCGAGTACCACGGCGGGGCGCGGGTGAGAGTCGCGCGACACGCGCCGTTCGTGTTCGAAACAGCTCCCCTTCCGGCTTCTCTGGGGTTACGTTGATGACCATGAACCAAGCAGAGACTGCAACGGCGAGCGAGTGGGCCTCGCTCGCCGTAGTGCCGTTGCCGACCGTGGCGCGAGTTGCCCGCATTACTGCTCGTGATCTGCATAACGCAATCGTTCGTGGCCAGCTTCACCCCGTTGAGAGGGGAAGGGGTCGGCCGGTAATGCTGTCCCGTGGCGAGTCAATGGACGTGCTCACCGCGGCAGCACTGGCCATCTCGGCCGGGCTCGTGTTCGCCAGCGCACTACGTGCAGTCCAGGCAGGCGCGACGTTCCCGTTGCCGACGCTGCCCGAGATGGCGGCGGCGTCATGATGACCACGACTTTGCCCCGCCCCGTTCTCCCTGTGTGGGCGCGCCCCTCGATCGACACGGAAGACGACCGTGCACCTGGCCTGGACACCATCGTTCCCGGCCAGATGGACGGCGGAACGCGCGGTGACAGGTTGTGTGCCGACTTGCTGCCGCAAGCACTTGTGTGCCGGAACGCTGTGGCCGGTTTGGCCACTACTCCCACTTCGCGTCGGCTGCTAAGGCAAGCCGACCGACTCGTGGGCAAGATCACCGATCCGGCATGGGCGCCGAACATCCTTGACAGCGAGATAGCAGAGCTTGAGGACCTGCTCGCCAATCTGCGCGTGCTCGTTGCCGCCCGCGCTGCGCGGCCGGAGTTCACCAAGCACGCCGCGGCCGTCCAGTTGCTTGGCCTTGTTCGTGCTCAGCAGCTAGCTGAGTGGCTGGCACTGCCGCCTGTATTGCCTATCCCGCCGCGCCGTCGCGCGGCCCTCGCATCGTCCTTGTCTCGTTCCGGCCCGCCCGCCCTGTTCCGGGGTGTGGCGAGTAAAGCCGCTCGCAACGACGCTCAGACGGTGATGACAACGTAAGCCAATCAGGCCGGGACAACCGGCCCCGAACATGCGAAAAGCGCCCCTCCTTTGGCCGGGCAGGGCGCCTATCGCATAGAAACGAAAACCAACTGTGACAAGCATAGCTCAAACGTCGACGCTTGCGCGCGACGACCACCTGGACCGCCCCAACCTGTCGGGTGAGTCAACGACCGCTTACCACCAACGGATGGATCGGCGCGCTCGACTACCGCGTCCTGCACACCCGTTGGTGTATGTGTCGTGCGCACCGGGGCTACTCACGGTGCTTCCCGTTGCCCCGCTCGTCCGGCACCTTGCACCATGCGAACTGATCGACTTCGCCACCGCATTCCCAACGTTGCCGGATCGTCCGCCCGCCAGCGCGTACACGGACACGTTCGGTGATCTGGTTGACGGGTTGTCGGGTCTGGTGGTCGCGGTCGGCAAGTCAGGGCGCATCGGCCGGGTGATGGCGACCGAGATTGGGGCCGCGCAGGCGCGTGGGCTACCAATTATCGTGTTTCGTTCACACCCTGGCGCCTGGAACCTGACGGCGCTCATCGATTGCCGCATTGAGTCGTACTCGAACCCCAAACACCCCTGGTTGAGTGGTTTTATCCGCGTGCCGCCGCCTGAACACCACCGATCCACGCTGCGGTCAGCCAAGCTGGCCATGGGTGTGGCGCGGGGTGAAATCCGATGAGCGCGCACCCGCTGCCCTCCGACTACTCGTCGGAGCTGCCCCCAACCCTGGCCGGGCTCGGTGCCCAGCCGTTGCGGGTCGTTGCTCGGCACGCCGATCCTGATGCGCTGGCCTTGGCCAAGCAAGCCGCGGACCGTCGCGCGGCGGCCAGTGCTCGACCCGTGCAGCGCGGAACGAGTCACGATCCCGGCAGGCATCGACCATCAGGCCTCCATGTCCCGATCGACGGACAGCTCGGCCTGTTCTCCGATCCCGCTGGCCCGACGCAGCTCGCATTGTTCGGTGGCGCCGTGCCGGCCAACGAGGAGGAGCTGTGAGTACGCCCGAACTGGGCGAAGGCATCACATGCCCCGATGAGTTGCCCGACTCTGCCGAGTTCTTTGCACAGCTCGCCGACCTCGACCAGGTGAGTGCCCGCGGCCGGTTCAAGGCGATGATCCCGGTGATAGCTCGGGCAGGCGTAGGCACCCGAGCGAGCTGGCGGGAGGATCTGTCCTCGGCCGTCATGTCCAAGCGCACGTTCGACGCGCACATGAAGCAGGCCGACGACGACGCTCGCGACGCGAACCGGGCAGGGGACCCCCGCCGTGGCGACCCGCGTCCCGATCACAACGTGAATGTGTCCTCACGCAACCCGTACCGCTACTCGCTTGGTGGCGCGTTCGGCCGGGCCATGTTCGAACGGGTCCGCGACGACGGCGCCGACACCTGGGTCTTGCGCGCGTCACTGCCCTACGTCCATGTCCGCGTGGTGCGCCGCGACGGCACCCGGCGCCGCGTCGACACCGAGTACCTGATAAGCGCCGAGCAGGACGGGCCGCGGGTGCTTGTCGGCGAGGATGATCTGACCGAGGGAAGATGGGCGCGCAAGATCGGTGCCAACCTCTCCAGTGACCGGGACATCATCGCCGCCGTCGGTACCGCCATCCGCGACATTGCCCATCGCTTCGCACCCGAGAAGGAAGCCGTCGCCCAGCTCGACGCGCACACCGAGAACGGGCACCTCGACATTCCGGTCGCCGAATGCTTACCCGCTGGCTACCTCACGATGCCCCCGGGTGTCACCGCCGAGCAGGCACGGCAGGCGTGGCGTGAGCTGGTCGAGATTCTGGCCAAGCGCCCGTCTATGGCGCTCGTGTTGGGTTCGTCGGTGGGTGCCCCGTTCGTCGGCCCGCTGCGCCGTCAGTCGCACTGGGTCGACCTGTACGGCGATTCGCAGAAAGGCAAGACCACCACACAGGCCGTGGCCGCCGCGGTCTGGGGGGACCCCACCATCGGCGCCGGGATCGTCGCCGGGTGGGACGCGACCAGCATCGGACTCGGACGGCTACTCGGGCAACTGGGCACCCTTCCCGCCTTCCTCGACGAGCGGAAAGTGGCACCCTACCCACGCGATAAATGGGGAGAAGTCATCTACGCCACGTGCCAGGGTTCGTCCCGACTAAAAGCCGAAGCAAATACCGCGCAGGGAACGCACAAGGCGGCGTCGTGGTTCGGTGTGCTGTTCTCCACGGGCAACCACCGGCTGACGGACGGCATCGCGTCGGGTGGCTTCGCTGGCATCCCGCCGCGGGTACTGGAGCTGTCCGCGCCGTTCACCGCGAACCAGGCCGAGGCCAAGCGAGTCGCAGAACTGCTCCGCGGGTGCTACGGATGGCTCGGGCAGGCAATCATGGAGACGTACACGCTCCCGATGGTGCGTGAGCGCATCGCGGACGCCGAGATGATGGTCGGCGTACCCGAATGCGGCTCGGTTCCTGGCACCATCGCCGAGCACCTTCACATGGCGGTCGCCGGGGCGATCATGGCCGACGAGCTACTCGGCACCGGATCGGCGCTCACCTCGGCCGCGCTACTCGCGGCGGTCGACCACCTGGAGGTCCACGGGCACGAGCCGATCCACGACGCCGACCGCATGGTCGAAGCACTGGGCGAGTCACTGTCGGCCCAACGCCCGGCGTGGCCAACCCTGGCCGAGTATGAGGAGCTGGAGCGTCCACGTCCAGAACGGAACGCGGCCGGGTATATCGAGCCTCGAGAAACGCAACTAGCGCAACGCGGCTATGACCGGCAACCGGAGGGCGTCCAGTCCGATGATGGCCGGTGGCTGTACGTATACCCGAAGACGTGGGCACGCATGGCCGAAGAACTGGGTACAGATAGTGCCGTTGCCTGCGCCGAGCTGTACAAGCGTGGGCACCTGCACGTACCGGACAGCTACCGAAAGCGGGGGGAGTGGGTGTCCGAGGCACGCATAATTGGCAGCAAGTCGCGTGTCTATCAGGTGGCGATGACCGCTATCGACGGTGAACCGACACCGGAAACTGACCCTGAGCCGCCGTCCGGTCCCGGCCCCGACCCTGAACCAATACCGGCCGGGCCGCCCGACACGGGACGGGCCGAGCCCGTAGGCGCCGAGCTGTCCGAGGAGGACCAGCTCACGGCCGAGGTAATGGAATCCGAGCGGGCTAGGACCGAGCGGGCAGCGCACGACTCGGCCGAGGTGGCGCATGAACAGGCGAGCTGCGATCTGGTATCACCCGAGCCGGAGGCGACCCCGAGCCGGAGCCGGAGCGACCCTCGCCCCGAGCCGGAACCGTTCCCGCAGCCGGAGCCGGAACCGTTCCCGCAGCCGGAGCCGGAGCCGTTCCCGCAGCCGGAGCCGGAGCCGTTCCCGCAGCCGGAGCCGGAGCCGTTCCCGCAGCCGGAGCCGGAGCCCGAACCCGCCTCCGAGCCGGAGCCGGAGCGAGCCAAAGTGCCGGCATCCGAGGCGCGGCCACGCAAGGCCACGCCGGGTAGCTCACTGGCCTACGCCCGCGCCGCGCTCGCCGAGGGGCGCTCACCGCGGATACTGGCCGCCCTGGAGGATGAGTACGCGCCGAGGCGGCGATGCAAGGGCAAGCCGCCCGAGCCGTACTGGCGGCCGCGGCTACCCGGCATGACGTTCGCCACCGACGTGATCACGTCGTGGGAATGGGAGCGCCCCTACTCGGGAGAGGTTGCGGTGCTCGACCGCTCAGGTGCGTACGTTGCTGCCGCCTCATCGGTACTCGTTGCGCACGGCAAGCTAGAGCACACCGGACCCTGCGAGTTCCACGACCGGCCCGGCTACTACCTGGTGCAGGTGCACCCGTGGCACGAGTCCAACTCACTCCCCCACCCGCTGGGGGAATGGGGCAGCAAACAGCCCGAGGTGTGGATACCGGCGCCCGCGGTAGCCCTACTGCGGGACTTAGCCGACGCGGGCCGCTGGCCCGATGTGACCGTGCTCGACTCGTACACGGGAGACGGGGTGCGCCTGTCCAAGTGGGCCGGGTTCGTCAACACGCTGCGAGCCGAGGCGATCGCCGAGCACGGCCGCGACTCCGACCAGTACGCCGCGGTCAAGACCGGGTTCGGCATGGCCCTTTCGCTCATGCTCGGATACCAAGGTGACGCGATGCGCAGAGAATGGAAGTGCAACGTCCGGCGGCCTGATTGGGCGCACTCCATATATGCGCAGTCCGCGGCGACACTATGGCGCTGGGCAGATGACTGCCGCACGGTGGCGCCCGGCCTTGGCCCCGTCGCGTTGCGCAACGTTGACGAGCTGGTGATCCCGCAAGCCGCCCTAGAGATCGTCACCATTACCAAGCGGTCAGGCGGCCGCGCCCCACTCGGGATCGACCCGGACGGCATCAAGCTCGGCACCTTCAAGGTCAAGGCCGCCGAAGCGTGGAAGGACGGCGCGTGATGGCACGCAAAAGCGACAGTGGCGACGGGGAGGAATACAGCGACCACGACGAGGCCATGTTGGAAGCTGCCCTGGACGACGCATGGCAGGACTACGACGACCTCGGACCCGGCTCAGCACCGACACACATTGACGTGCGGGCACAGATCGAGTGGGCCGGTGTCGAGCAAGGCCCCGGCGGCATGCGCTCCACAGCCCTCGGCCCCGTCGACTTGGCACCCGTTAAAGACAAGCTCGACGCAGCCAGACAGGCAACCAGCAAGGCGGCCGCCGCGGCCCCGGCCAGCTCGTACACCGCGAAAGGCTGGCGCGCACAGTTGCGCGCCCTGACCGGCACTACCCGCGGCTCTGTACTGGCCGACCGTGCCGGGCTGAACCCGACCGCACGCACCGTGCGGAACTGGCTGTCCGAATCGAACGCACCGAGCAAAAGGAACCAAGCGAAGATAGCCGAGGCATATACCGGCCTCGGTACATGGCAGGTGGACACGGCCAGATCGTCCGCTATGACCGCGCAGCACGAGCTGGCGGAAGCGCTCACCCGGTCACTGTCGGGCAAGTACGGCTCGACAATCCGACTCCGCAATATTCAACGATTGGAGCTGGAACCGTGACCGAACTAGGACGCCCACGGCCCGCGGAAAGCGATGTGTCCGAGTGAACCGCGACATGCTCAACCTCACTCGGGCTCGGAGAACGGCGCTCGGTATCTGCCACGTCCACGTGCTCGACGGCGGCACTGTCCTACGGACGTTCCGGGCACTGACACCGGGGGCCGCTGCCCGCAAAGCGACCCGCTACATCACTCATCTAAAAATTGAGAACCGGACTCTCTCGCGGGATTGGCTAGATACTACCGCGTAGACTATTGAGAGCCTTTCTCATTTCGGTCTTATTCGGCCGCACGTTGTTATCGCGCGGATACTTTTTCTCTAGCTGTCCGATTAACCGTCTGCCATATGTAAGTGTAAGGACGGCACTTCCGACAATTAGCGTAACTTGGTTTGCATCGAAGATCTTTGCTGCCATGATGAACAGCGTTACAACGTAGAATAGTTCCGCGTCTGTCATTGGCCTCGATCCTCCGACTTGCTTTCGAGCGGTCGGAAAAAAGTTGTCGCAGTTCTTAATAGAGGTTAAAAGATACTGGCCTTCGTTCATACCTTCGGTAGTCATTAGCTCTCTTTCTTCTCATTGGTTGGGTCTCCCTTTCCTCACTTGTAAAGCGTGGTGTATCTCACAGCATAGCGGTTCTCGTGAGTGGTTCTAATCGACGCGAGCCGCTCGACCACGAAAGAGCCGCTCGGCCAACTCTCGGGCGATTCGTGGACGTGTCCCGAATCGTCGGGAAGTCTGCGCGCAGGGCCAGCGCAGAGCGCTCCAGGGCTTCCGGGGGCCGAAGCCTGCCGACATCCGCACATGGGGCACGAGAGCGAACACGAGGTTCCCGACCCGGGCGCGAGCTACGGGGGCCGGATTGCGTTACGGGACGATATAGTCACCAGGGAGGACTACGGATTAAGGAGGGCTCTGCGGGATGGCAGACGGAGGGAGGGTGCAGCTACGTTGCCGGGAATGCGAAAGCTACTTCTTGACGACGATACGCACTAGAGATACGAATTGCCCGAAGTGTAATGCGCGGCGGTATGTTCCGGCGCGGCCGGAGTGGGAAGGGCCGGGAATGCCAGCGGACAAAGCGGAAGCGCAGCGGGAATCACACCTAGCGGAGTGTCCGCGTTGCGGCAGGATTCGGCGAACTACGCAACAGGAGGGGGGTCCTACGCATTGCAGCGGGAAACTCGGATGCGGCGCGGCGATTCGTATCCGGTACGTCCCGGGGGACCACCCGCCAGCAGTCGGCACGACGGGCGCGCGCCCCCCTCGCCCACGGAAGGCACGAGCACCTAGGGACGTGACCCCGGGATCGGCCGCGGCCATCGGCCGGGACAACGCGGCATCACTTCGGCGCGAACGCACGGCAGAGCAGAGAGCAGAGCAGGCAACGGAACGCGCCGCAAGCGAGGAAAGCCTCGACGCAGGTACACAAGGAATGTCAGCTATCGCGGACTCGGCGCGACAGATCGCGGCAATGCTGGGAAGGCAGGCCCCACCCTCCCCAGTGATGGCAACACCTGTTGCTGTATCGAAAGCGCCGCGTGCACTCAGTATCGGCGGCATTCCAGTAGCGAAAGGTGACCCGTACCTGTGCGCTTGGCTCGCGCCTTACGGTCGGTGCAATGTTGGCCCCGTCGTCCTGACGATAAAGGGACACGGATTCTGCAAGGTACACAAGAATGCAATCGAGTTAGCCGCTAGCTAAAGAGGGCCGGGCCGCCAACGATGCCCCCGACATGGTGACCCGCGACCGAAATCACTACTCGACCTCGGTCCCCGGTCGGGGCAAACCTCGACCCACCTCGCGCAGCTCGTGCGGGCGCACGGCGCACCTCGGGCGGGAGTGCTCGGGCAGCGCTCGTGCGACGGCTCGACAGTTTGGGCAGCTCGGCCAGCTCGACGGGGGGCTTAACCCGACCAGGCGTCGAGCACCTCGATCAGCTCGACGGGGCTCGTTGTCGGGCGGTCAGTGCACAGTGGCATGCATGCAGCGTCCACAAGAGTCCTCAGCTCACGCAACGACAATGACCACGGAGATAGCGCAGGACGTTGAGCCCGGAGTGGCATTGATCCCCGCCGGGCAGGGCGACGTGTGGAGTAAGTCGTACTCCAAAACGCATCCGTGGCTGAGTAGCTGTGAGTTATGTGGCGTCAAACCGACACGCAATGAGGATGGTTCCTCTTGCACCCGGCGGAAGTGGTATGCAGCAACGAATGCCCCCCACGGCAAGTTTGTCATCATGACATGGGATCACTGTCATGCGCACAACATCGTGCGCGGAACGCTGTGCGGTACGTGCAATATCGAGGAAGAGACAGATAGGCATACGCATCATTGGGGCGAAAGATTCACGAAGTGGCGGACCCGCTGTCCATTGTGCGTGGAGGCTGGCCAGCTCGGCCAACACGACCGCGAGGGTTGCTCGGTCTGCCGGGCCTGGTCGGCCAACCGCGGCCACACCTCGGCCACCTCGGCCACACCGCGGCCAGCATCCTCCCGCGCTAGCTAGCGCCCCTCGACCCAGCTCGACCCGCTCGACCACCTCGGCCACCTCTGGTCAGCACGGCTCGGCTCGACCAGCACGGCCACGGCCCGCCCGCCTTCCCTTCCGCGCCAGCTAGCGCACCACACCTCGGCAGCTCGGGGCGGCACGGGCACCACTTCGACCACCTCGGCCCGCTCGGCCCGTTCGACCACCTCGGCCAGCTCGGCCTGCTCGGCCTGCTCGGCCTGCTCGGCCAGCACGACACGGCTCGACCACCTCGACCACCTCGACCACCTCGGCCACGGGACCGCCTCGACCGCTCGACCGCTCGACCCGCTCGACCACCTCGGCCAGCTCGGCCACCTCGGCCACCTCGCCCACGCCCGGCCACCTCGCCCACCTCGCCCACGCCCGGCAGCTCAGGGACTGCCTCGGCCAGGTGCCCGCGCTCGGCCAGCTCGGTCTGCTCGGCCCAGTGCTCGCCGCTCGGCCTGCTCGGTCTGCTCGGCCAGGGGAGTGCCTCGGCCGGGGGAGTGCCTCGGCCC